>Ga0247734_1000717_pt1 | contig 27529 bp, 19 predicted proteins | sample UWRJL103311B2_FD_180933 | JGI IMG/M metagenome (GOLD analysis project Ga0247734, IMG submission 180933) | Plant litter microbial communities from Arlington Agricultural Research Station in Wisconsin, United States - UWRJ-L103-311B-2 | ecosystem: Environmental > Terrestrial > Plant litter >...
AATTAGCTCCATCACTGAGCAACGTGATTTCTAAGCCTATCTATTTGGGCGAACGGCATGAAACAATCAAAGTCAACCTTAATATAAACGATATGCTTAATTAGCGGTTTTTTTCTGGCTAGTAACTGGAAAACTCTTTTTCTTTACAACTAGATTTCCGCCGGTCTTGGCCTGTATTGGATTGTGTATACTTTAACGCTTTTTTATAATGTGACTGTTCTGTTCAGTTTTCTTACGAAGAACTTCTTCTGTTTACATTAAGGATATACTTAGAAGGAAGTTCACATAGGAAGACTGGCCAGCAAATTATTGCTCATGCTATGCCTAGCAGTGGTGCTCTAAACACCTAACCAGCTTTGACAATCAACAATTTTAGCAGTTACACATGAAATTGGAAATAATCTGAATGTGTGAGATCAAGCTTGCATTTCTGATCTTCATATTAAAGTAAGAGACTACAACCGCTCATTGCAGGAGTCAAAAGAAATTCGGCACCACGTCAACAACACTATCCACGGCGTCTCAAAGAGGCAGGTTGCTTCGCCTTAGGTGTTGCACCAGTAGAAGCACCCGAAGAGGATGCAAATTTTGCAACGGGAAGCTTCTCCTTCTGTTTGCCCAATGCCTTCGCCGATGGCGCATTCCAGTAGTATACCATCTGTGCAGCCAGGACCGCGTTGAGCGCAAACCCAGCAATGAATCCATACAATATCAATTTATCGTCAACTTCTTGGAGGGTTGTAAAGATTCGGGATAGGGAGCCGGCGAGGTAGTTGAACACCTGGTGTTTTATTAGCATTTATAAGCATGGCTCAGTTACAAGAACTTACTGCAAAAGCACTCAATTGTCCAGTTCCACCCTGTTGGTACACAGCTAGAATTTGTGGTAGCTTGCTAGCAACTCCCAAAACACCAGCTCCTGCCTGTAGGTACTTTAATGTATCCATGGGGACTAGCGCTGGGGAGAACAGAAGGTAGGCGGTCGCAGCTAATTGAGCAATAAATAGGGTAGCAGCGGCGCCTTTACCACTGTACTCCAGCTATGTTCAAAGTTAGCAAATGCGCTCAGGAAATAATTTAGACCACATCGCTCAATTTCTCCATTTCTAGCGCCATAGACTTACCACCAACGCTGAGATAACCACATTTTGCACCAAAATCAATCCAGTCTCCCCATATGTGCTGATGGGAAATCCCTGACGGTAGTTGTATGCCAATCCAATGAGGTAAGCAGCAGTCTCAAGCAAGTAGGAGAGGAATGAGACCCCGACCGCAGATTTTGAGTTGACGAGCTTGATGATCTGCGGAACTTTCACAATAGATGATGCGCCGATAATGCCGATTCCCAGTCCTTTTGAAATAGCGAGCTTGAGGCAGTCGGTGGCTTCAAGGTCAATATCAAGGAGCAGACTCTTGTAGCAGGTTTCTCCGAGGATGGTTACTCCCAAGTCGCGGATGGGGACTGGGAGCTTGTGCGTAAGCGGCTGCAGAGCAGAGCGCACGGAATCCATGGTTAACTGTAGGTTAGGTGGTTGTGATGGGTTGCGCTGTCTTGTCTGGGGAAGTGACACGACGCGTTAGAGAGGGGCCTTGGCTTGGTGTTGAGTTGTTGTCCTGAAGTCATTGGTCAACTAACCGATAGATAGGGGTTCAACATCATATATATATATCCTTACTGGTTTTAATTTCGGTTTGTGCTGCTTATCTTAACATTATTGTTTATGTTCAGTAGCTGTATCTCAGCCTAAATTATCTCTATCTTTGAGACATCAACGGCTAGTAAGCTTTTCAAGCTCATTCTTGATGCCCGTATACCTAGCAATGCTAACCAACCCACTTGTAGTCCCAACATTTAGGCACATCCACAATATGTTAAATTGACGCTTTATCTAGATATAAGAATATAATATGTATTAATTTGATATTCAATTTGTTGTATTAGCATAGAATTCGCCTCATGTTGCTGAAATTGAATTACAGCAACGCGATAGGTTGAATATCAGGTAGTCGAGGTGTGCATAGGTGAATTGTGCATTCATTCTTCTACGTGCAAACTACTGCTTTTTGCCAAGAGAGCTTCGGATCTCGCTGTTGGCAAGACTGCTAATTCGGGAAAACCCAACCCATTTACAAGTTGTGTCCTCTAGAGATGATATGCATATGATGAAAAGCACAAAGTGAAGAACTGCCACCTCCCAACTCTCTATGTCACATGCCCATGTGTTGACTACCTATCAGGCTGCTACTGTTGTAATGCAGTATAACGCTTCTTAAAGTCAGTCTTTGCACCTTTAGAAGTTACTCATGTACTCACAGTAGATCTAGTCGACAAACCTGACTCATGGCTTGGTGGGGAACTTTGCGTCGAACTCAGCAATCTTGTCGGGGCAGTTATAAAGATTAATCTCTGGCTCCCAGGTGCTATCTTTTGCAGGATAGTGCTCCCACTGGACCTTATAAAAGCGTGCACCTTTCTCGTCGATCTTGGAGTCAACAATTTTCTTGACCTCCCACTCCAAACCTGTGCTTTTGAGCTCCTTATGGAATACCTTCTTTCCTGGAAAACCCCGGGGAAGTGTAGTATCCTGCGGATCATGTCAGTTCGTGATTCTCACTGAATTCAACAATCACCTACCTCGGTCAACTTGCCCTTAGCCTTTGCCCTACCCTTAGTGATAGCTACCTTTCCAGCTTTGCCAACCTAGAAGGATGAGTGACATATAACTAAAACGGGGAAGTAGAAACAAACATACACGTCCCGTATTAGCCTTAGTATTCGTATTTGCCTTGTTCTTGGGTCGTCCACGGCCTTTGGTCTTTGGTGCGACTTTGCTTGAGGTGAACGTGAAGATTTCTGGAGCCTTGCGGGTTCTCGAAGATCTGTCACTGGCTGCCGTTGGTAAAACGGAACGCTTATATCTTGTTTCAGGAATTGCCATGTTGTCTTTTGGTCCTAGGTTATCTAGTTTATGGAGTTTTCCTCTGGAGAGCAGCTAGCTGCCTGAGCTGTCGTATTTGGGGATGTTGTTTAGTATCTGCAATTTGAGAGAAGTTGGCATCTTAAAGGATCAAAGAAACGGAAAAGTTGCGCAAAGCCTATTCACCACTGAACAGCGCTGAATACGGTATTTCTTGGCAACCCCATAATCACCTGACAGTGTGTATATATGTGAGGGTAGAATCAAAAACACTATGTGTGAAGTCTTTTATAAAGATATTGCTTGAAATTTTATCCTTATATCAGGTCGCAGGGTATCTATGGATATAGGATAAGAAAGCTTTTACTTTAGTATAAGACAATAATACTTGCGTAATCATAAGCATATTACCGCACACCTATAAATAGTGCTTAAGTGCTTAGGAGGAATTTTCATTCCAAAGTAAAACCTTTCAGATATCTTAGTAAATGATAGCATATCTCAGGTTTGGGATGCAGTCTTCTCACCCGAACTACAACTATTCACTTAGATAACTGCAAAACGTGCTCAATCACAGCTTTGTAATGATTCTAAGAAGTTGTGAACATATGGATGACATATGTATCAAATTTTCTAATGTGCCATGATACTCTGGCCCGTAAAGCAGATTAACGGAACAGTTTAGGTTGGGTAGAAAGACTGAAATGTATGCTCTGGAAATTGAGGGCTTGATTATTATATTTTGTTTTTGTTTTCAAGATATTTCACCTAGTGATTTCAAGGTTAGTGGCAACCAAGATGACTGAGTAATTCACAAATAAGTGAGCTTCAATATGAATAAATGCGTGTATGCCTATATAAACCGAGGAACAGGGCTTTGTCAAGAGGCTTCAGAGTTGCTGCCTTAGTTTGAGAAAAAGTCGGTGAAATGCTGGGGCTTGATTTAATATGATTTGTTGACACCACGAGAAATCGTTCAAGTGGACTCAACATCAGAGATGTCATAGCCACGATGTTTTGGGATTTCCTGCTTCTCAGTTGGGACTTGTAACAACGCTTTTTTCTCTCTTCAAAAGCGCAACTATAAGTTTTTCGCTATGTGATCAAAGACAATCTTAGAATCGCTATCATCAACTGAGCTTGTGGTACAGTACTGTACCAAAGTAAGCCTCATTGAAAATGTGAGTTGGCGTTTATCAGGTTTAGCTCTTAGCCATGCCCCTCGATCACCGATTCTCGCTCTAGTCAAATGAACAGTATGTCCACTAAAATTACTGCATCGAGATTTTATTGTTAGGGGAAGTACAATTAAGCTGGCATGTATGGCATAGCGCAGAAAGGCTGGCTCAGCTACAGCAGCCAAGAGCTATAATGCCGGCCCCTCCCTCACTCTGCCTCAACACCCTCCAAAAACTTTCATTTCTATATATTTTTATAGTCCAAGGACCACTATGATCCTACTTTTGAACACTGTATCCAAGAATCCAGATTGAGAGATTTCGGGCTATCCCACTGTCTTAGATGAATTTTTAGGACGTACGATTTTGTACCTACTCTTTAGCTTTTGCTTTTGGCTTTTATTTCAGAGTTTTTAGAATCCCTCATAATAATAAACTGTACAGTACATTCTACAGTTAATGACTGCCACTGCTACTGCCTACCCCGCGATCTGCTGCCGCCTAGACTTTGGCATGAACACTACTGTGGCTAAGATGCAGATCAATATGCAGATCCGCCTGTCACCATGAAATCCCATGCGCCACAAATATCTGCAAGTTCTTTTTCTACGGTGTTTGAGAATGATTGGACTGTGTTCTCGGTCCAAGTCTCTTGGACTTGGATTGAAACCTGGTTTCCGAATTTAAATAGAGACGTCACTAATTCTAACCATCCACGTGTTTTCGCGTTTATATGGAAATACTACTCATACACTCGCCTATAACAGGCTCCAGAGCAGGGGAAAACTGCAGACGTTTCTCTATAAGGCAACAAATACCAACGATCTTTTTCCTTCAAATGTGACGGACTACTCCATTTGCAGGACTAAAGACTAGCATCCATAAAAATGCAAACGCGTTGTCACGTTTGTAGGTAGCCGACACACCGCGTAGCCAGGTTCCAAAGTTTCAGAAGGCGTTGTGATGTCAACATTAATTGTTCATGATTTATGCTTTTGATAAGATGCACAGACAGGTGACGCAGGACGAGCTTTTGAAATAGATGGTAGGGTCTATAAGTTGAGATTCGCTCCCCTCTAACTTGGTCTTACTCTAACATTTCCCTTAACTCACAACTAACACAACCAAGACCCCAAAAAACAAACAAAACCAATTCAAATAGCATAACAAACAAAATTCAAACACAATCATCATGTCTGATACCTACAAGCCAACTGGTGAGTCTTTAGCCCACTAGGCATACCTCCAGCAAATTACTAACCATTACTGTAGAGCACGATGGACTCAAGAAAGACGGAGTATCAATTGACCAGCGTGTTGGCACTGGAGGTGCGTTCTTTTGTGGTCATCCAGTTGAATTATCACCTGATAGGATACAGAATTCGCTCAGGGCAAGGTAGATCCAGTTGAAGCTGGTAAGAAGGGTGCAGCTGTATCGAATGCCACCAACACCAGCAACAGCACCAGTGGAAGTACAGAATCCGAAGGTAAAGATTATATCCAGTTCTGTTTCAGTAGTTACTCATTGTTCTTTAATAGGATTCGCCCACGGCAAGGTTGACCCAGTTGAGGCTGGCCGAAAAGGCGGACTTGCTTCCGCCGCATCGAACACCGATGACAACAACGGAGGAAGCAGTGGATCTGGGGGTATGTGGTATATCAGCCCATTATTAATTACTCTTGCTAATCACTTGTTGAAAAGGATTCGCTCACGGCAAGGTTGATCCAGTTGAGGCTGGACGAAAGGGTGGACATGCAAGCTAAATCCCTCTAAAAACAAATTCTGTTCGACGGGAAAAGCAGTAAGCAGGGAGAAATAACACCATTGTTTTTTTGGGCTAGTGATCTAGCTAAATACAGATGTGCATTGTTGAATTTTGGAAGTCTGTAATGTGACAAAAGTCCCTTCCTCAGCCAAGCGATAGTTCTTACGAGGAACTCAGTACCCATTCCAAATTTCATTCTTGGTTGAATCAAAGTGTTGCTATCTCTAAAATCCAAGTTGTCTAACCTGCAATGCATAGACGGACCATATGATCGATGGAGCACCCTTTGCTGTTTCACTTCTCACTTAATTTGAAAAGAACCATTACGGTAGTCAGTCGTGTTGCAAGATATGTATAACATTTCCAGTTTGTCGGCAGTGCAAGGGGCAGGTCCGCTCTAAGATTCTACTTTTGTTTTACAGCCAGCCGTATCGATAACTCGTGTGGAAAACGTTCCGCTGCCCAATCTCACAAAATTCGCAACAGCGACTTATTCACCTATCTACCAACAATCAACCATAATAGTTGATGCTTTAAACCTTGAAATTCTTAATTTGGTATATTTAATAATTTCATTTGCTCATAAGGATTAATATTTGATATAGTGGTAGAGATTACAAGAGGGTGGATCTTGTTAGATCTTAGCCAATAGAGCTTCATATCTTGGCAACTGTTGATACATTTTCTAATATGAGTTTATATATGGGTCACACACAAGCTTAGCTCAGGTGATTAAGGAACCGCAATCAGAAACTACGGATGGCCCGGGGATAAATTTTTGCACACCGTCCGGGATAGATTTACGCAGTAAAAATAATACTATACGAAAGCTATTTGAAGAATAGAGTTTCACATGTCTTCTTTAATTTAGCGTACCGCGAACTTTTCCCCCTTGAATTATACAAATTAAATTTGTAAAGAAAGAACTAAATCAACAAATTGGTTCTCCAGAAATTCATCAAGGCAAGGATCTTAGTGCAGTAACGAATACGACGAGAGTCCGGAATGCGAAATATGCCAAGAGGCTAATGAGTCAAGCACCTCTCCATTTACCTTTCAAGGAAGCTTGTATTCCTTGTTAGCGTCATCCTCAAAACTACTCGGACTAATTTCTCGCAGTGATCCGCGTTATAGCAATCCAAGAGTTATGTTTGCATCGGAAGGATCGTGAGTCTGGTAAGATATGTAGTGAGATCTCGTCTGCCGGATGCACCGGAGAATCAGCACCAGCAGTCAGATCCGGCGCGTGCATAATATTATGGTAATATTATGGTTGCTCCGCCCGGGATTCAGCTTATGCTCCTAATATTCTTGAGTTCGACGATCTTTTGCTGCATTCTCTCTATCACCTCTTGACACCAATATTGCTCGATTCTTGGTTCCATGCATCTCAAATGTTCAATCCATTTATCGCTCCACAATTCCTTCGTTACACAACAAGCAGATGGCATCAGGCTATGATATCCTAGACCGCCAATTCACATCAACTGCAGAGATCTTTGCATTGGCCGCCTTAGCAATATCGACAACATGCATTTGCGTCTTTATGGCTGCGCTCCAATTCATGCTATTAAAAGTTCAAGGCTGGAAAAAAGGTCCAAAATCACCCCGTCCTCTGGAGATATATATAGTGGTCACGCTTCTATGGTCTCTTTATAAGATATTTGACGGCGCAATCCATGCTGTGGCACTTTTAAGCGTATCTGTATTGTTATCAACGGATGATAAAAGGGAATACCGCGAGTTGCAAGCTACAGAGTACCATCTTGGCTATTGGTTGGAGGGCTCTGACAATTCGAAATCATGGGACGGACTACGTCTTCTATTCTTTCAAGTATTAGCAACCTGGCTGCTATCGCAAGGAATAACATTGGTTTTCTACACAATCATCCCGTTGCTCTGCGCCGTGCGGCGGAATCCGCAGCGCGTGGTGCTCAAGCTCCATAGGCGAAGTCTCGAACTTCTGGACTTCGTCAAAGAGATCAATCGGAAGCCGCTGGTCATCCCATGTAACCGATCCGATAGCCTCACGGGTGACGGATCTCCCAGAAGCGGAAGGGAGACCACACACGTTATCAATTTCCGACGCCATCAAACCCATGATCCCAGCGAGGAGCGGACGTTGAATTGGGATCTGACCATCGACAAAAGCGCGCTGGACGAGATGAAGGAGACCCTTGGGCCCCCCGGGGGGTTTGGGGAACTGGGCTTCAACGTTGCCAGCGACCGGGTGTTCTTTGGAGCCATGGGCGTGAAAACCAGGTACGTCGCTTTTCGGCGAATCTTGCCACTTTGGAAGATTGATTATTGATTGGAGGGGGGGTGTTGGGGGCTGTTCCTCGCATTTTGTTTTCTTCTCGCTATATGGCATACCAAGCTGACTTGAGGCAGGTTCAATCTCAACTTCATCCAAGAAGCCAAGAGCAGTGTACTGCGCGAGAGCCTCAAGGAGCACCGGAGGAAAACGTGGAAGTAATTTCGGAGGGAAGAATCCAATAGCTCCTGAATTACAAGCACAAAAAACCAAAAGACGTTCTATCTATATATTACCAGCCATCTGGCTAACCACGGTGAAAATGGGGTAAAAAAACGCAAAAATATGCTTTCTATTGTATAATGACCCTACAAAAATTATGGATCAGAAGCCCCATCATCTAATGTCGCAAGCTTCATGATATATCGTCATTTCTCTCTCACATGATACCCTCCACGAAAATATGCCTGTGCATATCTGACTATGTGAGAAGATCCTTCCATTCCAAGAACAAGAACACTTCAATCTACTGTTGGTGGTTTCTCGGCTTTGACATCTCGAGCTACTCGTCTTATACACCATCTGCTAGTGGGTAGGGATAGCCGGCCCCATGCTCCTGAATTGAAATCGTATATTTCTCTGTTTGAGGTCCCCCAATACTAGTTAGCTATACAAAAGGAAATTTACAATTGGAACCAATCAAATCTTTAAGAAGGCTGTTTGACTTGTGTGAGTGAAATACAAGCTTGAAGTAGAGAGCCACGATATGATCACTGTTGGAAGGTCAATGTCCAAATTTAACTTCTGTTGGAGACATAAGGATAAACAGAATTTGGCACATTACTGGAATAGCTATTGAAACAGAAACAATTTCATGTGATAATTCTATTTCATCAATGTAATTGGGATTGTACTCATTATGCGTGTATAAATGTGCTGACCGAGTAGAGTTCGCAAAAGCTCGCTGTAAAACCTGTTTATAAAGCAAATGCCAACCAAACGTCTAAACAATAGAGATCTGGCGCCTTTCAAAGAACAGCATATGCACTAGCATAGCTCACCGAACTGTCATCTAAGTCCTCGGGGTCACTGCTTCTCTCATATCTCACGAACTTGAACCTCCCCTTTCCAGGATCGACATCTGATTGTGAGGTGCTCTTGAGGACCTCAATTGCGGCCATCACGACGCCAATTGGATGCCGTCCACAAACCGTGTTGCCCGTCCGCTTCAACTCTTTCAAGAAGTCTTTATGTTGACCCCCCTCGATAGCGTCCATAGACAGCCGATCCAGTATAGCAATGCTCTCGTGTATGGATGGATTTTTTGGCGGTTCCCCACCTTGAGCCAAGTTGACCCCTTTACTGCCATCTGACGAAACATAATATGTGTAGTCGAATCGTGAGCCCCAGTGGCAAAAGTCAGAAGAAATGACAAATACCGATGTGGGATCCGCAAGATAAGGGGCAAGGATCTCGCCATAGAGCTTCTCTGCGGCTTCGCTGGTGTTTCCTACTAGTATGGGAATCAAAGGCGGATATTCTGCTGGCGAAGCAAAGTTCCGAGATAACATCTTGTAGATATATGGAAGGTGCATTTCGAGGCTGTGTTCCGTCTCATCCGCACTCGAGCTCATGTTGTCAAACTTGCCAGTCTCCTTGAGCTTTTTCGTCGTCTCTCTGTCCACAATCAGATCTCCCAAAGGGGTAGCATATTTTGAATGCTTGGTCAGTGCACATCCGGGGAGATATAACGCGTGGGAAGGCCCGAGGAGGAAGACGCGTTTAGCTTTGGATAAGTCGAGGGACGCATAAGCCCACGCAGCAGCAGGACCGGAGTAAGAATAGCCTGCATGTCTTTTCATTTGTTATCAAAACACATTCTTCTACATCTTTGGGGACGAAGCAGCTCACTCACGGCGCAATGATCACTCGTGCGCCGGGAACTGGCAGCTCTTTCCCTTCGATAGTAGAAGGCACTTGGGCGAGCCACTGGTCGAGCTCTGTAGAGAGTGTAGAAGAGCGAGAAGAGTACCAGGAGCCGGCGTGGCTTGCACTTCTGGTCGTCATCTTTAAACAAGTAAGCTGAGTTGGTTCTTGAGGTTTTGAAGATAGTGGTGTGCTGGTGGAGTGTGGTTGATATGTTGGTGACGGATATGGCGGGGTAGCTTCAAGTGTAGGTTACAGTAAAGATAGGGGGCGGGGAAGTCACATGATGTTTACACATAGACACAACGGACAGATATGTTTCTTGAATATTTAGATGCCTATATTAGATAATGAGCCAGAATCTGTAAGAGCTTGGAAATGAATGTGGAGAATTGATAGCCACGTTTCATTACTGTTGCAAAATGCAGTCGGCAACTATTTCACAACAACCAGTCTTCTCCGTTACTTTGCAACCAAATGGGGTTGGAGTCGATATGTGAAGAGCAAGGCGGCTTTTTAAATTCATACTTAATCTCTTCTATTGTGTTGAGCTACCTGGGATAATGGTGTTTAGGTTTTAACAGTAGGACAACGCGAAAACAGTAATATGAATATATGATGGAAAGGGATATTTGTAGTATCAAGTGAAGCCTCCTGCCGATTTCCAATATATCAGACAGTTAAAACACCAAATGGTGAGTACGATCTTCGCAACTCCACGAAAAGTCAACCTGGCTCTAGAGATAGTTCTTTACAATAAGTTTTAAACAAGCCATCAAGGACACTAAAACCCCCCTCTCGCGATATCTATCAGGTCTTGCCTGCCTATGCCTGGATTCTGGAACCAAGAAAACACTTGCCTATTCACTGTAAAGGCAAAGAAAGCCCTACCTCACTCACCTTTTTAATTTGGTAGAAATTTTCAGCTAGGAAGAAGGTTTCAAAAGCCTCTATTTCCTTAATGCTTGCTTGCCTTCCGTAACAAAACACCAGGGCACATACACATACCCTAACCATGCGAAGTTTCCATCAAATACCAGGAAATTTTTTCCAAAAGTCCCACCCCCCCTCCAAAAGTAAAGGAAGAAGGGGCATAAGAACAGAAGAACAGAAGAAAGAAGTTCAAAAGAAAAATCAGATGGAGGAAGAAGAAAAAGCCTCAAAAGCCACGTCCGATCCTTTCTTTTTTTTAAGCTCCAAGAACCAGAGTTCTAGGTAGGGTTGGAGAGTTTTTCAAAAAAAAAACCTACACGTTCCCAGAAGAAAAGAAATGTCTTGTAAAGTTCCCGCAAAGAATAACAGTATGCCTTGCATGAAAACTAAACCTGCACCACCTGAGTGATTGACTGAACCTAAAACCTAAAACCTCCAAACTTAAAACTTAAAACCTAAAACAGCTTTTCAGCCTTTCAGCTTATCATCACCATTTCCCTTTTCCCTTTTCCCTTTTCCCCTTCGGCTTGGTTACTGCAGTAGGAAGGGGAGGGGATAGACGGACCTTTCTTTTTGTTTTTTGGATGTGTGTTCGGTTTGAGATATATGGCATGCATGATAATACAGTAAGTAACATGATACAGGAGATAGGTCGAATCCTAACTAGGACCCCTCTCATTCTCATTCTCATTCTCATTCTCATTCTCATTCTCATTCTCATTCTCATTCTCTTCTCTTGTCTTGTACTCGGGTCCCAGCCCAACCCAAGCATGCCAATCCGACCATCAGTACTGCTTGCTGCATGTAAATAAATCCCGCACCATCATCATCATCATCATCGTCATTGTCCGCTTACTACCCCTACAAAAGCACCAGCCAGACAGTAAAACATGCAAAAGAAACGCCCGCACAGCACCGCAACGAACACAGATCGAACGGCGGTTTACGCAAGCACGCAAAGCACGCCGGGCCCCTGATGATTACGCGTCTTCGGGGATGTTTGGATGCGAGCATAGCCACACACAACCAACTCTCACACAACCAACCAACCAACCAACCAACCAACCAACCCCCCAAACCAAAAGAACATGCCCCCAATATTTTAGTTGCCGCTGCAGTATCCTATCCACCCACCCATCCATCCATACAAGTATAGTTAGTACAGTACATTGATAGATCCATCGCCAGCTGAATACCAGTGTTTCCCCTCTAAAACCAACCGGGCGGCCCAAAACAACCAACCGGCTAACCCCAAACCACCGGCAAAGTCTCTTCTTATGTATGTGCTGTAGAGTGAGAGAGTGAGCAAGTAAGTAAGTAAGTAAGTAAGTAAGTAAGTAAGTAAGCAAGCAGAAAACCACTGCTTCCCTTCCCTTGCCCCCGTTACCACCAATTGCCATCAGCGCAGTCAGTCCACAGCACCAAATAGTTGACCTACCTACCGACAACAGCGAAACACACACTGCAGGTCACGTTATTCCCCCAATTCCACGCCGTCCGGAAACCTCAAGCCATCCGAACGTCAAGGTGATACAGCATTAAGGTCAGAAGCTTATTTTTCGCATCCCGGCGACTCTCCCGCGCTTGGCTTAGCTTGGCACATACTTGGCGCTTGCATTGTTGCAGAAGAGAGGAGTGACGAGGTTTACGAAGTACAGTTTAACTGGAGTGGAGGGGTGTAATGTAGTATAGTGTAGTATAGCGTAGTATAGTGTTACCATACAATTCGGTGGAGGGGTTTCCCCCCCCTTGTTGCGGTTTGGGGTAAGCAAGACGAGAAGAGACAGATGTGTACAGTAACGTACAGCAGCGGTGTCTGGATATACTGTACTGTACTGCACAGTATCGTAACATGCACGGCTAACTCACTCATCCAGTCTCCAGTCTCCAGCCTCCATGTTTGCTAGGGGGGTTTGTTACAGTAGAAACCAAAATCCCCCACAACCAACAACCAGTAACCAGTAACCAACAACCAACAAACCAACAAACAAAACAAACAAAACAACCAACCGTTTGAGCTGAAAGCGGCTAGGCTAACCCGGCCTGACCCGAGCTAACAATTAAGCGCCTACGTCGTCGTCGTCCTTTTTACTTCTTTGTCTTACTTCCTCCTCTTCCTCTTCCTCTTCCTCTTCAGCTTCATCTTCAGGCTTCCTCGCGATTTAATACAACCATTTGCGGTTTCTCCTATCCAAGCGTTTGACCTCAGCTAGCTAGCTAGCTCTTGCTCCGTCTGCCGCTTGCAAACCACAATCTTCTAATTATCGTGTGGAAGCATTGCGAGAGCGGACACGCCAAGAGAGAGAGAGCGAGAGCGCGCGAGAGAAGGCATATAATACTTCTTCTACCCATTCCCATTCCCATTACTGTACTGTATGAGCAGAGGAAAAGAAAGCGTGACAAAGCGATCCCATCCCCGTCAGCCACAACTACATCACCACACCTCACCCGCCAAGAACCAAGAAAGCCAAGAGAACCACGAAAGCCCAGAGCCACGAAAGCCCAGAGCCACGAAAGCCCAGAGCCACGAAAGCCAAGAGAGCCACGAAAGCCAAGCCAAGCCGTGGCACCGCAAGTCACATCGTCATTACCCCACAGTCAAAGTCACCCAGCTTGCGTAACTGTACAGTACAGTTCCGGACTTAGGACCATACAGTATTACAGTAATAAGTAGTCTGTATATCTCAACAATACAACAACCGGATCCACATTCAATTCACCTTCACCTTCCTGTGCTTACTTTTGCTTCCTTCCTTCGTGTATAACCCTCTGCTCGCCTCGCTAGTCGCCCTCAACCAACACCAGTCAGCAGGCAAGCACTTCCGGCAGTAGGACCCGAGTCAACAGAACAAGCGGGACTGAACTTTATTGATCAGCTTGCAGCTCGGGCTTTTTTAAAATTTCACTTGGCTTTCCTCCCCGAACCAACGCTTCTCCGTTCAATTCATTCATACCAGTACATACACATACACATACATAGCATCATCTCCCTCCCTACCTGCATTCTACACCTACCACACTTAATACATACGACTACACACACAAAACCCACCGGCTCCCCGCCCTCCATGGCGTCCTCCGCCATGTATCATCTCCTCCTCGTCGTCTTCTGTGCTCTCACCCTCCTCGCTACGGTCAATGGTGACGGGTCAAGCGGTACGGTTCGCTGGGACATCAAGAAGGATCCCAACGCCCAAACCGCACAACTCAAAAATCGATCTGCGCGGCTTAGGGCCCGGGCTCTACAATCACTGCATGAGAGCGAGGACGAGCTGCTCAAGCGCGCGCCGGTACAGGCTGGCCTAGGAAATGCCCTCCAGCAAGGCCTCTACTATGCGAACATCAGCGTGGGCACGCCCTTCCAGGAGTTTCAGGTCCAGATTGACACCGGCTCCTCCGATCTTTGGATTCCGAGCGCTACTGCCGCATACTGTCAGCGTCAGCGCGGACGGGCTTGCTTGGGTGGTGCCTGTAAGTTTATTCCCCCGTCTCCAAGATTCTCTTGAGTGGCTGGAGAAGAAGTAAAAACTGATTGGTGTTTGCCCTATAGTTGAAGATGAAGCTTCCTCCACTTTCAATGCCGTAGGGCAGCCAGGCGACTTCAATATTTCATATGTGGATGGTTCGGGCTCCGTGGGCGACTACTTCACAGATGCCTTCTCGATTGGCGGTGCGACGTTGAACAATTTCCAGATGGGTCTTGCGCTCGATACTTCGATTGGCATTGGCATCATGGGTATCGGCTATAACAGTTCCGAGGCCAATGTTTTCACTGGTGACGGCACCATATACGCCAACTTGCCGTTTGCGTTGGTTGATAGTGGAATTGTCACTAGTGAAGCTTATAGCTTGTGGCTGAACGATTTGCGTAAGTATGCTCGGCTTCTTTTATTGTTGGAAGAGTACTAATGGGTCGGTAGAATCCAGTGAGGGAAGTATCCTGTTTGGTGGAATCGATACTACGAAATATAACGGGGATCTCATATCGATTGGTGTTTACCCATCTGCTCGCAGCGGTCGTGTTACCTCCTTCACAGTAGCTTTCACCTCGCTATCTGCCACTTCCTCTTCCGGAACCGACACCCTCACACCTTCCAATTACGCCACAGCTGCAATTCTCGACTCTGGTACTACTATCACTTTGTTGCCAGACGATATTGCTGAGGCAGTATTTCAGGAGCTAGGTGCTACCGTTTCCGCTCAACTTGATGCCGCCGTAGTACCCTGCTCCCTAGCCGACAACGATGGAACTATCAACTACGGCTTCGGTGGTCCAGGAGGCCCGGTCATTAAGGTTAGCGTAAACGAACTGGTCCTTCCATTAGTGCTCTCTAACGGCCGTATCCCAACATACACGGATGGATCTCCAGCTTGCCAGCTCGGCATCCAGGCAGCAGGTGACCTCCCCGTACTATTTGGCGACACCTTTTTGCGCTCCGCCTACACCGTCTACGATCTGGTCAATAATCGGATTGCTCTCGCACAGACCAAATTCAACGTCACCGAATCCAACATCGTTCCATTCGCCTCCCAAGGTGCTCCAATTCCTAATGTAGTCACGGCTCCTCGCGAGGCTGCTGTCACGCAACTTGCAACCGGGAATCCCAAGATCGCTGGTGGCCAGACGGTCACCGGGACTCTAGAAGCACCAGCTCAGACCTTCCAAGCTACCCTAACTGGACTAAATGCCGCCAGTGGATTTGCCGGAAACGGTAATACCGGTACTGGAAGCAGCTCTGGCAGCAAAGAAACCAAGAAGAGTGCCGGTGCTGAGGGACCAAGACCCATTCAGGGGGGTCTAATAGTTGTTACTACTATTAGTGTGCTTGGGGTGGCTATGGGTGGATGGCTTTTCAGTTTGCATTGAATAATTAGAAGATTCTGTTAATGACTGCGCTTTTATGAGAAATGATGGGCGTTAATGGGAGCATTGCATGCACAGAGGCTTGTGTTCTTGCATACAACATAAGGTTAGCGTATTAGAGGACCGAGGGTCCAAAATCATGGCTGGTCTGTATACCGATATTGTGCATACATAGATCAAGAAGCATTCGTTTGCGATATAATACCTAGAAAATAGGAATGAAGAACCGGTTCGCCGAGATTTGCTGCTAATGGCTTGTGTGATATTACCGAGAGTTTGTTTTTTTCTTTTTCTTTCGATGACAGGCAGCTTGCAGCTTGGATCTTTTATTTTTGCAAAAGTGGAATAACCTTCTTTGGATTTTTGGATACCTCTGGGTGATCCAAGGCAAAATCCGATCTTAATACACTGCTGAAATATCAGTTGTTAATGGAGCAGCTATGAGACGATGGCAAGACAAAAAACACAGAAGAAGAAGGAACACATGAATGAGTGAGTGGTATTGGTTGAAATTCTCTTCAGTTTTTTTTTTGGGTTGGGTGGTCATACAGAGCAGACAGCCCCCATTATGATATGTAACGAAGAATAGCAAAACTTTTTATCTTTTGTATATCGGTAGAGGTTGCGTTTTTTTCTATTCTTCTTCTTCTTCTTTTTGGCTTCTGAAGTATGATGATACATCCAGGAGATGGATGAGCCATTATGGATTTTCACCTAGTTAGAGAGCAAGTAAGTGCTTATAGTAGTTTGTTGGATTGTGGGTTGATGTGGCTGTGGTTTCAAGGTAATCCAGTTTTTACAATTTTGTGAACCATGAAACACTTTTTTTTCTCTCGATTATAGATGATCTGAATGTAAGGATCATGTTGTTTTTTCCTCCCTGAAATGACCGGCGATTAGGAAAGCCATCTCGAGGGCTTGCTTCTCGTTGAGTCTCGGGTCACAGAAGCTGGTGTAGTTGAGGGAAAGATCGTCGTCTTTCAAGCCCTCGCTGCCACCTGTGCACTCCGTGACGGCGTCGCCGGTTAGTTCCAGATGCACGCCTCCGAGATAGCTGCCCTCTTCGCGGTGGATTGCCAAGGTCTCCTGAAGCTCGGTGAAGATGTCTGTGAACTGTCTGGTCTTGATGCCGGTGGATGTGGATCGGGTGTTTCCGTGCATGGGGTCGCACTGCCAGACAACGCTGCCAGCGTATTCTGACGACTCTACGGCTCTGATGTGCTGGGGAAGAATGCTTCGGACTTTAGAGGCGCCCATCCGGGTGATGAGGGTTATCTTGCCAATCTCTACGGAGGGGTTGAGTGTGCGCAGTAGCTCGAGGACATCGTTCGAAGGCGTGGTTGGGCCGATCTTCACGCCGATGGGGTTTTCAATCCCTCGCATGTACTCAACATGTGCACCATCGATCTGTCGAGTACGATCTCCGATCCACAGGAAATGTGCGGATGTGTTGTAGTAAGCTTTACCGTCGTTTGCAAGATCAACGCCGTCTCTCGCCAGTGAGTAAGGATCACGGGGTTCTTTAGCAGATGGAACTTTCAGTCGACGGGTGAGTCGTTGCTCATATTCAAGAAGCAGCGCTTCATGGCTAGTGTAAAGGTCGACAGTTTGAAGTTGGCCAGCAGTATCGGCACCAATAGTGCGCATGAATCTAAGCGACTCGGTGATTGAGGCAACGATGCTCGAGTACTTGATCTGTAGATCTGGATCCTGTACATGCCCAAGACCCCAATCGAGAGGACGATGAAGATCCGCAATGCCAGAGGAGAGAGATCCACGGATAAAGTTTAGTGTACTTGCCGAGTGAAAATAAGCTCTGTTATATGTTAGTTAGGTTATTAGAAAAGAAATGTTGTACTCATCATACCCAACAAGTCTTGCAGGGTCCAAAGCTCTTTCTTCAGGCTCAAAACCATTCAGAATATCGCCTCTAAAGGAGGGAGTTTCCTTTCCATTGACCAATTCCGTAGGGCTGGATCTTGGCTTTGCATATTGCCCTGCCATTCTGGCGATTCTACTGTATGTGAGTCATCTATTGCGATATATTCAGAAGTTTGCAACATACCTCACCACGGGTTTATTAGAACCCCAAATGAGAATCAAACTCATTTGAAGCAGCAACTTGATCTTCGATTCGATAGCATTCTCTTCGCAGTAATCAAAAAGCTCGGCGCAATCACCACCTTGGAGGAGGAAGGCTTTGCCAAGGGCAACGTCTCGTAGACTTGCTTTTAACTTGACGATCTCGTAAGGTGTCACAATGGGTGGAAGTCTCTCAAGCTTAGTGAGGGATTTCTCGACACTTTTCCTATCTGGATATACGGCTTCTTGCTTAATTGGCTTCGAAGTCCAGGAGCTTGGTGACCAGTGAGAAACATTGTGGGACTTAGCTCCAGTTGGAGGAAGGGAGTTTGTACTGGCCATGCTGAGAAGAGAAATGTGTGAGAAGTGTGTATATTAGCTCAGACTTTATTGTGTATTCTCTCAAAAAGGAGTGTGTATTAAACACTTCCGGACGCCATCTGCCCAGAATAATCATATCACGTGAAGGAGACCCAGAAAATGTGGGGTAGTGGGCTTGGTGGGGTTTTCTCTCGCCTACCAAAGAAGACGGCGGTGAATAGATTCGGCAAGGTGTAATGTAATTCTGCCCAAAACTACTGCATCACAACTTTACAGCCAAACTCCTGAAAGCTCATTAACCAGTACTGTACTGCAACAACTAGTCCTGCGGCATCTACCAAGTCTAACTTCCTGAATTTCTTGAGAAGTCTTTGTTCAAATGGCAGAAGCTCAGCCTCCAACGATTGTGGAAGGGGCCACGACCGGTGATGTTGAGGATGAGTTACCTGTCGCTGCGAAATCTGCTGAGGCCAGGAAAGAGCAGGCAGCCCTCTCATCACTCGATGCTCCACGGGAGGACGATTCTACGAATACCAAAAACGTAGACCAAGATGCGGTGCGGAAAGCGATGGACAGACTTGCTGGCTCAACCAACGGCACTGCAACACAGAAGGATGATCAGGCAAAAACTGTGAAGAAAGTTGTGAAAGTGGATCAGGCAGATGTTACTTTACTGGTATATAATATCCTTCTACATATCCAACCTCCTTCTTGTGCTTTGCCGAATATACTCTGCCAATTGAGCTGTTGATTTTACCACGCTAACCATTTTGTAGGTGGAGGAACTCGATTTAACGAAAATTAAGGCAACAGAGTTGCTCAAATCTCATGACGCCAATGTTGTTGTTGCCATGAAAGCATTTGTCAATCCCTCAGCTTGAGTTCTGATCAGAAAGGATATGCATTCAGAGTTGTTTAGGCATAGCGATGGAGTTTTTGGGTTGCATGAGAATTGAGACAGAACTTCGAAGTAAATTTAAAGTTATGCTTTCAAGCTATTTATCTCACGACACAGATGGCCGTTCTTGTGATTCTAATAACCTCGCGAAATATTGCAAATATATGTTGAAATTTTTGCCGATAATATTCCCGAGACCCCCTTCGTTCCTTAAAGTATTTGACGATTACTTTATCAGTTTTAATATTATTTGAAGAGCTACGAAGGCTGTAATGCATTTCCTAGAACGTAGGCAATAGAGAGACGACCAAAAGAACATCTGAATCACGGATCGTCCCAGTAACAACGACAAAGTTTCCAAATGGAAAAGTCCATGCTCATCATGCATAGGCTAGAAGCACTTATCTGTGATCAGTGCGGAAATCACAGTGACATATGGACTAAGAAATTACATGCGACAATTTATAGGACCGAGGAGAAGTCTGCGCCAGCCATGTCCCTGGAGTTGGCCCCTTTTTCATTATTGTGAATAGTAAGAACTATGAGCATAGAAGTTGCTCTAGACTGAGGTGAGACTATGCCGGGTCTCCTAAATGCAAATGCTTGTTTGTATCCGGAGAAACTGTAGCCGAAAGGAGTATTGTATTGCCTCTGTTTCTTCTCTCTTCCGATAGAATTCCGTCTCCGCAAAGTGTCTCACTTCCGGAGCATCCGGGGTTCCCGAAGGATCTATTCCAAGGCACTAGAAGAAACACTTTATTCCATGGTGAGCATGGGTCGGGAATGCCCCATGCCGAAACGATTTTCCCTGCCAGTATAGCCCGCATCCTATCAATTATTTGAGCTTCACAATCCCAACATTTGATATGCACTTGCCACAACTGTCTCATGTTGTCAACACTTTCTCAATCATTAAGACGGCGGTGATATCCTTCTTGGCAACATTTTTTTATATTTTACTTCGGGATGTGCACTGCCGAAGTTCCGAGGTTCCTTTCGAAACATTTGATGATTAAATCATACGGCATTTATTGTTTAGAACCTCCGATGACATTATCTAATGATTAGTTACATCCTGCAATTTTTCATCATGAAGTAGTTGAACTATGGCAATATTCGGAGATTGCAAAAATTATAGACTTTGTAGATAGAATGTGGAATGTTGTTCTTTCCGTGATGCCAATGTTGAGGAAGCTGTACCGAGCGAGGCTATTGTGACCGCAAGAGTAGAGTGTAGGGCCGATCGTCTAAAGGAAAGGCCTCAGTCTTAGAAATTCGAGACGAACAAATTAAGACTATCATATAAGACTCCAGTCCCGATTCGTCGTAACCGAAATCGTTAGAAAACTCACATGTTCGTATCAGAGCGAATTTTTAGATAATAAATAGTCTCTTTATTCATAAATGGCGTCTAGTATATAATTACAAGTTTCTCTTGTTTTTCCGCCGCCTAACTCCATTTGAACCTCGTCACCAATCCTTGGTAGCTTGTTTCACTGCATGCTCATCTATGCCGTGCGACTCGACAGTAACCACCACATCCCGTTGTATCTTCAAGGGATTCGAGCCACGCAGACTCTTCACGGAATCCTCATCATCATCATCATTGATTCGCTCCTGGCTCTGCGCTCCCTTGTCTCCAAAAGTCTTCATGCCATAACTATGCGAATTGATGCGCTGTCTCGGATGTGTCCCACTGATATACCGCGAATCATTTCCTTTGTTTCGGTTCTGAGAACTCCAGCTCGCGAGACGTGGAAACACTTCGCGCATTAAGGGCCAAATTGTCGGTAGGTTGGTGCAATAAAGTGCAACAGAGGCTTCGCGGAAGTACCAATTCATATAGACATATGATATAAGCTCTGGGACCAGACAATATATCTTTGTGAGAATAGAAGCAACAATGATGAAGCCTCCCATACCAAATATAACCAGGAGGATCGCCTTTTGCTTTTGTGGGAGACGAATCGAGGCAAATAAGGGAATGCCGATGAGGAGGACTGAGATTTCACCCGGGAGGTTCATAGCTAGTTGGATGATTTCGTAGTGTTGGTAGCTGTAGCATTGAGCTTTGCGAGTGAATTAGCTGGGTTTATCACCTTTGGCGGGAGAAGAACAAGAAGCAAGACTCACGATTTGATGCTGGGAATGCCCAGTATTGCTGAACTGGTAAACAACAGAGGAAAAGAGCAAGCTCAGCGCCAACAAAGCTGGCACCAACCCAATATGATAGCCAGGTGACCCATTTCCTTTCTCTCCGGCCAGTGCTGTTCCCCAGTTAGCATAATTACTCTTGGTGAGGTAAAAAGAAGTTCGAGGAACATAATTTTATGAGATAAATCGACTTACGTTATACCTGCATACAGCACTAGCATACATACCTTCATACTCCATATACACAGTAACATAGCATGCTCGGAAACAAAAACCCATTTACTCCCAACGACCCTAGCTGCCTTGCTTTCTGGCGATATCGCAGCGATATCCTCATTCGCTGTTATCAAGTTTGATCCTTGACCAGAAGCGATTTTATTGAAGGAAACACAAAGGATTGTGTACCAGATAATCGCGTTGACCATTACATAGTCATCAGCTTTCAAGCCTAAAATACCGAAACGCCGCACTCGTGCGATGCTATACACACAGTTAGCGACCTATCCATCATTTGACCCCTAATATTAAAACATTGGGGACCAATTCTGCGGTGGGTTGCTGGATGAGAGCATTTACTTACTATCGAAGGGATGTAAGCAAAATGCCTACGCCATAGAGAGTCCATGTCTCAAGCGCGAAGCTTTTCGCAAATTGAGCATCAGCCATGTTTTGTGTTAGTTGTGGTGGACCGGATTTCGTCAACTATGTCTGACCTGGTATGACAACGAGCAAAACCTAACAAATTGCCCTAGGAGTCCGTCCCTTCTTAAGTTGATCGACAGTTGGATCTGATAGACGGCTAGGAAACACTGATCCTGGATTACTAGCCGATATGCGGGCTGACACTTTTAGTGTTTGGAGACCCGTTATTCTATTCTCCTTTAGACCCATTAGTCTGAAGCCAAGTATGCTCAGAAATCTCTCCCAGTCCTCCCCTACAATATTGATATCCCCCTGCATGTAGATTAATTTGTCGGCATTGGTGGAAAAGAGTCATGGATTTCAAGGCAGTTGAAATTCGATTATCCGTTCGCACCAGCAATTCTTGCCACTAAACAGTAAACAAGTCATCATTGCCCATACAGCAACCTTCTCCTGCCTCAAGATCCTTACCACGCTCCGTTTGCTACTGCTAGGCATCAGGGCAAGATTCCTATTTCTTTCCCAAGACGGTGGCTATATTGTAATTCATGCGACAAGAGATGATTTTCAGCTACGGCCCTTCCATTCGCTATTCAAAGGTAGTAAATTGATAGTACAAGCAAATACTGGGGCAAGAGGTTCAACGCGGGCTGCTAGTGGATAGATTAACAAGGAAACATGTAGCCAATCTACAAAGCACAACTTGTAGCTCCACAGGAGGGGAAATGGAAAGTTAATTATCTTTCTATTCTCATGATTTGTAGAGCATTGTTGCATAAAATCTTGACAATTACTTGTTACTTGCCAGTATATTTGCAATGATGTGAAACAAGACCTGGAACACTGAGCTAATGAGCTCGAAATACTTGATATGAATTCCGGGGTTTCCTACCTATAGGGTGACGTGGAGTGATACGGCAGACAGGGAGAAGTATAGAAGTTCTCGCTTAATTTATCTGCCCCACTACTGGTCAGGAAGGGAAAACACAAGCCGGTGGTGGCATGTGCGCCAATACGAGAGACTTGGCTGCTAAAATAAACAGAAAAATGTGAATGTGAATGTATCCCAACGTCTGCAATTCGGCAATTCTACACAGATAGCCCCAAGTGTTATTAGCTGAAGTGCAGCAAGCATAGACTTACGTAGAAGATAAGACATATGTTAATAAGTATGTTAAATATTATGATAGTGCCAAGTTAGGGCACCCCTGTTTTCTTCCCGACTGAGTGGGACCTTTTCCTGAGCGGAGCAGAGACTTTTCCTTTCAGTGGGGGAATATTCAAGGATATCCAAGCTTGTTGTCCCCATGGTGACATTTGAAGGTAACATCGGGCTAACCCAAAATGAAGACCTGTTGTCCAACTGGTTCTGGTGAGTTTAAACTTTAAGGGGCAGTCGCATGTTTATTAGACATGGACTGTTCGCTTGAGTCATCCCCATTCGATTCGACAGACGTAACGGTTTTACAGTTGGCTAAGAGGTTGAGGCTGGGGAGGGAATTGAAACATGGGACGACTCTATTTAGTTAGTGGCCATAGTGAGCAAATGGCATGATTATTCACGACGAAGCTAGCTGCGATTGCCCGAAGCGGCTTCGCCCGAGCTCTCCCGCGAGCCGCGAGGTTATGGTATGGGTGACATGTGGTCGAGGATGAACCATTGGCGGCGAGATTAAGTTACATTTTGCTCCGTCGCCCCTTACTATAATGTTGATATTCTGCTGTTGATAGTTCTGGTGGTGGCTCTGGCTATAGCTCTCGTCTCGTACGAAAGACACGAAAGGACACAGAACTTTCATAGAAGTCCGACCAATCACGAGAAGTTTATTGTTTACAGAGTAAACGGCATCTTCTTTCTTGCCACTTGCTTATACTAGTGGGAGATCTTCCCTCCAATCTCGATATACTGTACGGACCGTAAGCTCCCATTCTTTGATCCGTAGCTTGCATAGGTACGTACTACTATCCCCACCCTGAAATAATGTATATTCTCCATCACTGTGGCCTGTGTGTCATTAGTTTTTCCGGGGGTTTATTTAATACATATATATTACTTAAAGCCGCCATACAGCCCTAGAATCTCCTATTACCACCCTGGACTTGATAAACAGACCAAAATTTGGCCGGTGCTATAAGGCTGACAAGCCTTTGGCCATTCAGATATCTCAATATCTCTGCCAGTGGAGAATGCGCATTATTTCCGGGGGGATTAGGGGCATGAGTAAGTAGGAGAAGGGGTGTATGGCTGCTGGTGTACTGTTCTCCATACTGTACGTGCTGTATGTTGCTTTCGTATGAAAACTCGGAAAGTAGCCGATCCACCATAAACCCCATGGTACGGGACTACTCCGTATAAATTGCTACTTCGGGAGTTTGAAGACCCCACTCATGTGAGAAGGAATATCTATCCCATTCTCATTCCGTTTTAGGATATATTGCCCCTGACTAACCGAGTTATATTAGGCCTATAGGAGTTAGCTTTAAAGATCGGTGGCTTTCGCATAGATCCAACCTTATGCCTCTCACGCTTTGTTCCCTTCACACATATTAATTTGCGATTCAACAGAGCCAGCCGCTGATGATCAATTACCTATTCTATTATATCAAAGCACGACAGTCAGAACGATGGATGTCAAGAAGCCTTTGAGCGGGGAAGAGGCGAGCCCACCCGACAGCCCTCTAGAGCTGATCAATGCCTCTGGACACAAACAAGAGCTGGAGAGAAACTTCTCGCTCTTGAGCTTGTGTGCCGCTGCGATCACAACTGGCAACACATGGGTTGCTCTTGGCGGCAGCATTATCTTCGCGATCAGCAATGGAGGCCCTCCAGGTGTTATCTATGAATTTATTGCGGCATCATTTTTCTACTGGCTGATTGCTGCGTGTATTGCCGAATTGGCATCGGCTATGCCAACATCTGCTGGAGGTACGTAGCTCATCCCTGGTCTTGGTAGGAGCATTACTGATTTTTGAAGTTTATCACTGGGCATCAGTTACCGCTGGTCGATACGGACGCCCCGTTGGTTACTTTGCTGGATGGTGGAACTTTCTGGCATGGGTTTTCGGAGCCGCATCAACATCGTCAATTCTGGCAAACCAGACTGTGTGCATGTATGCTATGTTCCATCCTGATTTTGAGCCAAAATCATGGCACACTTTCATCAGCTACATTATCTGCACCTGGATGTGTTGTTTTGTCGTTCTCTTCGCCAACAGAGCTTTGCCATTGATTGAAAACATAGGTGGATTCTTTATCCTTGCCGGTGTTTTCATTATCATTATCGTAGCTGCCGTGATGCCAACAGTGAATGGTACCGGTCATGCCACTAATGACTTCGTGTGGAAGGAATGGCAAAACGGATCGGGATACTCCAGTAATGGTTTTGTCTTTTGCCTTGGCATGCTCAATGGTGCTTTTGCCGTAGGCACACCAGACGCTGTTTCCCATCTTGCAGAAGAAATCAAGAATCCAAGCGTCAATATCCCAAAAGGTATTATGGTTCAGATGTCAATTGGGTTTATCACTGCCCTAACATATCTCATTGCTCTCTTTTACGCTACTACCGACCTCGATGCGGTCCTTGGGTCCAGACTTGTTAGCTTCCCGCTTGCTGCAATCTATCAACAAGCTGCTGGCAGTAACGCAGGTGCCACAGGTCTTCTTGTTGTCACTTTCCTGCCGGCTGTCGTCAACTGTATTGGATGCTACATCACCGCTGGGCGTACCTTTTGGTCTCTGTCCCGTGATAACGCAACACCATTCTCGGGATTCTTCGGCCAAATCAGCCCAGCCTTCAAGAATCCGTTCAACGCAACTGTTCTCTGTGGTGTAATCTGCACTGTCATGGGTTGTATTTACGTTGGCAACGCAACCGCTTTCAATGCCTTTGTTAGCTCTTTTATCATCCTATCGACACTCTCCTACCTCTCCGCTATTCTTCCTCATCTTCTCAGCAGACGCAAGAACATCACTCCAGGCTGGTTCTGGATGAAGGGGCCCATTGGTTACATCGTCAATGGCATCAGCTGTCTCTATATTATGGTTTTCATCGTCATCTTCTGTTTCCCGGCTGCCATGCCGGTTAGTGCTGTATCGATGAATTATTCCAGCTTGATCACAGGTGGTTTGACAATTTTTGTTGCCATTTTCTGGTTTTGGAGGCAGAAGGATTATGTGGGACCAAAGAAGGTCGATTACTCGGTACAAAGAGTTGATTGATGCATATCAGGATAGAACTGGAGTTTAAAATGTAAAAAAAAATTAGATATAGATTAGAAGTTCAAATACAAGTGTGCTCATAAATGAACACTTAATAACCTTATTTTTTGCTTTCCTTCCCCTAGGGCTTTAGTAAATCAGCTTGATCCTTGAGATTTTCTTGTAGCACCTTTCGTGCTAATAGATATGCAGTCAAAAACAATGACAATGGTAAGTGTAATTACTATCACCCTTCTAGTCTTACAACTACCTTCACTCCACTACCCTTTAGTTAGCTCTTTGGTGGCATAGTCCCACCTACGCTCTAATACACGCATGTGCCAAACTCTGGGAGATAACTCCGGTACCATTGCCCGAAAACGCTAACGTGGCAGAAGTTTTGGGGAAGTGAGACAGCTTGCTGTTATCTCTCTAAATGACTACACTAACTTATGTTTTTATGCACCTCACTTATGTATGTGAGCTTTATTGAAGCTTATCAGTGATATCTTTGGACTATCTCTTCCGATTTCGCTTACAGGTGAATATCCACGATTGAATTAATCTTTCAGTAATTGACCTACTCCAACAAGAAGTGCTGGTTCAATGATTCAGAGTATTAGGGGAACAGGCAAGGAGGAAGGAATTCATGGGGAAGACTAGTATAAAAAGTTGTAATTCTCAAAATACCTTCATTCGGCCTAACGCCGGTTGCCCCTAACTATTAGAGAAAATTTCGCTAGTAGGTTTCTAAGGTATCATCAATTTATAATCCAGGAAAACACCTATAGAGGACTTGACAATCTGCGGTCAGGTACTTTTAAGTACCGTGATTATCCAATTTTCTTTTCCAGTTTTCTGAACAGGCCAGTCATACCCTTTTCTAACTGCCCAGCTCTTTGCTCAAACTTTCCAACAGGAGGCTTTATGCCAGGTTGTGCAGGCTTGGGCTTATCGTGATGCTTAGTCACAGCCTCTGCTTCGGTAGGTCGGTATACTTGCTGATGAACGGAGTATTGAGTCTGCATCGCAGGCGTATTACTTATTTGGGTACTAGAAGTTTGGCCATAGTTATATTGTGCAAATCCTCCTGGAGGCGGAGAAACTGGGTTATATGCTCCTGGAACAGGTGGGGCAGGTGAGGTGAACCCTGGAGAGTAGATTGCCGGACTAGTCAACCCAGATGATAAGCCAGTAGAACCTGGGTAGCTCGCAAATTGTTGTGTGACAGGGACGTGAGGTGATTGTTCAGCTTTATACGCTGGAGGACTTTGCACAGCAGTATTGATAGGAGCAGTAGGAGGTGCTGCAAATGAATTTTGAAAATGTTGTGCATGAGGGGACTGCACAGCTTGAGGTTGAGTTAGAACCTGTGGCGGAGCTCCTGTTGGAGGT
>Ga0247734_1000718_pt1 | contig 27449 bp, 26 predicted proteins | sample UWRJL103311B2_FD_180933 | JGI IMG/M metagenome (GOLD analysis project Ga0247734, IMG submission 180933) | Plant litter microbial communities from Arlington Agricultural Research Station in Wisconsin, United States - UWRJ-L103-311B-2 | ecosystem: Environmental > Terrestrial > Plant litter >...
AAACAAAGTAATGCCCCCGAGAATTGTGACCTCTGGACGGTGCTGAGCAAAAGTGATTAAAGTAGCAAGTTTCACGAAGGTGTCCTTAACTTTTACCTTTGCAAGGTTTCTTCACATGTTGTGAATCTGTTTCCATTTTCACGCCTGGATACACCGACACACCTAAGAGATGGCATCCGCAGACCAATTACTCACGAGCCTGCAAGGGATCAGCGCGAGTTCTTTTATGAATGAAGCGGAGCGAGTTCGTGCAAGAGATGCACTCTTCGAAACGCTACGACAGGTACAGTCGCCCTGGGATATCGTTTGGGACCATAACTGGGTTGCTGGTACCACGAACGCGGCCGTCAAGACCCTCATCGATGCTGGAGTCTTCAGCAAGTGGGCAGAATGCGATGGCTCACCCAAGACAAGTGTAGAGCTAGCTGAGCTCACAGGCGCAGATCCATTGCTCATTAGTATGTAGATCCCTGATCTGTGAATTTCAACAATAGCTGAATCGTATGTCACTTCATAGAGCGCATGATGAGGCATATTTCGGGTCAGCACCTTGTTGTTGAGAGTGCAGAAGATACCTACGCTCCCACCTCCTGGGCTATGGCCTTGGCCGGCGACCCTGCTTTGTCTGCCGTTTACGGAGAATTCTATGCACAACTTAATAATCCAATGTTCCGTACCTTGCCTTATTTCCTCAAGCAGAAGAAGTTCATAAATCCAACTGATGTAAATGATTGCAATTGGCAATATTGCAAAGGAACGCCCAATAATCTGTTTCAGGACCTTGGCATAAACCCTGCTATGGCAAGTGACTTCCATGCTGCCATGCAATGTCATTCGAGATATAATCTGACACCCTGGCCCGAAGTCTATCCTACTGACACGGTCATGAGCGGTGCAAAACCCGACCGTGCACTCGTTGTTGATATTGGTGGGAGCAAGGGCCACGATTTGGAGAAATTCCGTCTACGCCATCCCGACGCACCGAAAGGGAGTCTTGTATTGCAAGATCTTCCAGAGGTCGTGAAGGATATTCAGGTAGACCAAGCGATCTCAACCCAAGGATACGACTTCTTCACACCGCAACCCGTCCAAGGTGCACGTATTTATTTCATGCATAACGTTTTGCATGACTGGCCCGATGATTCAGCTATAAAGATCCTCAAGAATGTTGCCAGCGCGATGGAGAAAGGTTACTCAAAACTGCTGATCCATGAGAGCCTAATAAGTAATGTGAAGCCACTCGCCCGTGTAACAACATCGGATATCACCATGATGGCCTGTCTTGCGGCCAAAGAGAGGACCGAGAGTGAGTGGGGTCAGATTATTCAAGACTCAGGACTGCGGCTCAACAAGATATGGAGACCCCCGCAAGCTGTTGAGAGCATCATGGAAGTGGAATTGGTTTGAAACTAGCTCCTGCTCTGCTGCTCTGTCTAATAAGAGGGTTTGTGTGGCCTTGGGTGCCAAATCCTCTATCTGCTTCTGTACCTGGATAGCTTCTCCATCACGAAGATTTCCTCTTTTCTAGACTAGAATGCATATACAACACTCTTTCCTCTACTAGTTGATGTACAATCATCTTCTTCGTGATTGTAGTTCCTTGGTAGGGTTGCAGACTCCACGATAGATAGATAGTCGTAATTTAAATATGACTGTGTATTCCCATGCCTATCCTCTAATGTTCTGATCCTTTGGCTGAGTTGACTCGTGTGTAAAAGAGCCGAGTATTTAATGTACTTCTCGAGCCCTCTTCATACCTTTTTATCAAATAATAATTCCAGAACTTAGGGATGTAAGCTGGCAAGATCTTCGGTGTATTTTGCTTTTCATGTTCTATCATTACCCTGGACGACATATATACCCCAGGTCTATTCTGTCCTGGTACTTGTCTCAGATGTTGCTAGACTAATAGCACGGATGAGGAGCGATCATGGAAGCGGGGAGACTTACAGTACAGTATACACGAATCATCCACGGTATTGTCTACAAGTCTAGCGGGACCCGTTTAATGGGAAGAGCCAATTGCAAAATCCTACCTGTGTCATGTGTCATGTGTCCACCTCCTGAGACGCAACACGACATCCCTGAGTAGCGAACATGATATTGGTAACCCGCATACCAACATGTTATAAATATCAGCTACTTCTTATCTTCTTGGAACAAGCGGCAAGCCAATCATGTGGAAGCTTATAAACTTGTTCAAGCATCACCCACCCAACGCCAATCCGTGCTTACATAGGTAACTAGTCTACTATTTACTCCTAGCTCTCCAGTTATCTGATTTTCAACATTAATCGAGCTCTTTCATTGGGTTAAAAAAGGTCACATTAAGCAGAGTATCTGATCTTGCATTAAAAACGTCAAAAGCGGCCACATCTTTGTTTAAAGAGAGCTTCCTTCCAACTTTCGCTGTATTTTTCGAGTAATATATCTTGGAAAGACCGAACTTGGGTAGAAAAGCTACGGACTTTTCGTAAACGAGCTTTGATTAAAAATGATGAATATCAAGGCTCCTGGAACTGTGAACTGTGTTTCTATAAAATTAGAGAGAAATCCGGAAACTGGGTTGAATCCCGACGAAGGTATGGAATTGTACGGATATCTGGAATGTGCAGTTTTTAACAGAATAGCATATCCAGCAGTCAAAAGATTGGAAGTGTCTTGCGTTCACCAGTAAAAATGGATGAATCGAATTGACTATGATTGGATGTAGCGAGATGGTGCGCCTCCCAGCCGAATAGCCTTCTAGCTTGGGTAACATCATCTGGTGCGCCTCTCGCTTCGCCCTAAGCCCGACAGATATATATCTGGACCTTGAATCCTACGCAATATCGCAACCAACGCAAAGATTTCTACGCGTACCCAAATTTCTAATCAATAAACCTCTTATTGCGAAACTACAGGAGCCTCCCCCATCCACCCGCAAGCGACACCCAGGGTGTACGTGAGCGGGGAAATAATTTGGCAGCGAGAGCCTTCCTCAGCCTTACTTACCAAAGCCCTTCCCTTGCGCGAAGACTTGAAGTCTTCGCGCATTCCAAATCAACAAGAATTCTTCGAGCCATAGTAAATACTACGCCAACGATCATCAGACATTTCAATCCCATGTCTCCTTGTGGGACATCGAAATATTGAAGTCGGGACTGAACCCAAAAGCCACTATTTCAGATATTGATATTTCTAAATCCAACCCTCCTGCTTCTTCCAATTCTGCCTCAGAAAACTTGGACTTTGGCTCTAAACCCTCCTCGACTCCACCTTCCTCAACAAGTCCATCATCTGTTTCCGAATCCCAGCCTGAAAGTCGAGGATTGACCCCAATTCGACCAGGGAATGACTACGTTTGTGCCACAGAATCTCCTGAGTCCAATACAGAATCCCAGGTACCTTTGCCGAAAGTCTATACGCAACGAAGCCAAGAACTTCAGCTCTCCGGATTCCCTTGTCCGGATTGCGACAGGACGTTTGAAAGGCAATACATGCTCAAGTGAGTACAAGTATTAATCTTATCCCATATATCAGCTAACAAAGCTTAGCAAACACCTTCGAACGCAGCATCTTCGACCTTACAAGTGTCTGGAAGTCAACTGCGACTACCACACCATTGGGTTCGGCAAAAGAAACGATCTTGAGAGACACAAGTCAAGTCGCCATCGGTCTTATGAGCAAGCTGTCTACACTTGCCCATATCGTTGGTGCCCGCAGTCTCACACTGGATTCCCGAGAAAAGACAATTGCAAGCGCCATATCGAGCAACAACATTCCGACCTGCCCTATCGGCCGCCCCAAATCTTGGCATCGCCGAGAATCGACCAGCAGTAATACAACCATTCAGAAATACGATATCAGCCGGCACCTGCGAGAGAGAGATGCGTTGAGCATCCGTTGAATCCTGCAAGAAGCTGGACCTTGACGAAATATCACCATGGAGAACCCCTGGCGTATGGATCTCACCGAGATCCGTAAGTTGTTCAATTTGTTCGCCCATATATTCCTGAAGCAAAGTTATCCGTACCGTGCTATCACGAATACCGAAGATATTTCTAACGAGCCAAAGGCAGTAGATGTGACTACTGGCGAGGGAATAACAGCTATTCAACGACGAAACGAGGAGCTACCCAAATTCTGCCTTCTCATCACGATTTCGGATTCTCTTGCACTGTGGTTCAGTAACAATGATTCATTGGCAAGGAAAACAATGGTTCCAAGAATAACAGATGGAACCTGGCACAATGACATTCGTCCATATGTCATAACCCCCGTTACTCATTCTTCGATCGGCAAACGCATTTCTTGGCTGACTCTCCTATCTTGGTTTCGAATACCAAAAAGTACCCCCGATATGAGTCCCAGCGACAATCCATGGATTCTGACCGTTCATGTTCTCGCTCTATCTGACAAGTATCAAAAAATTACGACAGTATTAGAGACAAGCAAACGTTTCATCAAAAATGCACCTAACAAGGATCCGACAATCACGACAGCACGGGAGAATGCCAGACTTTCATCAAGGCTGTTTGGCCAGCCTACTTGGACAGCAGTTATTGCATTTGATCCAGGATAAGGTCTCGGGGCCACCGGTCATCTATGTGTTTCGATCCAAGATCGCATTTCCGCGATGTTCGGTGCGCCCCAAACAGCATATGTCGTAGTTCTTCTTCTCGTCATCTCGTTTTGTGTATTGGGTTGCTTTCAAGCATGTATTCTCTTTTTTCGGCTTTATAGAATCGACGCATCTTTACTTTACTGTCCGTCATTATCCTAGGTACTCGTTTCTTGGTTTCGGTGTTATGGAATCGGCGTTCTTTTGCTTTACCGTCTGTCATTATCGATTTAGCCATGAAGGGGTTTTTCTCTCTTTCAGACCTGGAAGAAGTCAAAGTTGTGGCTTTAATGTGTCAAATTCTTCACGGTCGGAATAGGGTTTTTACCTAACATGGTTTTAGTAGTCATGATCTTAAGAAAAATGTAAAGAAGGTTATACTGCGCATCAATTCTCTATTTACAGCTCAGCTAGAAAGTAGTTTACCATACCTGTACCGTTTGCGAGTAATAACTCAACCCACACCATTCGCCCCCTAAGGCAGACGCCCAAGCCTTCCTACTCCCTTATTCTTCACCTCTATCTAAGGGTAGACGCTCAATCAAGGCAGCTGTCTCTGGATAAGCCTTCATGTTCTCACAGAACTTTCCACCTAGGTCTTTGATTTCGATGACTGCAGATCTCTCTTCCATTGTAAGAGCGTTCTTTAAGCCAAGGCTCTGAGGATAGTAATGGTCCCAGCTTTACTACTATCCAAGAACCAGACACCACCGGTTTCAGGGTATGCCAAAGTAAGGTTACCTGAAGGTCTGGCTCGACACAGAAATGAAGTTCCTCACACCAGTTGACATTTCCTGGCCATTTAGGGGGATGAGACTAAAAACTTGTTCCGTATATGCGTAGTTTTGAGCAAAACTCCTCATCGGGTTCGTCGACGGCTCGGTCAGTGTCCTGGAAGCGGTCGATGCCAATTGTGGACATTTCAACAGGAGAAAGATTTTTGATCCAGATGCCGTTGTTTTGCCAACAAGCTACATTCCCATATTTGAGACCGTATCGCTTAAGAGGCTCAAATGGCGCCTCGGGTTCTTCAGGTCAGTTATTCACATTCCATAAAATTGACACACAAGGTGATGGGTGACTGGAAAGGAGAGCCCAGGGGAGCAAGATTCCAGACACAACAACTAGGAAGTGGGCAATGGCGACAAAAGATGATGCCCCAACTGCCTGACTTGCGGGCTCTTGAGACAACGAGGGCTGGCATCGGAGAACTCGATTTATTGTCCCGATTGCGATTCACATTTAATGTTGTGATATTACTGAGTTCAAAGATAAGGAGGGTACTATCTGTTAAGAAGCGAGTAAACAGGTCTAGGATAAGGACCGACTAATGTAGCAGATCAATCAATCCATCTGGCATGTATAGCTGAGTGCTGCGGTTTGGACCGTTGAATTTGGCTGGGTTGGGCGTGATATACGCTGCCCTGACCGCTCGCATAATACTCGGATACCCGACACAGGCACGGGATTGCCGTGACACTATTCGTTTGGCGCTAACATCCTTCCATCTCCCAAAATTCTACCCACTGGTCACAGCGGTCGCACACCCATAGCTCCGGTGAACATCTTCTCGTAGTCTTACTATGATGCAACTAACACTTAATGGATACATTTATCTCTCACGACCCTTAGCAGCCTCGCAAAAGTCAAAAGTCACGTTTGTTGACCTCCCATTTTTCTCTCGGCGTCGCATTTACTTGAACGCAGGCCTGCTATCCAAGTCAACGATCTACCTCAACTATGTATATTCGAGTAGCGGCCACTCCGACCTAGATTATGACTCAGATAACCTAGAACAATGGCCAACAGAAGAGATGATCTCAGCCCGAAGTTCTAGCCTTGCTTACTTTCTTGATGATTATCTATCCTGGCCACAGATTTGTCTCAATCGCTACTGTTTATGTTTAGAGCAAGAGGGTTCAACTCAAACTGGGTGCAGGTGCAACGCGTTGCCGTATCAGCTTCTCTATGTATCAAAATCCATCGCCAAGGAAGTCTCTAAAATATTCTACTCAGAAAACCACTTCAGCGTCTATCGGAATGGTCTCGGAGGACTTTCTAGTCTCTCTCGTCTGCCACCAAAAGCCTTGGCTTATATGAGGTCGCTATCAGTCTGCCTTAATGTCTACGACGAAGAACACAGATGGGGCCGTCAATTCGATCCAGACAGTGGGAGCTTTTGCCATATAATGTGTCGGGCGTCTAAATTAGAAATACTCTGCTCGAGTGTAAAACTGGGGGGTGAGTACGCTGCTTTAAAAGAATGGCAACTACTGTGTAAGCTCCTAGGGTCCCAGATTCAGCCCAATTGTCTGAAACTGTTTCTTACCTGCGACGTGGCCAATGTCGAAATCGCCCAAGAGATTGTCCAGCCCCTCCTAGGTTTACCAGCCTTACGAGACTGCGCAGTCCGTCTTGGCTCACGCTATATCCATACCGACGTTAATCATTCCAAACCCATGACAGCACTAGCAAGACAGACAGTTGAAAGGGTGACAAACCGCTCGGCTCAACGCAGTTTTCGATATCTAGATCTTCCAAAGGAAATCCAACTTCAGATTCTCGAATATACCGAACTAGTCTCGCCATTTGATCTAGTATGGGCTTTTAATACAAATGTAGCAAAACACATCGAGTCACCTTACTATGAAAATCGCACTTTTCATTCAGGCATCTCTCCATCAAATTCCTCCTCATGCTGCCAAGAATGCTCTCCCGATTTACAGCTGTGTGTATGTTGGTCAGGACAAGCAGCATTTTCTACATCTTGCACTTGCTGGAAATTTCCGCTCTCGTTGTTTCTTGTCAATCACAAAATGAGGAAAGATGCAGAGTTTATATTCTATTCGAAGAATCACTTTCTTCTACTTCCTAATTCCTGGAACAACAGCGAACATTTAGAGATCTACAATTTCTTGAGATGTCTCCCAACAAATGGGCGTCGGTATCTTCGATCCATCACGTGGACACTGTCGCATCTACAAAAATGGAATAGATAGTATGTATTGTCAGAACTGTTATTTCACATTTCCGATATTCTCCAGACCGTCAAACTAGTTCTTCCAATTTAATTCCACATTTACTGATCTCAACCTCTAGTCTTGAACCAGGTCACTTCACATGGTCGGAATGGTTAATGGCCGTTAACATCCTCGCACAGGATGTACTCCCCGGGCAACTAAGCTTCACAATCGATCCTCAATTTGATCTACGGGTTATTCAGTACACTTATGGAAGCGAATACATAGAAGTACCTGAAGATTGCGGTATTGCAGAGGCCGAGCACACGTGGACGATTTGCGAACGGGTGGTAAATACTCTCTTAGACAATCATCAGCTGAGAAGCTTTTTCGTTCACTTCGTTTGGCCCTTCGAGAAGCACAAGGACGACATTCCGAGAGACAGAGGAGCGATACTACAGAAGAGAGTCATGAACAAGGGATAAGAAGGACTCTTGAATAGCGGGTTCGCGCGCAGAGCGGGTATTAATACGTGAGACTCTATTGAGACGCACTTGAGGCGTATTTGCTTTTTCCTTCAGCATCAATTCTAGCCGCTGTTTCTACCGCCTTGAAATTGGTTTCTAAGCTTCCACTTGTTATTATTCCCTTTTCTGGTAACTGTTGCTTGAAACAGCTTCAGGACTATAACTTGGGTGTAAACCTGTCTGTATGTAGCTCTTCAATAAAATCTCTACAGACAATCTAAAGACCTAGCATGCTTGCCAGCCACGAGAAACTAGAGTAAAATAATATGGTTCATTTGGAAATTGTATAGAAAACAGTTATTACCCCGTGCTATGGTGATTGAAAATGTTTTCCCAAAGTACTATGAGATTGTCAAAGCTAAAGAATCCAAAGCTCTTCCCAAACTTTTCGACATAGTCTTATTCAGCCGTTGATCACATCATTAAGTAGTCAGCGAATCAACGATATTTCCAGAATCCGGACCGCCAGGAATAGTTTCGACTCTCAATCTTTTAAAAATCTTAGACTATAAGAAATATCTTTCTGGCTTCTCGCATAGTTCATAATGTTGGGGGTGTATGGCTCTCACCTTGCAGGGGCTACTTGTGTTACTAACGGCTTGGAGTAGCGCAATATAAGAGGTTACAGAGCCATGGAAACGCTATCCGGCATCACTCGCTATATCAACAACTAGGGGCTATCTAGAGTGCTAAATAAAGTTTGGATTCGCTATTTAATAAAACTTGGGGCCATGCTTACCACATATTCCCTCAGTGAATCTCGCCTATTTATTTGAGCATGTTTCTGACTGTACTACACGAGGTCGTGGCAACAATACGCTGCATCGGTTAATGAGGATCGTCAAACATGATTATTTACGTCGTTTTCTAATTCTCTTTACATATTACTGCCACAATTTTAATTATGGAACTAGTCATCAAAGTGTATGACTGGATTGGCCGATAGCAATACCTTCCTTTGTATCGTGGCTGCGCTCCTAAACGTGACTGCCTTTTTCGAACATATTATATTTAATATCCGCAGTTCTGGTACAGTGAAAATGCAACTGTCTTGAAATCTACTGCCAGTTACTGGATACTCCCTACTACTCATTTGAATGATGCATATAATCAACGTCTTGTTCTACTTCCTTTCGGGAGCTCCTGCTTTCTCGAACGCCCTAAGCATGCGTCTGGTAACCTTCAACATTCGTGGGGGTACCCCAGCTAAACTCTCCTACAACGAGCAACCTTGGCCAACTCGGAGCCCACTAGTCGGTAATCAACTCTCTCAGACATTCAAATCAGCGCCAAAGGGAGCGGTGACCCTTCTCGGTATGCAAGAGGCCCCAGATAGAGCTTTGAACGACGTAAAAACCAATCTGGGGCAGGAATGGAAACACATCGGCATTGCTCGCGACGATGGCAAGAAAGAAGGAGATTATGTACCCATTCTCTATAAAGACTCAGAAGTGAAGGTCCTGTTCACAGAAACAAAATGGTTATCACCGACACCGGATGTGCCTTCTAAAGGCTGGAACGCGAAGACGAAGAGGATCGTAACCATCGGGGTGTTTGAGAGCAAGGCGTGTGGCACGAAGTTTATTGCTGTTAACACTCATCTGGATCATGTTAGTGAAGAGGCTCGAGTTCAGGGTGTCAAATTAATAATAGCGAGAATCAAATCCGTTGACCAGAAATGGGGACCTTTACCAGTATTCCTTGTTGGGGACTTTAATTCCGAAGCAGGTACGGAGGCGTACAGGGAAATGGTAGGGGCAGGCTACAAAGATTCATATAACGCAACTACAGAGGACAAGCGATTTGGACCTTTTGCTACGTAAGTAGCTTCTTACATCCTTTGGATTTGCAACGCTAGAAGTTTTCCTAACTCTTGTCTTTAGGGGAGCTGGTTTTAACCCTCATAGGCAAGAGTCTCAAATGAAGCGAATCGATTTCCTGTGGCTCGGAGCTGGGAAGGAGAAGAGTTGGTCGGTAGAACGATATGAGGTCTTGTCAAATGTGGATGCTAAGGACAAGGTGTATCTGAGCGATCATCGCGCGGTATTTACTGATTTGAAATCTTCCTAAGACTTTTCTCTAGCAAAGCAGATGATTGTCTGAAGAAACTAGGGGAAACTATCAGTGTGAAACTCCAATTAATTTTCTTGTACTAGCCCAAAGTTTACCACATTGTATATGTGGGTTTTAAACTTGGTAGAAAGATGTAAAAATAGTTATCTAGATGATTCAGCTCAGCTGACAAATGCTGTTTATATCTAAGAGATGGTATGTTTGCCTCAGTGTGGCATTTCAGATCCAGCTTATTTCGCACTATGTGTACGTCTTTTCTACTAAATGTGACAAGGCTTAGTCAACTCTGTTAAACGTAAGTTGTCGCTCTTTTCAAGTCATTGGAAAAAAAGCAACACAGGATTTGTGTCGCATGTTCGTATGTTTATTTTTCTCCAACGCTTCTCCAACGGATTAGATTCTCGTCCTGGAGGAAGCGCATCAAGAACATGGGTTTATGATATTTTTGTGTTCATACTAATATATCCACTGCTCTAACTTATGTGTACATTAGCTATTAGAGTTGAGTTTCTGGATCTTAGCTAGTTTCGCTTAAAATAGGGGGCGCCAAGAAACAGCCCAAATATAAAGCCCTGAATCAGGCGTTCCCTTAGTTCTGAGTGTTAAAGCAGGAAGTAAAACCACTTCCGGTCTTAGATGAATCAGAGCTTCCCTAGGGTGTCAATACTTAGGAAGAGTTGTATCAAAACTCGTATCTTATGCTTGAACCTTCTTTAAAGATCTTGAGACTTTATTGTTTAAGATATCAACTAACTTTGAAACCACTCACGTTGCCTTTACGAAGAGTACTTATATCAAATAGCTTTCTTCCAGTGTTGATAGGTTCTCAAGAATAAATCCAGCTACGCTTTTGGAATTCTTGATCAATAAAGACCCATAATCAGACAGTTATTGAGTCTCATATCTTGTCTCATCAATAAAGCTTGTTGTGGTCATATCATTGGTTTGAGCCAATTATTTCTAAGCTCTTATCTGCGTTTTTGAGAGAGACTGGAAACTCTATTGTCTGCTTGTTTACATGGATTGCAACATGCAGATCCGGGTACTTTACAGTCGAGAGACTCTTTATCACCATTTGTTTCCTTATTTGAAATTAAGAAATCCGCACGATGATTGCTCAGTGTGCCATACATGAGATTATTGACCAGATGCCATGCTATAGATCTTATTAAATACGGTGGAATACAGTACTTATTTCAAGAACAATGTGGTAAATTTTGCCATTAGGTTCTTTACCAAATGAATTTCAGTAAAAAAAGAAGAAGAAAAGAATGAAAAGGTGAAGTTGCGAGATTGTGTAAGAGTTTTTCGGTTTATTTCATTTGAAAATAGACACGTTACTAATATCTCAAGCTCTCTTTTTCTATTCAAGCTCTCTTTTTCTATAAGAAGTATTAATGATTTATTTTCCTGCATTTGTATAGAGAAGCAAGATCAGTGGAGAATGGGTGACGAGATTCTTGAAAATGCATGCTTCGCCTGATGGCCGATGGCATCGCATCTCGATATAAAAGGTTTCATAATATATAAACTCAACTGCATGGTCGAAAAAGCTTCAGAGAGTGTTTGACATATACATATCATCAACAACAGAATACGACATCAATGATGAGATATGAGAATACTTTAAAGTGTTTTGATTATCTCTTCCTCATCGTAAAGACTTAGGATCAAGAATTAGTATTTACATCCCCAATCTTCGTTTTAACATTCTTCCCACACATCGAACGAGCTAGCAACCTATCCATCCCCAATTCAAAACCAAAAAAGGAACCTCTGTACATATATAGTAAGGGAAACGCCCACCACTCCGTGACTAATGCGAAGGACATGCAGTTTATTCATACAAAAAGCAATAAGTAAATAGTGCTTCAGGAAAAGATCAGACGCCTAGAATGCCGCATGGGAGTGCACGCAAAAGTCCAGGGATTGCATCTTAAAAACGCTCCACTCAAAGCCTGCCATACTGAGCACCGTGTCCAGGTACTGGCGGCGCACCTTCACCATCGAACAATTCATCCAGGAACACACTGGGCGCTCGCTGGCTACCAGGCGCCTGATTCAAGTTCAGTGTACTGCGGCTCGCACCATGACTTCCACCACGTGGTCTCATATCTGGACTACCGGGCGGACTTGGTCCATAACTAGAAGCTCTCTCATACCTATCTCTTGGTAGTAAGTTCGACATAGATATCGAGTTTTGGTTTCCTAAATGGGCCATGCCTTGCCCGTTTCCTGGCTGCGAGGCACCAGCGGCGTAGTAACCAGCAGGAAGATAATTAGATCCTCTATTTCCTGCTGTGTTTATACCTCCTGCTGCAGCACCGGCCGTAGGGGAGAAAAATAGTGACGTATTGCTGGCTGCTGCTGCTGCTCCCGTGGTAGGTGGCCGACTGAGACGTTTTTCGGTATTGGATTGACCTTTCTTATTGATGACACCAAGGTTAGGCGACGATTCATGATCTTTATATTTATAAAATGGTGTAACTGGCGAGCGGAAGAGTGGTTTCTCTTGGCTGCCTGATTGTTGGAGAGCAGCACGCTTGACGCTACGATGGAGAGACCACGCTACCAGCATTCGCCAAAGGAGGACAGACATAGCGAGGAACCCAAGGATGGCACCCACGACTATGAAAACGGTGCCTTCTGGAAGATTGGAAGCTCGCATAAATGGCGCATCTGCGGTGGGAGGTACGGAGGGAGCGACCACCACAAAAGCACCGGCGAGTGTGGGTAGGTTCTTGGGCAATGAGTTTGTCCCTGTTGAGGCACCGGTGATTCGAGCGATCGAAGATGCCTTTGAGCCTGCCCCCGTCACCGAGAACCGCGATTCTGTCGCTGTGCCCGTAGCCTTTGTTGCACTGTCTGTAGTCGACGCACCATCGTCCTTCGATTTTGTGGCACCTGCTGCTTTAGAAGATTCTAAGGCTTCTTGAGAGGAGACGGCAGCGTCGAGATCGGGGAGTTTGGTTTGTGCTGATGCTATTGTTGCGAAAAGGGAGAGGGCAGCAGCCGAGAGTAACGGTAGGCGTGTGAATCGCATCTTGTGTAGTCCTTAGAGCAAAATCGGGGATTGTCGAAGGTTGTTGGTTGATGGAGATGTGCGAAAAGGGGTTGGTTGCCCGGTTTCGAAGGATCTAGCAAGTACAGTACTTCGTACCCCTCAAAATGATCCGACTGTCTGGGTATATATCAATCGACGCTGTGTTCAGCGTGCGGTGAATTGTCGATAATGTACAGAGTCGCAGGTGCAGATGGCCGATTCTGCGGCCTGCGGATGTATGGTGGTGAATGTACGTAGAGTTCTGTCGTGTGCAAGCCTCGTACGAACTGACTTTGTCGTATGCGGAGTTATGGTGGGCTCGTATCCAAACGACGCCACTCCCGGAATACGTCCAAACTCAAATCGGCTGCACTAGGTGGATTTTGTCGTGAAGAAGAAGAAAACGAAGGCGAGTTGATGAGCGGGTGTGGTCAGTACCTAGATGTCGTGGTGGATTGGGTGCTGGTATGTTGACGATGGTGGATGGGGGTTTGAGGTTGCAAATGCCTTGGATTTGGTGTTGTTGACGTTTGACATAAGGTATGTACGAAGTACATAATAACAGACACTTAAAGGCCTAATCGGGTTTAGCGGTCAATCCGTCTATTTTTACCCCGGCTTTTCATCTGTGCCTTTTTACTCTGTGCCTTACGTTTAAGGCACCAAGGATGGATCAAGGCATTGACTTTGATTGTGCATTCAATTCAGCCTTGCGAGCGAGGAGATAGGCTGCGATCTTCCCAACTTCCACATATGTCCCGAAGCACAATACTTCCACTTTGATAAACCTCCCGCTCTCTGCTATCTACGCATATGTCCATGATGGGAACTATGAATCGACCCGAAAGCTCAGTCAGTGCGGTAGGTCGACAAGTCGGAAAACATTCCCAATTGTCCTACATTGCGATTGGGAAGCTGGAGCTGGAGGAAGAGCTGGAGCAGCGAGCAGAAGCCACCCAAGATCCAAGATGCCTATAAGGAGAGAGCCTGGCATTACTTCATACTTATGGGTCAATAGTACGATCAACTAGAAAAATACGAGAATGGAAAAAACACCGAACGAGGGTGAAGAGGATGTTAACAAAGCAGGTAAGGTAAAGGGCGAAGGAATGGTAAGAGACATGCTAGGTTAGTTTAATACTACCTCTACTCTCTCCATGAGACCAGATGCTGATTTGAAATGTAAACTATAGGTTTCATAATATCTTTGATCTCAATACTATACCACTTCGGTCCTGCCATGCAACAGTCAGCACTAACGATTGATACTCGATTATAAGTGCTGTGCGAAGGAAATAGGTTATGAAGTAGCGTATGTTGGAGAGTGAGGCTAGTGTCTATTGCACATGTGTTTGGGGATGGGCGGTAAAGTCTGGTTGGGCTGTATGATACGGCTTGTGTCTTAATAGATATTGTTGACTATACTATACAGACACAAGGAGTGATGTACAGGTCATCTTATAGAGTCAACTGCCTAGCCGGAAGATAATACTGGGGAAAAGAACGTATATGCTTGGCTACGGGCTATTTTTGCTAGATCTGTATTTAAAAGTAGATACCGGATCGATAATAGACGAGATCGTTTCCCTCTTGTGTCCATCCACATGTCAAAGATTTACTTTTTTGGTGCATTTCATTTGCACGCCGTAATTCTCTGGCCTCTAATAATTGATCGTTGTTGCATTAACTCTGTGCTATTCCATGCATCACTTTTTCCATGTAATCTTTCTTCTTTTGAGTAAGAAAAGACCATGATCCTTCGTAAGCAACAATGGTCCACACCACTTCTTTACCTTGAGCTAGGGCCAATCTTTTACTTATAGCTCTGAACTCGAGACGGCAATTCATTGAACTAGCAGAGGTCATAAAATGTATTTGGTATTGTCTATTCCTTCCCAGTCCCACGCCGAACAACTGTACAGTTTACAAAGATAATATACTCAATGCTCGTTCACTCTTTTACTTCCCTAGAATGACGACCCATGCAGAAGTAATCTATTTCTTCTGACCAGCAGGTCCATTCTCCTTATCAAAAGCTCCATAAGAAACCTGTAAGCTAGACACAGCACTAATTCCCACGCTCAAAATCATAAACATGATTATCAGAGTGATGGCGCCCATAAAAATCCCTACAACCTTGTTAGCCAATCTCCCACACTAACAATGCATCCCGATGCTACGGAATACCATTGACTAGGAAAGATGAACAAACCTGGAGTCAAGAACTGGTATTTCTCGAATAGCGGTCTCTGATCCATCTCTACGGTCTCCGGTGGAACCCGCGCCTCAATACTCCTCTTTAAATCGATATGCGCATCTAGTTGACTTTCAAATTCTGGCTCATAAAGCGGGGCTTCTTCTGCAATCGTTCCATTCAGTGGCGTGCTGCTGTAGACTACAGTGTATCTCGCGCCTTGTGGAATGGAGCGGAGAATTGTTGCAATTACAGCGTCTGGACGTATGTCAGTAGTGTAAGAAACTAACGTTGAGAAGAGCATGATGTACCGTTGTTTCGCAACATCTCTTCACGACGTCCGCGGCCCTTTGGTAAAGGCAACTCGAAGGAATTATATATAACCATTGTCTCTTCCTTTTCAACAGCCATAGCGATAGCTGCTTCTGAAACTGTTCCCCAGGTCTTCTGGTAATTCACCTTCCCTCCACAAATCTCTTGTTGAATTGTGGACCATTCCCGTTGCGCGTCCCAAGATAAGACATTCTCAACGCTGTAGCGGGTGGTGATAGCTTGTGATTTAGAGGCACGGAAGAGGTTGGGCATTACTCCGGGGTTGAAATCGAGGGGCGACAGATGGGGCTGCGAGAGGATAAGGTAGATAGATGATGGGCATTCTCTCAGATACTCGATTGTCGTGTCCGACACAGTCTTCGCTGATTGTAGGTTTGTTGGGGCGGAGAGGAGTTTGGGAGCTCTGTAGGTGGATGGATTAGGATAGACTCAAGGTGGACGGACAATGAGGGAAGAACATACGGAGTGCTGGAAAACAATAGAAATGGAGAGGTATTCTCCCATGCTTGCGCTATGGTGACGCAGCTTGCGAGGAGGATTGAGGATCGCATCGTGATGTTACTGTGCACTGAATACTGTGCAGTGGTGTTGTCGATTGTGAAGCTGTCAACCTAGTTTCTGCATCATATGTCCGTAGTGTTACCGTATAAAAGTTCTGGAGGAAATTCCCCTCCACCAAGAAAAGTTAAAGGTCAAGATTGACTCTCCGTACCAGCTTCACTTCCAATCCAATTTCTTTCCTAGTTTATCCAGAATTCGAGTCAAGTGCCGCTGTTTAAAGACCATCGTAACTATGGAGGCGAAACCTGAGCTCAAAATCTTCAACCATCCCCGCCCCAAGAAATCACTACTTGGAACCCGCGTCCCCAAGAAACGCAAGACGGAACATAAGATCGCAGAGATAAACTTTGATTTTGATGCTAGAGCGGATTATCTAACGGGGTTTCATAAGAGGAAACTAGAGAGGGCGAAGAAAGCTCAGGCTGAAGCTGCAAAGAAGGCGAAGGAAGAGAAGATTGTTATAAGGAAACAGGTTAGTTTCTTCTTGTTTTTCTGATTGGATTCAAACAGAGGGCGGTGGCTTGAGCGGGTTCAAATCGGATTGGGCTAATCTACATACAGTTGAGAGAAGAGAGAAAAGTTGAATTGGAAGAGCATGTCAATGCTGTTAACGCTTTGCTCTCAGATGTCAAATTACCCGGCGACCTTGATAGTGACGAGGATGTCGAGTGGGGAGGAATAAAAGAGGAAGTCCCTGTGGTTGATCATGAAGAGGAATATATTGATGAAGATAAATACACCACAGTCACCGTTGAAGCTGTAGATGTTTCGAAAGAGGGATTACAACGGGTAGCAGACGAGGAAAGTGAGGAGGAATTCAAGCCGGCGGAAAAGAAGGAGGAGGGTAAGCCAAAGAAGGTATGGCCTAAAAAGGTCAGGAAGGAGAAGTTTAGATATGAAAGTAAAGCTGAGAGGAGAGCTACGAGAGGAAAACAGAAGGCAAAGAATAAGGCGCAGTCTGATGCGAGGAAGGGCAATGATTGAATTCATAAAGCCCCCACCCACCATACCTGTCTCAGTTCGGTTATTGTCTCCAGCTTAACAGAGAACATGTGTTTAGGACTATGTGATTGTGAATACTACCTAACAAAGCAAGTAAAACCATGTAGCAAAGCTATCCGCCAACGCATACGGAAACTACAACCCATAAACCTTTGTACCCCATGCATTGAGAGCCATCTAAAGACATCGCTATCGTCTCGATCATCATGCGTCCACCGTTGGGATGTCCACCGTCGTTGTGTAGTGAAGTAGATCAGATATTGTTAATCTCTGCTTGGAACTCCTCCAGCTCCTTTTGAGATGCAGCATATTTCTTTGCCATCTCCTCGAACTTAGCCTCCCATTGATCACGGTCTTGCTCTAGGGCTTGGACTTTGCGCTCGAAGTGACCGGCCTTGACGTCGGTTTGTCGGAGCCTATGCGTATTAGCTGCATTCTCTGTACTTTATTGTTGCCAAAAAGAAATTGAGACATGTGTCTGACAGGAGGGAAAATGGCTTCTACCATAGATGGCTGTTGAGCTAGAAAGCGATGCGATACCAACAATGCCAGAGTTGCCTACGAAATATATTTCTCTCCGCATCTCTTCTAAAGGAAATAATTTCACTCACTTGTCATTTGTCTCTCTCAAGTTCTTATCTGCCTCCTCAGCCTCCTCCTCTAGCAACTGCAGTCTCCGCTGAAGAGCTTCGTTCTGTGTGCCGTGTTGATGACCCTCCTCGGCAGCTCCCTTGTGGTTCTTAATCTCAGTCTCTAGCTTTTCGACTTCGGCCTCTAGAAGTCCGTTCTTGTGCTGAAGCGAGGTGATTTCTTGTTCCTTCTGGAGGTTGTCCTGCTCAAGGACCTTGACCTTTGACTTGAGTTCCTCAGCGGTGGCTGTGGATTCTTCGACCTCAACACGAAGTTGGTTCATTTTCTGGAGGCATATTAGAGCGATGGGCTAGACATATGAAGCAACAATAGGGGGTTCAGAAGGTGGAGGCATGGTGTTCAGGTTGGTAAAAGTTGGGATTATATGGCGGGGTCGGCGGGGATAATAACTTACTTCCTTGATGCGATCCATCTTGACGGAATCCTGTGAGTTTTGGGCGTTGGTTGAGTGGGATATAGTAGAAGGTGCAAGAGTTTGATGCTATTTGCACTTTCGGAGGTACGAAATTGTTGGTTGTGTGTGATTGTGGAGGTGAAGTGGGAATGGTGGTGATGGGGAAGATGAGACGAAAGATGAAGTTGGGAGAATCCCAACAGGGGTCAGGCTACGGGTGGGGCTGAGGCTGCCAAGAGATCCATTTTGGGAGGAGGATGTTGCCGTAGGAACGAAGCTAGAACCATCCAAACATTGACTTACCCACTTCCTTCACGATCCCGTAGGAACTCCTGACTACGTTTGCGACGACCTCTTCCAAATCACCAACTAATGAATACGTCGTTCCAGAACCAACGTCAGATCAGCATTCAGAGAAATACAGTACAATAAGATAGGTTGTGAGGAAACGAGATGTTGGCAGCTCGCGACCAGGAAAATCTGGTGCATGGCCATCACCAAGCAGCGGCTGCAAAGCCTTTGAACCAAAGTCGCCTACAACCCAAAACACCTGGAAATAAATATCCCAAAACCCCGTTGAAGATCCCACTCAATGACGAGAATGCGCCAGTAGGATTCGGTGGCAAGTCTGGGAGGGGAAAGGGGATTGAGAGCTTCATTACTGGAAAGAATGGGGCTACGTTTGACAAGAATGCTTTTGTTACACCAATGGGTATGTGGAAACCTGCTGCAATATTCGTTGATACTAACCTCTGAAGGGCCACGGACTAGAGCTCCTCTTGGGATGAAGACCACCAATGCCAAAGCCAAAGCTTTCCAAACGCCGTCTGCAGGACTAGAGAAGGAGCTAGAGAAAACACAGGCTCCAAAATCAACCACGAGACGGGCAAAAAAGGTTACATATGGTGACACGGTCAAACTTCAAGTCCATGGCGACGAGAGCCCACTGGTGGACCGCGACGTTGAATATTGCCCTCCAAGACATAATCCATTACCCTATGAATCAGAGGACTTCCCTCGTAACTGTCTCAACTATGATGTCCTGAAGCCAGAGAATCTGATGCGCGGCATATACAATACGTATCACAATAAAGTAGATGACAATGGACTTACCCAGATGGAAAGAGACTATCAGGCAAGCTATGAAAAGTCAGCACGGGAATGCGACAAACAAGTTCTTGCCATGATGGAGGAAGATTGGACAGTTGGTGATGTTCCAGAAACGTTCCGTCATATCAAAAAGAAAGCACATAACCAATCTACACGGGCAGTACCCGTAACGACACAAGCGCAAAAGCCCAGATCGACTGCCCAACTAAAACCAATCGGCACCATTGCCTCAAGAAATGCAGCATCTGCTCTATCGGTTCTTCCAAAAGCTGCTGCGCTACCCAAGAAATCCATAGCTCCTATCAAAGCAACATCCTCTTTCCAGCCTTCTTTCCTCTCCCGCGCAAAGCCTACTCCACTCCCATCCAATCCATCTGCCATGCGACATAATGCCGCAACTGCCGCCAGCAGAAGCACGATCGGCTACACAAAAGGCCGATCAGCGGCTAATGCTGTTCACGCAAGCTCAATATACACCAATCCGCCACCAGGTTTGGTAAAGAGAAAAGATGGCCCAATGGCAAGATCAACAAGCAATGTTTCTCAGTGCTCCGAAAGTAGTGATACCACCATCACGCCAGCCAAGTTTACGGAGGGAAGTGGCGCTGCTAGTGAGGAATGGTGTCGATTAAAATTTCTGGGTGCTTTTGATGAGGACGATGGGGCAGGGTTAGGAATGGAAGGCGGTTTACCCGAATGTTTGAAGGGTGAAGACGAAGAGGAAGAGTTTGTTATGACTCTTGGAGAGAGAAAGTAGTCACAGTTTATTGGGATAATTCTTTTGGCAAAACAGTATTAGTCATTCTGAGCGTGGCGTTTAGGCAGAGATGGGATCAAATGTGCTGGATACCAAACCCCAGGAAGCGTAAGAGTATCTTTGAAATGAAAAGACTGGGCTAGGATTTCCTCTTATTATAGAAAAACTTCGCTGTATTTTATATTAATATTTGTAATAAGGATACTAAATACTTGTTCCTGTAATATATACATGAATTGTTTGGATCTTAGATGCTCCTATAGTCCAATCTTGATCCACATTGTCTTAAGGCTCTATATTTTCAAATCCAATCTATACTCATTATATTGGAACTCGGGTTGTTGATATTACCTTCCGACATATCAAGAACATTCACCATTTGTATGTTTGGTCAATCAATCATCGTACAATCTCTATAGACCGATACAAACAAGGATTTTCGAATTCCATCTACATGCTACTTTAATAGTCTCTTTATTCCAGATAGGTTGATACACCAAGAATATGAAGTCCATTTTTGACTCTTATGTGACCATTATTCCAAACCTTTTCATGAACTTATCCAGCTCGGAAATTCAGAAACTCAACCCTAGCCCATTCTCAATTTCTTATTTGTTAAAAAGTGATTTATCTGGCAACTTCTACGCCAAATTTAGGTAGGATGGGATATGAAATGATAGTGCAGATAGTAGGATTAAGCTCAAGTTGTAGTAAAATTCTGGAAATGGAATTATACTGATCAATTCATTCAAGTTCAACTTCGATAATAGAGAATCAGAACTCCCTTGACTTCTTGCGAACCTATCTGGGAAATTTTTTCGGGACCTCTGAGCGACCGGCGCAAACCACTCACTTGTGTGATATTAACAAACAAACGATCGAAGTATTTATAGTGGGTATAGTAAATTGAACGAACTAAGCGTTAATGGTCTACAATAGCCGGAACTGCACTAAATAGGCGGCCACATCCAGCAATTTTACAACGGTAGAAGCTATTTGCCTCGTGTGCCCAGCGCCCGCGGCACAGTCCTATATACTTCGTAACGTGTAAGCTTTGCCATCGCTGAAGGTCTCGGCAAGGACGGTCAGTATTCTATCCTGACCGCTAAAGTTATGGGAGATTTAGCTAGTAATAAACAGAGAGAGAGAGGCATAATTGATACTAGAGTGAGCTTGTCCCAGCAAACTAATAATAAGCACGCTATAAAAGATAGCGTATAGCCATTATCGGCGTAGCGTCTTGTTCTCCGTACTAAAGAGTTGTATATTTTTTCTGATCGATTTGTATTCTGGAGCTGCACGAACCCTAGTGAAAATGTCATCGTGAATACTAATTACAGATTAGCCCTGCTGCCTGCAGCCAACTTTACTTCATTCTGCAGAATAATACATTTAATTTTAAGCGTGGTAAGTTAATGCCCACTACAGTAGTGCCTGGAGCACCCCTTGCCACCTACCACACCACATGATCAGCTGGAGCCTTGAGCTTTACATACAGTACGTCACACGTATACAATACACCATTAACAAAGTCTCCCCCTAGAATTCATCAAGCTCGACTTCATTTGAATATCGACATCGACATAGATTGCTCACAATGATCTCATTCCCTGTGGAAATACAACTTCTAATTCTGCCATTACTTACCCCGAGTTCTCTTATCTCGCTCTCCCAGACTAGTCAATATTTCCGGCAACTTATAGATCCTCAAAAGAAACACTTTGTAAACCAGCTCCTAGAACAAGAGTGCCTTCCAAAGTATGGCGGGGAAGTGACCATCAACCCACAGGCCAAACTCATCATTCCACCAGGGACCGTCTCCTACGCCTGTACCCACTGCCTCAAAATCATTCCGCATACTCACTTCGACAACCATGCACTGCTCCGCCTCAGATTCCGGAAACCACCCCCAGAAGCCAGAGCCACTCAAAACATCTGTGGCTGGACAAGTGGTAATGCAAAGACACAAGGCCTAATGAGACAAGCCGGCCTTCGGAACGATACGCTCAGGAGTTGGGTTAAACAAAACTCCTCTTCCGGAATTCCAGAGTCGAAGTTGGTAGAATTATACAAAATCGGCACCAGTCGTAACCGACGTATGTGTAACGAATGTAAATTCATGACTGGTTTCTTTTCTAGAAACATTGGCGTTAAGTATGAATGGAGGGTCAAACATAGAAACACTAGCGTAGGCACAGCCATGGTTCCCGTGGTCAAAGGTCGGCAACGAAGATGTCACGATTCTACCGAGCGGTATTTTTACGGTCTGTTCCCCGTCGCCTCTGACACAGAGTATCCATGGAGGTACAAAAACTACCGCGAGGAAAATTGTGACTGGTGGACATTATGGTCCATTCGTTGTCCTGGTTGTGCCATATGGCAAGAAAGAGCTGCTTTCCGTAAAGGTAACGGATACGGCGTTAAAGCAACACCAGCAGATTCTGATGAGTGGCGACAGGTTGGTTGGGATGGGCCACATTTCGAGGATTGGCGGTGCAACCGATGTCTTGTAACGTCTGCTGGGAAGGAAGAGCTAGGAAACCAGTTACTCGCATTCTGGAAGAGACTTGCTGGCTTCGAGATTTCCATGTTTAAAAACCTCCTTCCGGCCGGTTGGTATGACGTCGAAGCAATTGAATTTGCGACTGAGAGAAAATACTCATGGCGTCAGATAGTGAAAGAGGATAGTATTTTTTCACAAAGTTTTACAGAAATCCCAACCGCCAAGAAAATCGCGGATATGGACATTGAGAAAAGACGACACTACTATAGAATCTTCAAGCGATGGTTTGACAACTTGGAAGACCCTGAGGCAATTTTGGGTGGTTTGTTGAATAATAAACATGGGTTTAGGCGGTGGTCGACTGACTACGAGATTCTTGAGAAGAGAATAAAGGATCTGGAAATATGTACGAAAATCCTCGAAGCTGATCCAGATAAATTGGTTAGGTATGCGTTAGATGGTTATGCGCCTCTAGTATAAAGAGCATTGATGTCATATGTTCTAGAGGAAATCAATATCTGCAGCTTGGTGCACAAGTTATGGCAAAAGTGCGAGAAAAGTTTCTAGGGCAAAAAGGGCATGGTTCAGGCAGTCGTAATCCTTGAAATTCCACGACTTTTAAGTAAGCTCTCGTGAGGTCTGACCCTCAATATAAATGTGATTTTGTGCCGAGTAATAATAAAACCGTTGAACCCTGGTGACAAAATTTAGATTAAGGCCTTTTTGGGGTTTATTTTGAAACCCATTAATCCCGGTTACAGGTATTTTAAAGATGTATCTCAATGGGATACTTCATAACTCTACTATCTACTCAGCTAGGTTACTTCAACATACTTGATTTAATCCCTTCTTTCAGTTAGCTGGATTTTGTTATGACTCCAAAGTATTGAAATCGAATCTTGTGTTAGTATTAGAGATTTGAAGATAAACTATAGAAAAGTAATATCGAAGAACATCATTTGCAAAAAAAGACCCGAGAATGTACAAGATGATACATTTTAAAGGCATTCAGTTGTTGGCCATCAAAACTGGACACCTCCAGTATCAAACCATAAGGGGAAATGTGTGGGGATGTTGTCCTTGTCTGCATGGACACAGATTTGCTTTTATATTCAAGGTATATATACCTGATGGGTAAATACCATGCACAATTTCTACGACTATAGGCGCTAGGTGAAGCCAAATAAGGTATTTCTTAATATTAACAATCCGAAAATTTTCTTCTCAATTTCGACGGCGGAGCATTACATATGGAAGCTCCTGCAGTCTATCAATCCCTCTTGCTTTTTGTTTTCCATAGGTCGCCCGACAGAACGAAGTTAGCAGCTCCGGATCCTGGACCAAGTTTGGGACTGAGAAATAATATTCAGGATGCGAAATAAGCATCTTAAGTTTTTGGATGAAATCCGCTTTGTTTGTGAAGGTTGTTGAGCACGCATCATCGTCACGGCCTATAGTTATAGTGGTTTCATCAACCCCATCTGTGCTTCTAGGCGTCTTACGGAAGTACCATGGTGTCGCTTTCGGAACAATAGTCTGAGCTGAAGTAGTCGTCCGGGAATCGCTGTTAGAATTTTGTTGGGATGGCAATGACTTTGGGAGTGGAACATTCTGCTCGTATTGCAAGTCCGAGGTAAACATAGAGTCGGATGGAAACACAAGTGAATGGCAGCTATTAAAGTCTGTTTGGAATATAGGGCTAATGAGATTCTCCTGACTAAACTTCGAGATTGTTTCGCTTGCAGAGTATGGCTCACGTGCTGGAATGTTTGCGATGAAGAATATTCCAGGGTCTAGATTGGAGCTTCCTTGCCAAGAAAAGGAGTTGATGTCCGAACTTCCTGCATTAATGTCATAGGTGTAGCTGGGATCGAGAATCATCATATCAGTGGTGTCATTTGGTGAAATTTCCAGTGGCAAGTTCCAGCTTTCATCGCCGATCGAGTGAGGTCCAGATAGCCACGAGGTCCTAAAGGTGTCTTGCTGCGAGCCCATATCTTGAGTGAAAGACATAGGGGGATAATCTTCCCATACAGTAGTTTCTTTGCTGCTGAAGGATTCACCATGATAGCTTTCTAATGGGGTAAGAGCTAAAGGCTCATTTCGAAAAGCCTCAAGATCTGAACTCGACGTGAGAATAGTTGAATCCGGAGCCTTGGTATTCAAATCAGTACTAGGCTTTAGAAGCCGTTGTTTATTATTTGGACATGTATCCGGGTCACACTTGGAGGGTCAATATTTGAACGGTTTCAGGTCTGTCTATGCACTAACCTTGAGTTTCTGTCGACGGTGTCGCTCACATGCATATCCTCGATTCTTCGCGACCCTCGCACCCTCTTCTGTCTGATATCTCCTACGTTTAACTTCCCTTTTATTGAAACCACCTTTCGGACCGTTGCCTGGGTCCCAAGCAACTACCTTCAAATGATCTCTCATGTTGGGTTTTACTTTCGAATTTATTAACTGCCTCGACGGGCTTGTAGCAGGGGGCGTTTCGTCATCTTCTGGTGTTAAATATCTATGGGAATCCCGATTTAAGGTTGGGGATGAATTTTTGCTTGATAGAAATCTAACCATTGCCGCTCTCATTTTGCTCTCAAGGTCAGGTTCGAGTGGAAAGTGGTAACTGAGAGCAATTGCTAGTTCCTTGGAACTCGTTGGTGGATCCCATTGTAGTGTGTGGTCGGGTGCATAGGTGATGCGATATTCGAAAATCCCAAGTGAGCCGCCACTTTTACCAGATACAGGCACATCCATTATTTTATCATAATCTTAATGCCTTCGCTATGGGGGTTTGATCTTTAATGTTTTGGATTTCAAGAAAAACAGACGCAGGTGGAAATAACAAGTAGAACTCATCTCGGCGTCCAAAATAGGAAATTTCTGACATGCCGACTTCCATCACGTGCATTTACTCGGCAATTGTCTTGCGGTCACGAGCACGGACGAGGTTACCATTGATATATTCACATTTTTGGGGTATAAAGTGTGTAAAGTGTTATTGCGTTTCCAATAAGTTCAAGTTTCTAGAGACTCATTGATGAAGGGCGAATTCGCTGAAAGGAATGAACTCAAGTCCGTACTTAAATCTCAGGCTTTTCATTAGTAGCTCAGTTCTCACAGCCTCAGATTACTCAAATATCCAATCGTGGATGGTATTGTGCAATGTGAGCCCCCCGTATATCACTTGACTGAATCTCGAAGGTCTATATTTCAGTTAGTCCTCCTATATAATGAGCCTCCTATGGACATCCAATGCGTGTAGAGGGAGCCCACTTTTCCAAAGCACGACAGATGTGTCACTGGCAATATCTTTAAATGGCAGAAATCAAGCCCATAATACATAATCAAAGGCGCTTCTTTATTAATTCTATTACTATACACTAGCATCGCACTACAAGCGAGATCTTTAGCACTTGTTGAACCAAAGAATTGGGAGGTATTCTTCTAAGCGGACATAGAAGCAAGAAAGAACAAAACTGTACTTATAGCAATCCTTCGACAATGAATGTTATATTCTTGTTACTAAGTAATTTTGTGTTGATATACTTCATATGTTAGATGTTAGATGTGTATAAGTATAGATTGTCCTATTCTAGCTCAGTTCGACGAGCGCTGATCCACGAGGCTGAATAATATTTGTGGACCGACGAGATCACATGACAAGGCTGATCTCGAATTTTGCCCGCTCGTCGTAAATTTATTTTCTCCCGTCAACACCACGGCCACCTCCCCCACCACCCAGAACTGGAGCTCACGAAGCCTTAAATCGAAATGGACACCATAATGTCCGAGCCCGCGGCTCGTCAAGTCCAGGTGCAGTTCTTCACCAATTCACCAGACATTGCGCTTCCAGAAGAAAAGCAACAACTGCTTGTTCCTACTAGTAAGTTCAACCGTCAATATAGACACAGTGGTTGAATTATCGACCTCATAGCACATTTTCTCAGACCGCTAACAATTCGGCAGATATTGGAAGATCTGGGCTTTCCCAAATTCTGAATTCTGAGTCTATGCTAGACACGCAAAAGATTGTACCGTTCCAATTCCTCATCAACAGCTCGTTCCTGCGAACCACTTTAGAAGAGTATCTTTCGGCGAACGGATACTCAACGGAGACTCAGATACGGCTTGAATATGTTCGTAGTTTCATTCCCCCAATATACGAGGCTAGCTTTGAACACGATGATTGGGTCAGTTCAGTCGATGTTCTATCTGCACATTGTCTAAGTGGCCGGGATGCCTTGAAATTTGTACCTGGGCAGGAAAGGATATTGTCGGGGTCTTATGATGGACTCTTGCGGATATGGAACAAGTCGGGACAGGTGGTTGCGACATCAGCTACGGCTAGTGATGGGGGGCACACCCACGGAATCAAGAGCGCAAAGTTTATCTCACAGACTAAAGTTGCATCTGCGGGAATGGATAGAACGATTCGGGTATGGCAATATACCGAGTCAGAAGATGGCTTTTCTGGGAAGTTAAAACCGAAGCTGGAACTTTACGGACACAAGCAATACATCTTCTCTCTGGCGGTGCATGCACCTTCACATCGTATACTTTCAGCAGCCGGCGATGATAAAATAGGTAAGCCTACGGAAAACAAACGCCCTCGTATTGTTAATTTTGGGTATTTGATCTTCTGAGCAATTTCTGACCTCACTTCCCCTAGGTTTATGGACTACCAACGAATCATCAGCACCAGAGGCAAGTCTCCCGGGGCTCCCCATGGCAGAGA
>Ga0247734_1000719_pt1 | contig 27371 bp, 21 predicted proteins | sample UWRJL103311B2_FD_180933 | JGI IMG/M metagenome (GOLD analysis project Ga0247734, IMG submission 180933) | Plant litter microbial communities from Arlington Agricultural Research Station in Wisconsin, United States - UWRJ-L103-311B-2 | ecosystem: Environmental > Terrestrial > Plant litter >...
GGAACAAGCGCCAGAATTTACGCAGAAATTTAAACACACCTTCAATACCATTTGTATTCCACGGTTTGCTCTGCTCCAGCGGACCAAGGAACATTTCGTACATACGCAGGGTGTCCGCACCGTAACGTTCTATTAGGTCATCCGGGTTAACCACGTTGAATTTAGATTTCGACATCTTTTCAACTTCAACACCGCAGATGTATTTGCCATTCTCAAGGATAAATTCGGCATCAGCAAAGTCGTCTCTCCAGGCTTTAAACTTGTTCAGATTTAAAACTTCGTTATCTACAATATTAACATCAACGTGTAATGGAGATGTTTTATACTCTTTAATTAAACCATACGATACAAAAGTATTGGTGCCTTTACCTTTTTTATCAATCAGGCGGTACACAAAGTTACTTCTACCTTGAATCATCCCCTGGTTAATCAGCTTTTTAAATGGCTCTTCTTCACCAACTTTGTCAATATCTTTCAGGAATTTGTTCCAGAAACGGCTGTACAGCAAGTGGCCTGTGGCATGTTCGCTCCCGCCGATATACAGGTCAACCGCTTTCCAGTAATCTATCGCATCTTTAGAGGCAAACTCCTCCTTGTTATGCGCATCCATATAACGGTACCAGTACCAGCTGCTGCCCGCCCAACCCGGCATGGTGCTTAGTTCGTATTCAAAAGCCTCACCCCTGCCCTTTCCAGGAGAGAGGGAGGTATACTTCCAATCGGCAGCGCGGCCCAAAGGCGGTTCGCCGCTTTCGGTTGGTAAATACTTATCTATCTCTGGCAACAACAGCGGCAATTCGCTTTCTTCTATCAGGTATGGCAATCCATCCTTAAAGTAAACAGGTACAGGTTCGCCCCAGTAACGCTGGCGGCCAAAAATGGCATCGCGCATCCTGAAGTTTACTTTAGCCTTACCGGCGCCAATGGCTTCCAGTTTGGCAATTACTGCGGTGGTGCCGGTTTTATAATCCAACCCGTTCATAAAGTCGGAATTGATGTAGGTTCCTTCTTTGGTCGGGTCGGCTTCGGTTTCCATCTGCTGTGCATCCAGGATCTGGATCACAGGCAAATTAAAATGCTTAGCGAACAAATAATCACGCTGATCGCCGCTTGGTACGGCCATCACTGCGCCTGTACCGTATCCAGCCAGAACATAGTCGGCAATCCACAGCTGAATTTTCTCGCCGTTCAGCGGGTTTAGTACATAGCTGCCCGTAAATGCGCCAGATACGGTTTTAGTATCGGCCATACGGTCCAGTTCGCTTTTCTTTTTAGTTTGGGCAATGTAGGCTTCTACGCTTTCCTTTTGCTCCGGTGTGGTTAGGCTTGCTACCAATTCATGCTCGGGAGCCAACACTACAAATGTCACCCCGAAGATGGTATCTACACGCGTAGTGAAAACCTCGATGAATTCGGATTTCGAATTTTCAATTTCGGACTTTTCTGAATTCCCAAATCCGGAATCCGAAATTGGAAATTTCACTGATGCTCCCACGCTTTTGCCTATCCAGTTACGCTGCATTTCTTTTAAGGGTTCGGGCCAGTCAATGGTATCCAAACCGGTAAGCAGGCGCTGGGCGTAGGCGGTAATGCGCATACTCCACTGCATCATTTTCTTTTGTTCAACAGGGTAACCGCCGCGCTCGCTAAAGCCGTCTTTCACCTCGTCGTTAGCCAGTACGGTACCCAGGGCAGCGCACCAGTTAACGGTACTTTCGCGCAGGTAAGTAAGGCGGTATTTTAACAGTTCGGATTGTTGCTCCTGCTCCGTAAAGGCATTCCATTGCACAGCGGTAAAGGTTAGTATCTCTTCATCGCAAACAGCGTTAATGCCTGCAGAACCATTGCTTTCGAAATGCGCTATCAGTTTATCAATGCTTTCGGCTTTATCGGCATCTTTATTATACCAGCTGTTAAACAGCTGCATAAAGATCCACTGTGTCCATTTATAATAATCGGGAGAGCTGGTACGCACCTCTCGGCTCCAGTCGAAAGAGAAACCTATCTGGTCCAACTGGCGGCGGTAGGTAGCAATATTATCCTCGGTAGTAACAGAGGGGTGCTGCCCGGTTTGTATGGCGTATTGCTCGGCCGGCAGGCCAAAGCTGTCGTACCCCATTGGGTGCAATACGTTAAAGCCCTTAAGGCGTTTGTAACGTGCAAAAATATCAGATGCAATATAGCCCAGTGGGTGCCCAACATGCAGCCCTGCACCGCTTGGGTAAGGGAACATATCCAGCACGTAGTACTTGGGTTTGTCGGTTTTATTTTCGGCCTTAAAAGTGTTATTGGCTGCCCAAAATTGCTGCCATTTTTTCTCTATATCCTTAAATTGATAGTCCATTTTAATAATTGCACATGGTGAGGTTGCGAAAATAGTAAAAATGACTGTTAGTTTATTAGTGATTAGGTTGATTAGGTTGATTAGGTTGATTAGGTTGATTAGGTTGATTAGGTTGATTAGGTTGATTAGGTTGATTAGGTTGATTAGGTTGATTAGGTTGGAATGCCCTGCCAGATAGTTTGTTTTAAAATCCTGAAAATCCTCTAATTCTGTAAATTCTGATTCAGACAACAATGGCGTTGCCTCCGGCCCGGGCTTTACAGGGCTGCGCTCCGGCCTTTCGGGCTAAACCCTTCCTATCCAACGCATATTTCTGAACCGTTGATTTTAGAATTACGCCGATGATTGTCTGAACTCGAATTTTTCGAATTAATGAACCAACAGAATTTTCTTTATTTTCCTTTCCTTCTTTCGCAGTTCAGCTTCGGGTGAAAGCGGGCAGAACGTGGAAGCATTGTGCGGCTGCAAGGGCATAGGGATATTTTGCAGAAACGTGGGGCAAGCGCGTGCGAAGCAAAGGGGCAAACTTTCCCAGCCCGTGGTTCTGGCCGGTTTGCAGGGCAAAGGCCATGTGCGGCAAAGAAGCCTAAATGAGAAAAGCATTTTTGTTACTTTTGATGCATCAAAAGTAAAGAGAGATAGGGGGCAAGAGCGCGTGCGCAGATGGCAAACCTGTGGCTACACAAAGTATTGTTACTTTTGATGCATCAAAAGTAAAACACAATGCTAACCCTTCGCCAGCTATTTTTAAATAACAACGCCCAAACCACTAACTTCCCATTACTGCTGGAATTTGAGCGTGCCGAAGGTGTGTACATGTACGATAGCAAGGGCACCCCCTTTATAGATTTGATCTCCGGCATTGGCGTAAGCAACCTCGGCCATAGTAACCCGTATGTGATCAATGCTATAAAAAATCAGGTAGATAAATACATGCACCTGATGGTGTACGGCGAATATGTGCAAACCCCACAGGTGAAATTTGCGGAGAAGCTTACGTCTATTTTACCGGGTAGTTTAAACTCGGTATATTTTACCAACTCGGGTGCCGAAGCGGTTGAAGGGGCGCTTAAACTGGCCAAGCGCTTTACAGGCAGGCAGCAGATAGTAGCTATGCACAACTCCTACCATGGCAGTTCGCACGGGGCGCTGAGCGTTATGGGGAACGAGGAATTTAAACAGGCCTACCGCCCGCTGCTGCCGGGTGTAAACTTTATCCGTTTTAACCAGTCTGCCGATCTGCAGTTCATCACCACCCAAACCGCCTGCGTTATTGTAGAAACCGTACAGGGCGAAGCTGGTATCCGCGTGCCGGATGCTGAATATATGCAGGCCCTGCGCCTGCGCTGCACCGAAACCGGCACCTTATTAATACTGGATGAGATCCAGGCTGCGTTTGGGCGCACAGGAAAACTATTCGCGTTTGAGCATTTTGATATAGTGCCCGATATTTTATTGCTGGCTAAAGCGCTTGGCGGCGGTATGCCGGTTGGCGCGTTTGTATCCTCCGCAGAAATCATGGGCGCGTTGAAAGACAATCCTATCCTCGGCCATATTACCACCTTTGGCGGGCACCCCGTTTGCTGCGCCGCGGGACTAGCGGCTTTAGAAGTTTTACTGAACGAACAACTAATAGAACAGGTAGCCGCAAAAGAAACCCTATTGCGCAGTAACCTCACCCACCCAGCTATAAAAGGTATCCGCGGCAAGGGCTTAATGCTGGCCGTGGAGTTCGAGAGCTTTGAACTGAACAAAAAAATAATCGACCGCTGTATAGAAAATGGTGTAATTACCGATTGGTTTCTGCACTGCAGCAACTCTATGCGCATTGCCCCGCCATTAATTATCACTGATGCGCAAATTCTCCATGCCTGCGCAGTAATTACCAAGGCTATTGATTATCATAGCAATACGTATTAGCAAGCTGCTTGCCGCCGTACTTGGTTTTATTTTTAGTATACTTGTTGTGTAAAAAACGCTTTACCAAATTTTATTCTCTGCTAATTGGTATAGTTTCTGCATTACGGTGCGTACCCATACAAATATTGCTTTTTAAACGCATAAATACCTTTTAAAAGGTCACGAGTGCATATTTTTTGGGTCAAAGGAATTTAATTTCACTACATACATCATATTACCGGCATTACCAATACCTATGAAAATCGCCTACATCTCCACCTACCCTCCACGCGAATGCGGTATCGCAACGTTTAATAAAAACCTAATGCTTGCCATTAATGCAAATTTCCCAAAAAGGAAAAGTTTGCTGGAGGGCGGCTATGTTGTAGCTCTTAACGATTCTGAAGACCTGCAGGAATACGAATACCCGGAAGACGTTAAATATGTTATCCGCCAGAACCATCAGAAGGATTATATCCGTGCGGCCAACTACATCAATACCAGCGCGGTTGATGCCGTTATATTAGAGCACGAGTTCGGCATTTACGGTGGCGAAAGCGGCATCTATATTTTACCATTGATCAACCGTTTAGAAAAACCGCTGATCTCTATCCTGCATACTATATTAAAAGACCCAAGCTACGTTCAGCGCATTATCATTCGCGAAATTGCCGAGCAATCATCCAAGATCATCGTAATGAGCAAACGTGCCGTGGAGTTTTTAACTACCATATACGATATACCTGCCGATAAGATCCAGATCATAGAACACGGTGTGCCGGATCTGGAAGCACCTGAAATAAACCCGGTTAAAACTTTAACTTCGTTTAAAAACCACCGTGTGTTGTTAACATTTGGTTTAATCAGCCGCAACAAAGGTTTGGAAACGGTAATACGTGCCCTGCCAAAAATTGTAGAAAAGCACCCGGATGTGATGTACGTTATTTTAGGCAACACCCACCCCGGCGTAGTAAAACACTCCGGCGAAGAATACCGCGATCACCTGAAAAGCCTGGCCGCTCAACTAAAAGTATCGCAGCACTTATCCTTTATTAACAAGTTTGTTGCTGAGGATGAACTGATAGATTACCTAACCGCTGCCGAGGTATATGTTACCCCGTACCTAAACGAGGCGCAGATCACCAGCGGAACTTTATCTTACGCCGTTGGCGCGGGTGCCGCCGTGGTATCTACCCCATACTGGCACGCAACTGAGTTGCTGGATGGTAACCGCGGCCGTTTGTTCGACTTTAAAAATGCAGATGCATTGGCCGAAACCGTTAACGAGTTACTGGATAACGACGAGGTATTGCAGGAACTAAAAGATAACGCTTACCAGTATGGCCTTCACCTGCGCTGGCCTGTTACCGGCGCCGAGTTTATTAAAGTGGCGCAGGAAGCGGCGGCAACGCACGATTTTAGCGATAAGATCCTTAAAAACAGCATTGTTGACCCAGAAGTATTACCAAAGTTTAGCCTGGCACACGTTATCCGCTTAACAGATGATACAGGTATTGTTCAGCATGCTAAATATGGTATCCCTAACTTAAAAGAGGGTTATTGTGTGGATGATAACGCCCGCGCCTTAATTATGGCGCTAATGGCTTACCAGCGTAACGGCAGCCAGGAAGCTTACCGCCTGTTGCCCATCTATTTAAGCTATATCCACTATATGCAAACGGAAGACGGTAATTTCCGCAACTTCCTGAGTTTTAACAGAACTTACCTGGATGAAGTAGGTTCTGAAGATTCTTTCGGCCGTACCATCTGGGCGCTGGGTCACCTGATCAGCTGCGCGGCAAGCAACTCTTACCGTGAATTTGCACTGGAGCTTTTCCATAGATCTTACCCGCACTTTAAAGCGCTTAGATACCTGCGCGGCATGGGCAATACTATTATCGGTATAAGTTTATACCTGCAAGCCTATCCTACAGATGAAGGTATGATACAGGAGTTAAAACGCATGACCCAGCCGTTGATAGATGCTTACGAAAATACCCGCAGTGATGATTGGGAATGGTTTGAAGAAGGCATGACCTATGATAACGCTATTCTGCCGTTAGCACTGCTACACTCTTGCGAGATCACCGGTGATGAGAAAGCTAAAAAAATAGCCCTTACCACAATGGCGTTCCTTGATAAATTAACTTTATCTAATGGATACCTGAGCCCGGTTGGTAACGATGGCTGGTACTATCGCGGGGGTACTTTCCCGACGTTCGATCAGCAGGCTATAGAAACAATGGCTATGGTGCTGATGCACTTCCAGGCATATCAGATCTTCCGCAAGCCGCAGTATATCGAAAAAATGTTCCTGAGCTACAAATGGTTTTTGGGAGAAAATACGCTGCGCGCACCATTATACGACCACGAAACCAAGGGCTGCTGCGACGGCTTGCTGCCAACCGGCATCAACCGCAACCAGGGCGCCGAAAGTACGCTGGCCTACCTTATCTCCCACCTAACCGTATTAAAAGCTTTCGAGCTGGAGTACGAGTATAACAAGATGGAAGAACACGTAAAGATCTGCTAAATGAAAGCTGCCATATTAGCCCCCGTTGCCTGGCGCACACCGCCCAGGCACTACGGGCCGTGGGAACAGGTAGCATCTAACATTGCCGAAGGCCTGATTAAACTGGGTGTAGAGGTAACGCTTTTTGCCACCGGTGATTCCATCACTGCGGGCAAGCTGCAAGCTGTTTGCGAACAGGGTTACGAGGAAGACCGCACCCAGGATGCCAAGGTACTTGAGTGTCTGCACATCAGCAACCTGATGGAACAGGCGGGTGATTTTGATGTCATCCACAACAACTTCGATTTTTTACCGCTCAGCTATACCGGCCTGATCAAAACCCCGGTGATCACTACCATCCATGGGTTTTCGTCGCCGCGTATTATCCCGGTTTACAAAAAATATAACAGCAGGGGGCATTATGTATCCATCAGCAATGCGGATAGAAGCGCCGAGCTGGAATATATAGCCACTGTTTACAATGGCTTAAATACAGATGAGTTTAAATTCACCGCCGAGCCTGATGATTACCTGCTTTACTTTGGCCGCATCCATCACGATAAAGGCGCTGCCGAAGCTATCCAGATAGCTAAAAAAAGCAACCGCCGATTGTTGATGGCAGGCATTATACAGGATGAAAATTACTGGCGTGAAAAGGTGGAGCCCTATCTGGACGAACAGATTCAATACATTGGCCAGGCCGGCCCCGAAAAGCGAAATGAGCTATTAGGAAACGCTGCCGCCCTGCTGCACCCCATAAACTTTGCCGAACCTTTTGGCATGAGCGTAGCCGAAGCCATGCTCTGCGGCACCCCGGTAATTGCCTTCAACAAAGGCTCGATGCCGGAACTTATTAAGGATGCCCAAACCGGCTTCTTGGTAAACAATGTTGACGAAGCGGTAGATGCCGTTGAATGGCTGGATCAGATTAGTCGCGAGGATTGCTACGACTGGGCAAAATCGCAATTCTCCGCAGAAAAAATGGCAGCAGATTATTATAAATTATATCAGCAGATACTGGGGTAGAAACGTCATGGTTCAAGCTGAAAGCTTTGGCCATGGTATACCACGAAATACGATTTATTAATGACGCGGCAGCAAAAACTGCTATATCCCACCGCATCAAAGCAAGCTTCGATAAAAAAGCAAGCTCCAGGCAGGTCGTTATGCATGTCGAAGATTGCTTCGTACCTCAATGGCGAAGGTGGGAATCAAAGCGCAATAAGGAACTCAAATTATATGTATCTCCAAAAGCAAAAAAGCCCGGCTTCTGCCAGGCTTCCAATATTTATATAAAGACGCTTATACTCCTAACAGCAACCTTGCTGGGTCTTCCAACAGTTGCTTTACTCTCACCAGGAAGCTTACCGATTCGCGGCCGTCAATAATGCGGTGATCGTATGAAAGGGCAAGGTACATCATCGGGCGGATAACCACTTGGCCATTTACGGCAACCGGGCGCTCAATAATGTTATGCATACCTAATATAGCGCTCTGCGGCGAGTTGATGATAGGGGTTGACATCATTGAGCCAAAAACACCACCGTTGGTGATAGTGAAGGTACCGCCTGTCATTTCCTCTAAGGTCAGCTTGCTTTCACGGGCTTTGCCTGCTAAAACAACAATAGCTTTCTCAATTTCAGCAAGGCTCATGCTCTCCGCGTTGCGGATAACCGGAACCACCAAACCTTTAGGGGCCGATACTGCGATAGAGATATCAGCAAAGTTGCTGTAAACCACTTCTTCTCCTTCTATACGTGCACCAACAGCTGGCCACTCTTTTAAAGCTTCGGTAACTGCTTTGGTGAAGAATGACATAAAGCCTAAGCCTACGCCATGTTTCTCTTTAAATTTATCTTTGTATTTACCGCGCAGTTCCATTATAGGTGCCATATCAACCTCGTTAAAGGTAGTAAGCATGGCGGTTTCGTTTTTAACGGCCACCAAACGTTTGGCAACTGTTTTACGTAACGACGACATCTTCTCGCGGCGATCTGTTCTTGAACCTGGCGCAGGTACCGGTGCTGCGGGAGCAGCCGGTTTAGCTGCTGGCGCTGCAGCTGGTTTAGCAGCCTCAGCAGGTTTTTGTGCAGATAAAGCATCGCCTTTGGTAATGCGGCCATCAACACCGGTACCGTTAACTGATGATGTTTCCACACCTTTTTCGGCTAATATTTTGGCTGCAGCAGGTGATGGTGTACCCGATGCGTAAGTTGTTCCTCTTGATGGTTCGCCTTGTGGAGATTCGTTAACCGCGGCAGCCACCGAAGGTGTTACTTCTGAAGGTTTTGCAGGAGCAGCAACTCCACCACCTTCAATAGTGCAAACTACCGCGCCAATAGCTAAGGTATCGCCTTCTTTGGCTATAGCTTTTAATGTACCTGCTTTCTCGGCAGTTAATTCAAAAGTTGCTTTGTCTGATTCCAGTTCGGCAATGGCTTCGTCCATTTCAACGGCATCTCCGTCGTTTTTGATCCAGCGCGAAAGGGTAACCTCGGTGATAGATTCACCTACGGTAGGTACTTTTATTTCTAACGATGATGAACCACCTTGCGCAGGTGCCGGGGCTGGTGCGTTTGCAGGCACTTCCGGACTAACCGCTTTTGCAGGCTCGTCTTTAGCGGCAACAGGTGCAGCAGGTGCTTTATCAGCAGCAGCGGCAGGTGCGCCGGCTTCTTCAATAACGGCAACAAGCGCGCCAATAGCCAGCGTATCGCCTTCGTTTGCTTTAGTAGTTAAAGTCCCTGCTTTTTCGGCAGTAAGCTCAAAGGTTGCCTTGTCTGATTCCAGCTCAGCTATCACTTCGTCCATTTCCACATGGTCGCCATCTTTTTTCTTCCAGGCTGATAATGTTACTTCGGTTATGGATTCGCCTACGGTAGGCACTTTTATTTCTAAACTCATATTTTAGTAGTTGTAGTTTTTATTTGAGGGGAGAAGATAAGGGTACAAAGTGCGGAATCAATTTGCGGCTTAAACGCTCCTCGCTCCCATCACAGGCAACTTAAATATCAATCCGCTCCGGCGTTAGCCATTTTTTCTGTTGTTTTTTTGATGGTTGCTTTAACCACTTTACCTATCGGCGCTTCAAACGCTTTGGCAACAATATGCGCTTGCTGTGCAGCGTGCTGTTTAGCAAAACCGGTAGCAGTACTTGCCCCCTCTAAACGAGAGATCACCTGCAGGTTCAAATGCGTATCGTTGTGGAATTTGCGGCAAATGTATGGCCATGCACCCATGTTCTCCGGCTCTTCCTGCACCCAAATAAACTCGGTAGCTTTTTCGTAGCGGGCTTTCATCTTCAGGATCTGCTGAATAGGTGTTGGATACAGCTGCTCTACACGTACAATGGCTACATCCTTGCGTTTATCAACCAGTTGTTTCTCTTGCAGGTCATAATAAACTTTACCGGTGCAAAGCAGTACGCGTTTAACCTTTTTAGGGTCGGCATAGCTATCATCAATCACTTCCAGGAATTTACCTGAGGTGAAATCATCTATTGGCGATACGCATTTAGGGCTGCGCAGTAAACTCTTAGGTGTAAATATGATCAATGGCTTGCGGAAATCTCGGTGCATCTGCCTTCTTAAGATATGGAAGAAGTTTGCAGGCGTTGAGCAATTAGCCACCTGGATATTATCATCGGCACAAAGCTCTAAGAAACGCTCTACACGTGCAGATGAATGCTCCGGCCCCTGGCCTTCGTAACCATGCGGCAATAACATTACCAAACCGTTACCACGCTGCCATTTAGTTTCGGCGCTGGCGATGTACTGGTCAACAATAATTTGCGCACCGTTAAAGAAATCACCAAACTGTGCTTCCCAAATAGTAAGCGCGTTAGGGTTTGCCAATGCGTAACCATACTCGAAACCTAAAACACCGTACTCTGATAACAGTGAATTAAAAATGCTCAGTTTAGCTTTGGTATCAATGGTTGCAAGCGGGGTGTACTCGTTCTCAGAATCGGCCAGCGTTAATACCGCGTGGCGATGCGAGAAGGTACCGCGTTTAACATCCTCACCGCTCAACCTAACCGGGAAACCGTCTTTCAACAAAGTACCGTAAGCAAGCAGCTCTCCCATTGCCCAATCGAACACGCCGGTTTTGTTTACCATTGCGTTACGGTCTTCAAACAATTTCTCAATTTTTTTGAAAAACTCTTTGCCTTGTGGCAGGGTAGTTAATTTATTACCTATTTCAATAATGGTTTCTTTATCAACCGCTGTATCAATAGCGCTAATTAATTCTTTATGGTTAGCCAGGTGCAGGCCGGTCCATGCGCCTTCAAACATGGCAATAGTATCGGTAAACCTGTCGGCAGCTTTTGCCTCATCCAGCATTTGCTGCAGTTCGGCACGGAAATCCTTCTCCAGCTGTTTAGCGTAGTTGGCATCAATGCTACCTTCGTCTACTAATTTTTTGTTGTAAATCAACAGTGGGTTCTCATGCGCCTCGATAGCCTTGTACAATACCGGCTGGGTAAACTTAGGCTCATCAGCCTCATTGTGGCCATAGCGACGGTAGCAAAGGATATCAATAAACACATCCTCGTTAAACACTTGGCGGTATTCCATAGCCAGGTTAATAACGTAGGCCAGTGCCTCAACATCATCTCCGTTTACGTGAAAAACTGGTGAAAGCACTGTTTTTGCCACGTCTGTACAATAGGTACTTGAACGGGCGTCTTTATAATTTGTGGTGAAGCCAATTTGGTTGTTAATAACCAGGTGAATAGTACCACCGGTGCGGTAACCATCCAGCTTTTCCATCTGTAATACCTCGTACACAATACCTTGGCCTGCTATAGAAGCATCACCATGGATCAGTATCGGGGCAATTTTAGAATGGTCGCCGTTGTATTTAAAGTCTATTTTAGAACGGGTGATACCTTCTACAACCGGGTCTACCGCCTCTAAGTGCGATGGGTTGGGGCAAAGGCTCAGGTGAACGTTCTTACCTTTTTTGGTTTTAATATCTGTTGAGAAACCCAGGTGATATTTTACGTCGCCGCCAAAGGGAGATTCAGAATCAAAGTTCTTACCTTCAAATTCAGAGAACACCTCTTTGTAGGTTTTCTCCATAATGTTGGTAAGCACGTTTAAACGGCCGCGGTGTGCCATACCGATGATGAACTCCTCGATACCCAATTCCGAACCTTTTTTAATAACCGAATCCAGCGCGGGGATCATTGCCTCGGCACCTTCCAGCGAGAACCGTTTTTGGCCCAGGAATTTTGTTCCGAGGAAGTTTTCAAAAACAACCGCTTCGTTCAATTTGGCCAGCATCAGCTTTTTCTCCTCTATATCAAAAGAAGGGGTGTTGCGTTTGCTTTCCATCCTATCTTCAAACCATTTTAGTTTTATAGGGTTGCGAATGTAGCGGTACTCTGCACCAATGGCACGGCAGTAAGTATCCTCCAGTAACTGGTGGATGTCGCGCAGTTTGGCAGGGCCTAAGCCAACTTCCACACCTGCGTTAAACACCGTATCCATATCGGCATTGCTTAAACCAAAAGTTTCCAGTTCTTTACCCGGAAAGTACTGGCGGCGCTCGCGTACGGGGTTGGTTTTAGAAAATAAATGGCCGCGTGTGCGGTAGCCATTTATCATGTTCATTACATTAATTTCTTTGATAAGATTATCCGGGTTACCGGTAGCAGCAGCCGGTGTTGGCTGTGCATTTTTACCAAAATCGAAGCCTTCGAAAAACTTTTGCCACCCGTAATCTACCGATTCAGGGTCTTGTTTATAAGCTTCGTATAAAGTGTTTATGTAGTCTGCGTTGCCGCTATTTATATAATTCAGGCGATCCATGAGAAACCATTCTTGTAAAACGGTACAAAATTAAGCATAATAGTACAATATGCGGAAAATTATATGTTATAACTTTCGCCCAAATTAAGGTTTATTTATTTTGTGACGATATTGTGCTTATCGCGGCTTTAAAGAGTAGTAAGGGGACGCTTGCCGCCAATATTTTACCGGCAAATTTAGAAAGGAATTAATGCAGCACTTTCTGTACAAATGCACGCAGGTATACCCAGCCTTCAAACGCCACGGCCAGCAGGCCTATAATAATGGTGAATTGTTCAAAAGAGTTCATATACAATTATACGCTTTGCGTTTGAATATATTGCACAAAATCAGGCAGAAACTTTGGCTACAGGTTCAGGCAGCCAGATAGTTACAGGATCATTTTTAGCATCAGACGGATTGGCCGGTTTGGCTGCATTAAAAAAGCGACTGCTCTTATTATCGTTACCTACACCGGCTATAAATGCCCAGTTGCCCCAGTTGCTTGCAGGCGAGTAATCAATCAGCTTTTCTTCGAAGTATAGTGCGCCGCGGGTCCAGTCTACTTTAAGGTCTTTGGTAAGATAGGTAGCAACGGCCTGGCGGTTATAATTGCTGATGTAGCCGGTTGCATTAAGCTCATGCATGGCGGCATCAATAGCAGGCATGCTGGTTTGGCCGTTTTTCCATTGTTCAAAAAGCTCATCCTGATTTGTAGCTGCTTCAGGGGCTTCAGCATTGAAACCTTCAGCCCTAAAATATTTTTGCCCGTGCTTTTTAAACATGAAGCGGAAATAGTCGCGCCATAACAGTTCCAACATCAGCGGCTCGGTATTTTGAATACCATGTTCGCGCTTGTATTTGATTACCTCCCAGTAAACCTGCCTTGGCGAGATACAGCCTACTGCCAGCCAGGGCGATAAGCCCGAGGATATAATTACCCCGTTGCGCCCGTTCTTTTGCGTACAGTTTTGCAGGTTATTAAAATATTGATGCAATTGCTCCAAAGCGGCAGTTTCGCCACCGGTGTAAGTGTGCGAAGCGCGTGTGTCATCAACTGGTTGGGGCACGCCCAATTCAGCCAACGTTGGTATTTCGCCGGGATTGGTAATTGCGGGCGTTACAATGCAATCGGGCGTAGCGGTGCTTGGCCTTACGGTACTATCACGCTCCACTTTCTTTTTAAACGTAACAAAGCTATCGGGGATATCCTTTATCGGGAACGGAAGATCTTCTTTATGATATAAGGTATGGCCAATAAAATGTTTCAGGTTCAGCTTCATTTTCCATAAAGCGGCTTCTACATTTTCAGAGATCAGGGTTTCTTCGGGCGCTACCTCGCGATGGTGGTAAACCTCGCTAATGTGGTATTCCTCGGCCAATTGGGTAAGCACTTCTGCCGGGTCGCCGGTGCGAACGATGAGTTCGGCACCCAGTTTACGCAGGTTGTGGCGCAGATCGGCAACAGCCTCTAACAGGAAACGGGCACGGAAACTGCCGGTTTTAAGCACCCCGGCATCAGAGGTTTTAAAGTAATAGGGATCAAAAACGTATACGGGCAAAACATGATCAGCCTTACGGATAGCTTCAGATAATATCTCATTATCATGTATCCGCAAGTCATTTCTAAACCAAACCAGTATCGTTTTTTCGCTCATATGAACAATCAATCTAAACTTATTTAGATTAATTACAAAAATGGTAATTATTTATTAGTATGCCGCCCGTGCTTTTAATATTTGACATATACACAACATTTTTGGTGCCTGTTCGGCAATATTTTCAATATTTAACTGTTGCGCCTATCCCACTAACTTTCGCGGGCCCTCTAATCTGCAACCTTATATATTAAACTAATCTACATTAAACTTTATAACACAAGCATGATTATTACGTTAAATAATAACGCTACTTTTATAAGTAAATAAAATAATTATGGCTACTACCGAAAGCATCCAGAAAGCATATATCGATTTTGTTTTAACCGAGGGCGAACGGCCAAAATCGGTTTACTTGTTTGCCAAAAAGAATGAAATGGCGGAGGAAGAGTTTTACCGTTTCTTTGGTTCGTTTGACGCGGTTGAGCAAAGCGTTTGGGCCGATTTAACCAGCAAAACGCTTACCGAGATTCGCACGCAGGAAGTTTGGGCCCAATACTCGGCGCGCGAGAAGGCCCTGTCGTTTTTCTATAGCTTTTTCGAACTGTTGAAAAGCAGCCGCAGCTTTGCTGTTTATAGCATTAAAAAACAACGCGGCCTGGGCACGCCAAAAGTATTGGAACCTACAAAAGAGCTGTTTGAAAACTTTGCAGAAGGCATCCTGAACGAAGGAATAGAATCATCTGAACTTACCGACAGAAAATTCTTTAGCAAACGTTATAAAGACGCCCTTTGGGTACAATTTGGTTTTGTACTGAACTTTTGGATTAACGACGACTCGGCCGGCTTTGAAAAAACCGACGAAGCCATAGAGAAAGGTCTTAATGTAACATTTGACCTGTTCCAACGCTCGCCTATCGACAACCTGTTTGAATACGGTAAGTTTTTGGCTAAGAACGGCGGCATAAAAGAAAAGATGGGTTTTTAAGAGCAAAAGCCTCATCCAATCCTCTCCTTTGAAGAATGCGCCCGAAGAGTGGATGAGGTTACCGAGCGATGGGTTTAACCGTCCGAACACTCATGTTTGTACATATCACTACCGCAGTGTACCGTCTACCATTGATTACACCCTATCCCCTTGCTCGTGCCATTTAGGCATGGGTTTATATTAAATGAGCGATAATAAACTCTCATCCCAAAAAAACATACTCCCTAAAGGAGAAGAACTATCCGGCCATGGCTTTGCCATTATTTTTGATATGGATGGCACCCTGGTAGATAATACCCCTTTTCATTACAAAGCCTGGCAGCTGCTTTTTAAAAAGCATAACCTGCCCGAATTAAGCCGCGAAACCTATAAACGCGAGATTAGCGGGGTGCCTATCCTCAACACCGTGGTGAGATATTTCCCGGATGCTAATACGGAGGAGCAATACGCTATTGTAGAGGAAAAACAGGGATTTTACCGGCAGGAATATCTCCCCTACCTGCGCGCCATAAATGGGCTGGAGAATTTTTTGGCCGAACTGAAAGATGCCGGTGTTAAATTGGCAGTGGCTACTTCATCGGACATGAACGATGTGGACTTTGTTTTTAACACCGTGCCGATACGGCAGTACTTTGATACCATTATTATAGGCAGCATGGTTAGCGAGCCCAAACCAAGTCCGCAGATATTTTTAAAAGCGGCACAACACTTAAATACCCGCCCCGAAAAGTGTATTGTTTTTGAAGATTCTACATCCGGATTACAGGCAGGCAACAACGCGGGCATGAAGGTTGTAGGTATCACCACAGCACATCCTGCAGAAGTAGTAGGCCGGGCGGCCAACCTGGTTATAAACGATTATGCAGACATCAACCTGCACAAACTGGCCGCATTATTTGATGAATAAGTTATGAGTGAGAACCGTTCTAACGAGCAAAACAGCATACCTACCAGTAAAGTAGAGCGCAGCGCAAAATTTGTAAAAACAGGCTTTAAAATTGGCGGTAATTACATTAAGCACTATTCCAAAAAACTCTTTAACCCAGATATGGATAAATCTGAGTTGAACGAGGATAATGCTACCGACATATATAAATCTTTGAGCGAACTGAAAGGCAGCGCCCTAAAGGTAGCGCAAATGCTCAGCATGGATAAAAACCTGCTGCCACAGGCTTATGTAGATAAGTTTACACAATCTCAATACAATGCGCCGCCACTATCGGGGCCGCTTATTGTGCAAACGTTTAAGAAGTATTTCGGTAAAAACCCCGATCAGATCTACGATAAGTTCAACATCCGCTCTACCAACGCGGCGTCTATTGGCCAGGTGCACCAGGCAGAATTGAATGGCAAAAAGCTGGCGGTTAAAATTCAATACCCTGGTGTAGGCGATTCCATCTCATCCGACCTGAAACTGGTGAAACCTTTTGCCTTCCGGATGCTTGGCATGAGCGAAAAGGAACTGGATATTTACATGCGAGAGGTAGAAGAACGCCTTTTAGAAGAAACCGATTATGAACTGGAAGTGCGCCGTTCCATCGAATTTTCGGAAGCGTGTGCCAACCTTAACAATATTGTTTTCCCGGAATACTACCCTAAGCTATCCAGCAAGCGTATTATTACCATGGGCTGGCTGCAGGGGCAACACCTGCGCGAATTTTTAGCCACCAACCCATCGCAGGAATTACGCGACCAGATTGGCCAGGCACTTTGGGATTTCTACAACTTTCAGCAGCATGAGCTCCGCGCCGTACATGCCGACCCGCACCCCGGCAACTTTATGATCACTCCGGAAGGTAAATTAGGTGTGATAGATTTTGGCTGTATTAAAGAAATGCCTGATGATTTTTATTACCCTTTCTTCTCGCTCACCTCAACCAATTTGTTTGATAGTAAAGAGGAAACCATCAATGCTTTCCGTAAGCTGGAGATGATATTACCAAATGACACCCCGGCACAGATCGAATTTTATTATACCATGTATAAACAAATGATAAGCTTGTTTGCAAAGCCTTACATTACCGATGAATTTGATTTTGGAGAGCAAACCTTTTTTGACGAGCTATTTGGCTTTGGCGAAAAGGTTGCTAAAATGCCCGAGTTTAAACAGGCCCGCGGCGTAAAGCATTTCATATACGTAAACCGTACCAACTTTGGGTTGTACAATATTCTGCAGGAACTAAAAGCGAAAGTTAAAACTAATACGTATAAACCGCATGTGGAAGTGGGGGTTTAGCAGGAAGTGGCAGTTTTAAGTGCGGTGGCAATGGCATTAATAAAGGTCGTTTAAACATTGTGAAGAAAGTGGCGGCATGCCTTATATTATTAAATTTTTCGTCTTAATCATTTATATTTAGAGTCAAAACCTATTGCTTTGAAAAAGTCGATCTTAATATGTGTTGTTGCTGTTACCATTGCATCTTGTAAAAATAAAAACAACAACACACAGCTTACCGTTAATACAGATACAGTTAAGGTATCTCATGCAAATTATATGGCCCCGGCAAAAAACGATGCTAAACAAATTTCTGATACTACTGGTACAGAAAGTACAGATACCGAAAACACTTACGAAGACTATTATATTGTTGTAGCAGATACGGGCGCAAACTATTATACGCTGAAGGATAAAATGATGCGTATTGGCGAGTCTGCCAGTATGCAAATCGACACGATGGGCAGGCATTACAATAAAGCAAAAGACCTGATTGCTTTGGCTGACGATGATGAAGACGAACTGTACGCCGGGGATTACTTCCCAAGAAGGTATCCCTCCAAAACATTAAGCCTTGAGTATTTGAATTTTTACAAACCAGGCGCTAAAGTAAAAACCATTGCGCTGGTTACCGGCATTTATGAAAACAAAGCCAGCGCCGATAGCGCCTTAAAATTACTATCAGATCCCGTTGCTTTTGCTTTTAAAGCCTCAGTATTTACCGGCTGCCTGCACTAAGCCAATAAGTAGTTACACCAAACTAACTACCGCATAAAATGCCAGTCCGAATGTGGCTATCCAGGTTACGGTAGCCTTAAAATACCAGATCTCTATATCGGCCACCCTGCCTGTACCTGCGTAAGATCTCACTTTACGGTTACAATAAATACCATAGGCCACCAGCCCCACCAATACCAGGATAAATAACGCGATAGCTATCCGTTGAAAATCATTTGTAAGCATCTATACCAACTACTTTTTGCCTTAATATACGCGGATGCTTAAATGACAGATGCTGTTCATCCTGTTCATTGTAAACCTTACTTCACCACAATGTTAACATTGTTGCAAAAAGCTAACCAAACATTAGAGTATTTTTTCCAAAATTATTTTTTATGTGGTTCTGTTTTAGTTTTGACGATTATATGTACCCTCTTTCTTAAAGGCAATACCCACCCGGTAAATAGCAGAACATTTTGGGGCGTTTTTTGCAATCCACCTATATTATTTTCATCTTAGTTGTACAAAACAACTGCTATGCTTTTAGAGAATACTTTTACCCATCATGTGCATTTTTGGCTTAACAACAAGGAAGATAAAGATAGACTAATAGAAGGCTTAAAAACACTGATCCCTATTCCGCATATCCGCCAGATCCATATAGGCGTTCCGGCCAATACCAATCGCGATGTGATAGACCGCAGCTACGATGTTTCCCTGCTGTTATTATTTGATGGTCCCATAGAGCAGGAAGCCTATCAGGTAGACGAAACCCACCAGCTTTTTGCTAATAACTATGCAAAACCGCTTTGCAGCAAAGTAGTAGTGCAGGATAGCGTTAATATATAGTATTCTCATTTGTTGGGAATGTGAAACACCCGCCCCTTTCCATTGTTGAACTAACAATGAAAGTGTTATTGGCAGGTGCTAACGGTTATATAGGTACGCGGCTCATCCCGGTTTTGCTAGAACAGGGCCATAATGTGGTATGCATGGTGCGCGATAAGCGCCGCTTTCATGAACAAAGCGATTACAGCGATCGGGTTACGTTGGTTACCGGCGATCTGCTGAAAGAACAAAACATAGAGCCCCTCCCCGCTGATATAGATGCCGCTTATTACCTGGTGCACTCCATGGCGCAGGCTGATGACTTTGCCGTAATGGAGGCATTATCGGCACATAACTTCGCGCAGGCGCTCAATAAAACCAATTGCAGGCAGGTAATTTACTTAAGCGGCATCACCAATGATACCGGCCTTTCTGATCACCTGCTATCGCGAAAACATGTAGAAGAAGTACTGTGCGAATGCAAGGCGGCGTTAACCGTTCTGCGGGCGGCCATTATCATCGGCTCGGGCAGTTCATCGTTCGAGATCATTCGTGATCTTACCGAGAAACTCCCAATCATGACCGTACCCCGCTGGGTGAACACCAAATGCCAGCCCATTGCTATCCGCGATGTATTGGGTTATTTGCAAGGGGTGCTAATGAACGAAAAAGCTTTTGATAAAACCTTCGACATTGGCGGGCCGGATATCCTGAGCTTTAAACAAATGATGCTGGTTTACGCTAAGGTGCGTAAACTTAAAAGATATATTATTACCATCCCTTTCCTGTCGCCCAAAATCTCGTCTTACTGGCTGTACTTTGTAACCTCTACCAGTTACTCGCTGGCGCAAAGCCTGGTAGATAGTATGAAGAACGAAACCATCATGAAAAACCATGAGATAGATAGGGTGGTTAAGCGCGATTGCCTTACTTATGAGGAAGCGCTGGAGCTTGCCTTCAAAAAAATAGAACAAAACTCCATCGTAAGCAGTTGGAAGGATGCCCTCAATAATGGCTACCTTACCTCCGGTTTTATGGACCAGATAAAGGTACCCCAAAACGGCACCATGGAGTACAAAGTAAAACAGCCATTTAAACGCCAAAGCGCCGATGTACTAAAAAACATTATGGCCATTGGCGGTAGCCGTGGCTGGTATTACTGGGATTGGATCTGGAGCATCCGGGGTTTTTTGGATAAGCTTTTTGGCGGCGTGGGCAGCAGGCGTGGGCGCACCAGTAATGTAAGCGTATCGCCCGGCGATGTGATAGATTTTTGGCGGGTATTGCTTGCTGATAAACAAACCATGCGTTTACTGTTATATGCCGAAATGAAACTACCTGGGGAGGCCTGGCTGGAATTTAAAATAATAGAGCGGAACGGAACAACTTTCCTTAGCCAGGTAGCTACCTACAGGCCGCGCGGCTTATGGGGACGAATGTACTGGTATATCATGTGGCCTTTCCACCTGTTTATATTCAAAGGGATGGCACGGAGGATTGTGAATTTTGGGGAAGAAAAAAATAATATTGAACACTGAATGCTGAATTATAAATAATGAAATAATTCGATGTTCGGAGTTCAACATTCATTATTGAATATTATAAAATGAAAAATATACTAATTACCGGTGGCTCGGGGGTACTGGGCAGGCAGCTTACTAAGGAACTGCTGGCGCTGGGCCATACGGTTAACCACTTAAGCCGCAATAAGGGGAAAGACCCGCGGGTGAAAACCTTTTTGTGGGATGTAGATAAAAACCAGATAGATGAACACTGCATCGATGGGATAGATACCATCATTCACCTTGCCGGTGCCGGCATTGCCAATAAACGCTGGAGCGACGAGCGCAAACGCGAAATTATAGAAAGCCGCACCAGATCTATAGGCCTTATTTACGGGCTGATGAAGGCAAAGGCTCATAAAGTGCATACAGTGATATCAGCATCGGGCATTGGCTACTACAGCAACCGCGGCGATGAGTTGCTTGCAGAAACCAGCCCGCCTAAAAACGATTTTATTGGTAACTGCTGCATTCAATGGGAAAAAGCTGTTGATGAAGGCAAAATATTTGATTTGCGTATCCTTAAGTTTCGCACCGGCGTAGTATTAACAACCGATGGCGGTGCATTGCCGCAACTGGCTCTGCCTGTAAAATTGGGTGTAGGCTCCCCATTAGGAACTGGCAAACAGTGGGTGCCGTGGATACATCATAGTGATGTTACTGCTATGTACCTTTACGGCTTGGATAACGAAAGCCTGAGCGGCGTTTATAACATGGTAGCTCCGCAAACTGTCACCAATGCCGAACTTACTGAAGCCGTAGCCAAACAATTGCGTCGCCCGCTTTGGGCGCCTAAGGTACCTGCCTTTATTATTAAATTACTCTTTGGCGAAATGGCTTCCCTGGTTTTAGGCAGCACTAAAGTATCGGCACAAAAAATTGAGGATGCCGGTTACCATTTTAAATATCCTGATGTTGCATCGGCACTAAAACAAATTTATGGATAAAAATACCGCAGTAACTGTTTTTTGGTTTCGCCGCGATCTGCGGCTGGAAGATAACGCCGGCCTGTACCACGCTCTAAAAAGCGGCAAGCCGGTGCTCCCTTTTTTTATTTTTGATAAAGAGATACTGGATGACCTGGAGGATAAGGACGATGCCCGCGTTACCTTCATTTATAAAGCCATTGAAGAAATTGCCAAAGGCTGCAACAAACATTACAGCAACATGCAGGTGGTGTATGACAAACCCGAGCATGCTTTTACCAAACTGATTAAAGAGCATAACGTAGCTGCGGTTTATACTAATCATGATTATGAACCTTACGCCAAAGTGCGGGATGAGGCTATTAAGAATCTCCTTGCCAAGTATAAGGTAGACTTTAAAACCTTTAAAGATCAGGTAATATTTGAGCGCGGCGAAGTTACCAAAGATGATGGCAAACCCTACACCGTTTACACGCCCTACAAAAACAAGTGGTATCAAAAGCTGAAACCATTTTATCTGAAAGCCTACCCTACCGAAAAGTATTTACACAACTTATATAAATTTAAAGCGCCTGCCATTCCCACTTTAAAGGAAATGGGCTTTGTAAAAAGCGACATTACTTATCCCGAAAAGGAATACGATGATGTAATAGCAGACTATGCTAAAAACCGCGACTTTCCGGCCGTAACCGGTACATCACACGTTGGTGTGCACTTACGTTTTGGAACCGTTAGCATTCGCAGATGCGCGCGGGATGCTCACGAATCGCATGAGAAAACCTGGCTGAACGAACTGATATGGCGAGAGTTTTACATGATGGTGCTTTACCATTTCCCCAACACCATGGAACATGCATTTAAGCCCGCTTATGATAATATTAAATGGGTGGATGATGAAGAGCAGTTTAAAGCATGGTGCGAGGGTAAAACCGGCTACCCTATGATAGACGCCGGCATGCGCGAGTTGAATGCTACAGGCTATATGCACAACCGTGTGCGTATGGTAGTGGCCAGCTTTTTAAGTAAAGACCTGCTGATAGACTGGCGCTGGGGAGAGCGTTACTTTGCCCGTAAACTGCTGGATTATGAAATGGCCAGCAACGTAGGCGGCTGGCAGTGGGCAGCCGGCAGCGGTACCGATGCGGCACCTTACTTCCGCATTTTCAACCCGGAATCGCAGCTAAAGAAATTTGATCCTAAACTGGAGTACATAAAAAAATGGATTCCGGAATATGCCGACTTCAGCAAATATCCAAAACCCATTATAGATCACTCCTTTGCACGGGAGCGTTGCCTTAAAGCATTTAAAAAAGCGCTTAACGCTTAATCGTTTGTAACGTTAGAAATCTGAAACTCAAACCTCAGCGGTGCGTGTACCGGTATAATTGAACCAGATGGCGGGCTAACACCGTAAGCCCATCTTGATGGTATGAACATAGATATCGAACTGCCCTTTTTACCGTAGGCAATTAAAATATCTTGTACGCCTTGTATCAGGTTGTTAACTGTAAATGTTGTAGCGGTTGTTTTAGCAGACTCATCAAAAGCTACGTTATTAACCAAGCTACCTGTATAGGTTGTAGTTATGGTTGATAGTTCGTTTAGATTTGTTGGTTCACCGGCTGTAATAATTTTATAGTAAACACCTTTATCTGTTTTTGAATACCCGGTAAGGCTGTTCAAAGCCATATAGTTCCTGATAACCAGGTCATCATACACCTGCTGGTCATCTATCACATGCACGTAATAATCCAGCGACTGATTTCCGGCAATACGGCTGTTAGGGTTACTTATACTACCTGTACCATAGCCGTTTTTACCGTAAGCTAAACGCGATGGTATCAGCAGGCGCATGCTGCCATCCCTGTATTTTAATACATTATGAATAGCTGATTGCAAGCCTTTTGGCAAATTATCCTGTTGCAAGTGGCCCAGGTAATCATCAATATGGCTGATGATAGTATCTGCGGAAATAAACTTCCCGTCAAAACTTCTTAAGGTAAACACAAGCGAAACCCTGTCAGAATACTCCAGCGGTACGCCTGTACCTTTATTTATGATCTTATAGTACATCCCGGTGGTATCGCCGCCGCTGGTATCGCGGGTTAGGCCGGTAATGCTATTGGCGCTAATATAATTCTGTATCTGCTGCTCGTCGTATTCTTTGATGGATATATCTACACCATCTTTGCGGCATGCCGCCAGGCCGGTTACGGCAATAAGTAAAAAAGTAAAAAGTTTTTGTTTCATCTAAAATTAGTTCGTTACATCTAAAAGTTCTATATCAAAATCAAGCACCGAGTTTGCGGGCAATCCCAATTCGGGCTGATCAAACCTGCCGTATGCATAACGTGAGGGTATTAATAATCGTACCTTACCGTTCTTCTTAATTTGCGGTATGCCTAAACGCCAGCCCCTTATCACCTCGCCAAGCGTGTACGATGGGTGAAACTTTCCGCTTTCGGAGAATATTGCGCCGGTTGTTAATACTCTGCCGGTATAATCAACTATTATACGTGTTGAATTAGTAAATACCGCGTTCACAGTACCGGGTTCTATTACAATATAATAAACGCCGGTAGTATCTATGCGTTTGGCAGTTGCCGTAAGGCCATTCTCTGTAATAAAGTCCTGAATGATCTTATCATCAACAATTCCCTGCTGCCTGACCTGCTCGGCCTCGTCAAAACCTTTTTTACAGGATGAGAAACCAACAACAACCAATAATAATATAAGCAGTATTCTGTTCATTCTTTATAAACGGCAAATTTATTGTTTTATAATTCAAAAACAGCAGCTTAACACTTTTTAACAATTGGAGGAGGAAGAAAGCCGCTATCAGGGCTTATAATTGAGGGTTAGCTGGTTTATTTTCTTCAGCGTTTCAGTTAAATACTGCTTATCGGCATCGCTTATATGGGCGTTAAGGTAATTGTTGAATTGCTTAACCACTGTTTTTGCCATTTGTCTTTTTTCTTTACCCAAGTCTGTTAAAAATATTTTCACAGAGCGTTTGTCCCCTTTATTAGACTGGCGGTAGATCAACCCGGTTTCTTCCAACTGGTTTAGCATGCGCGATAAGCTGGTAGATTTGAGTCCCAGCAAAGCAGCAGCCTGAGATACTGTGGTACCTTCGGCCTCATCAATATTAATAAGCAGGTAACCGATGGATTGGGTAATACCAAATTCGGTAACTATCTGATTGTACCGGTTGGCTACGGTTTGCCAAACAATTTTTAAAAAGTAATCGATGGTTTCCTGGTGTTTAACACTGCTTCGCATAACAGACAAACATAGTATTTTAGTCGATAGTCTACGGTCCAAAGTCCATAGTTTTTTATGATTTATCTAATTTAATAATAAATGATACATTCCATTAACACTATAACGTATTACCGACCAGCTATGGACTATCAGCTATCGACTATGGGCTTCTCTCTCTACCATCCCATCTTGGTATCATCTCCCCTCGGGTCGGCTCCGCCTTCGTAATAACCCCATTGGGTTTTAAGGATGCCGTCTACACGGCCAATTTTTCGTGGGCGGGCAAATTTATAACCTTTCTTTTGCAATTTATCTATAGTAACACTGTCTAATCCATCAGGCTCAGCAGTAATGCTATCCGGCAGCCACTGGTGATGAAAACGTTTTGCTGATACAGCGCCCTGCATGCTTTTATCAAACTCAATTACATTAAGCACCGTTTGAAAAACCGATGTTATGATAGTTGCACCACCAGGAGTACCTACCACCATAAACAGGTCGCCATTTTTTTCTACGATAGTGGGCGTCATAGAAGAAAGCATGCGCTTGCCAGGCTGTATACTGTTTGCCTTGCCGCCAACCAGGCCATACATATTAGGTACGCCAGGTTTAGAGCTAAAATCGTCCATCTCGTTATTCAGCAGGAAACCTGCGCCCTTCACAAATATGTGCGAGCCAAAAGTATCGTTTAAAGTAGTTGTGATAGATACAGCGTTCCCTTCCCTGTCAACAATAGAATAATGGGTGGTTTGGTCGCTTTCGTAACCAACAAAAGAACCGGGCCGGATGCTGGTACTCGGCGTGGCTGCATCCCAGTTAAGGCTTTGCATGCGGCTTAAAATGTATCTGGCATTCAACAGGCTGTCAACCGGCACTTTGTAAAAGTCAGGATCGCCCAAGTATTTAGAACGGTCAGCGTACACACGGCGTTCAGCCTCAACCATCACCTGTATGGTAGAATCCTGATTAAAACCCCATTGGTGCAACGGATATTTTTCTACAGATTTTAGCAGTTGCAGCAGGGCTATTCCACCGCTTGATGGCGGCGGCATAGTTATAATCTTGTATTCTTTATAATTGCCGGTAATAGCATTGCGCCATACCGAATGATAACTCTGCAGATCGGCTTTGGTTATTATGCCTTTGCCATTGTTCATTTCGGCAACCAGCATATCAGCCACCGGACCGTCGTAAAAACCAGCGCGGCCCTTATCGCGGATCATCTCCAGCGCTTTACCCAGATCTTCCTGTACCAATAGGTCGCCTTCTTTCCAGTCGGCATCTTTCACCAGGTAATTTTTACCGGGGTTAAGCTGAACAAATTGCGCTTTATTCTCATTCAGATCATCGGCCAGGTGTTTGGTTACTTTAAAGCCATTCAGCGCAAGATCTACTGCGGGCTGCACCACATCGGCCCATTTTAGTTTACCATATTTTTGATGAGCCACTACCATACCATCCACAGAGCCGGGCACGCCCGAAGCCTGGTGTGTATAAAGGCTTTTATCGGGGATCACATTCCCTGCGCTATCCAGATACATATCGGCATGTGCCTGTGCAGGGCCCTTTTCTCTAAAATCGAGCGTATTGGTTTGGCCTGTTGCCGAGCGGTAAACCATAAAGCCACCGCCACCTATATTGCCGGCTTCGGGCAAGGTAACGGCCAGTGCAAATTGTACGGCAACGGCAGCATCTACCGCATTACCGCCCTTTCTTAAGATATCCAATCCTGCTTTAGCAGCATCAGGATAAGCACAAACTACCACACCGTTGTGAAACTGGCCGCTGTTGTTCTGCGCAAGTTGCCCGGTTGTACAGGCTACAGAAAGATTTAATAATACACAAATAGTAAACAATTTTTTATACACCTGCAACTTGCTATTCATGGAGGGGGAATCTATTTTTTTGCCAATTTAGTTTATTTCGGGCTATAATTACAGTATTGACAACTCGTTTTTTCTACCTGAAACCCAATCACATCACATTAAAAGCGCATTGCTTTTTTTGCCCTATAAGCATAAAACCTTATTTATGTCGTTTATTACAAAACTATCAACATGAAAAAAATCACACTTATCACTTTAATTTTCGGCTCCTTTTTGATGGTTGCCAACCGTGCCGCCGCGCAGGATTATAAAACCGCAGTTGGCTTAAAATTTGGCGCTTACGAGAACGGTCCCTCTGTAAAATATTTTATGGATAGCGGCACCGCGCTGGAAGGCATTATCGGGATCCGTTCCCATGGCGTGGTATTTACCGGCTTATACGAGTTGCACCAGGAAGCGTTTAACGTTCCGCTTTTGAAATTCTATTATGGTTTTGGTGCCCATATTGGTGCTATTGGCAAAGGCGATTTTAAACGTTTTAACGGCGATGACCGGTATTATGATAACAGCCGCATTTTATTAGGTGCCGATGCTGTTTTAGGTTTAGAGTACAAGTTTGCCGAAGCGCCTATAGCCATCAGCCTTGATCTTAACCCGCGTATGGAACTGGCAACCGGCCCTTTCTTTGACATTGCCCCGGGCCTTGGTTTAAAGTATACGTTTTAAACGGCTCCTATACTTAAATAAAACGGGACTGTGCTATCTGGCACAGTCCCGTTTTTGTTTAATGAATATTCTGTCTATTACAGCGATGGGTTAAACCCATCTATGGTTAATATTACTACTTCACAATAATTATCTTTTTACCATACACCTTTTGCCCCAATGTAACCC
>Ga0247734_1000720_pt1 | contig 27361 bp, 30 predicted proteins | sample UWRJL103311B2_FD_180933 | JGI IMG/M metagenome (GOLD analysis project Ga0247734, IMG submission 180933) | Plant litter microbial communities from Arlington Agricultural Research Station in Wisconsin, United States - UWRJ-L103-311B-2 | ecosystem: Environmental > Terrestrial > Plant litter >...
AGGAATGGTGTGGGTCTGTGGAGGTGAGGTTATTCCGGGCGCCTTGGACTTGGACGTCAAAGCAGTATTGCGTCTAGCCGAGGTACTGGGTACCGTACTCCAACCTGAAATTCACCTTACTTGAAAATAAAAATCCTATGCACATGAAGGCCTACCCTCAAGCTCTAGGCTACACTTTACATTGATTTATTACCTGTAATTCTCAGAGGTACATTAGTGCTAGCAATTATGGAGCCTTGGATACCGATATATCCCTTGGTTTAACTTATTAGAAACAAACAGTAACTTTGACTAGTGAACAAGTGGGAAGAAACACGAATAGCCTCGAGATACAGGGGCATTTTGCTTGACGTGATTTCTGCACTGTTTGAAGTTGCAAAAGGAAGATTCGGATATATCTATATAGCAACTCTTGAACTCAAATATCAGCATAGCTAGTCATAATATAAATCCTAACTCACCTTTATTCTTAAATAAGAACCATATCAACTACTTTATTTTACAGTTCCATTGAGATAGCACGTAAGTTGAGTTGCGAGAAATAGAGCTCGATGTCTCGCGACTCAACGCAGAAGCATTAGAATATAATAAAGAATAACCCTTTACATATACTTTAAAAAGAAGTCAGATGGCCTAATGATTGAGAAATTATGCTTTAAATGATCTAAGAATGAGCTAACCAAACCGTACATATTTGACATAGTTCTATGAGGTTACTCAAAATCGCTAAGGTAAATATCCACGTGACCAAAATAACAACCCCTTTCATTTAACGAGGTCGAACCCTCAAGGAAAAACTCACATACAAAGCCCAACATGTTTCTCCCTCGAAGGCCGCTCCCCCAAAGTCTTTGCCTATCTAGGCTCCCTCTACTCAATCTCTTAAAACCATCTGCTGCAATACCCGGACGCCGCCTCAATAGTACTTCCACCACCCTCCCTGAAAATACAAATCAGGTGATCGTCTCCGGCATCCAACCTACGGGCGTACCGCATATAGGAAACTACCTTGGGGCACTCCAACAATGGGTTTCCCTCCAAAACACCTCTCCGCGAGACACAAAACTGTTCTATTCAATCGTGGACTGGCATGCCATCACCAAAGCGCAAGATCCGAAATTGTTGAGTAGGAGGTCACGGGAGACTATGGCAACTCTGTTGGCGATTGGGATTGATCCCGAGAGGAGCGTGGTTTTCGTACAGAGTTCAGTATGTGATTTGGTAGGTGCTGATATAAGGGTTATGCTAATGCGTGATTGGATAGGTACCGCAACATCTGGAGCTTTACTGGCAGTTACTTTGTACGGCTACTTCCTGGGGTGGACTTTCAAGAATGACGGGATGGAAGGTTTGTAACTTATCCCTTGCTGTTTGGGTCTTACTAAATTCTGTTTTAGAGTAAAATTGGAGTGGCGGCTGATTCCGATCCTCTGGAGCCCAAGTCTGGGAAACCGCCTATGGGTCTTTTCAACTATCCCGTGTTGCAAGCTGCTGATATATTGGTCCATGGGTATGTAGATCTCTATCTTCAAATTTTCATTTCAGCATTCAAGGCTCTAAACCTTCGAGTTTCGTCCATGCATATGATCTGAACAAAAGCTAATAAAACTTAGAGCAACACACGTCCCCGTAGGAGACGACCAAAGCCAGCATCTAGAACTCACCAGGGGCATAGTCACCAGCTTCAATCACATCTACAACACCAACCTAACTCTTCCTCAAACTCGACTATGTACAGCCCCTCACCCCTCACTTATTTTCTAAACATTTATCTTCTGTTAAAACTAGTACTAACTAAACATTCCCAGCTCCCTCCAAACGCATAATGTCCCTCACCTCCCCCTTTTCGAAGATGTCAAAATCAGATCCCAATCCCGTCTCCCGCATCCTCCTGACCGACGACCCCTCAACGATCCATACCAACATGCTCTCCGCGCTCACAGATTCCACAAACTCCGTCACCTACGACCCAACGTCGCGCCCAGGGGTCTCCAATCTACTAGAACTGTACTCGTACTTCGACCCAGCGTCACGAAGCCCGGAGGTTTTAGCGGAGGCTTGTCAGGGCATGAACCTCAAAACTTTTAAGACGACAGTCGCGGAAGCGATTTCGGAGGGCTTGAGGCCCGTCAGGGAGCGCTATGAGCGCATCATGGCCGAGGATGATGGCAAGTACCTCGAGCATATCCGTGATGTTGGTGGCAAAAAGGCGAGAGAAAGTGCAGAGTCCACGATGGTTGAAGTTAGGAAAGCGATGGGATTTTGGCGATAACGAAGCACAGAAGAGGATAGATGTGGCAACCTGTACCAATATATAACAAAAACGATGCCCTCCTAATCAATTAAAGGTGGTCGTGGGCGTAAAAGGACAAACTGAAAAAGAAAAGCATATGGGATGTAATATATCTGTATATATATATCATGTTAAAAAAGTAGATAGATTGATAGATAGATAACAGACGCCTCCTTCAACTTAAAAACTTGAATGTATAAAACAAAAAAAGAGGAGCATACTTTTCAAGCTTTCTTTCATCCATCCATTGATTCCAACCACAGTTTTCCTCGAGTTTCCTCTGTATATTTAGGTATATTTAGAGCGTGCGGCTCTCTCGGGGTTTGGGAGAATTTAGAAAATATGCCGAGAGAAGAGAAGAGTGAGAGAAAAAAAAAGGAAAATGTTAATGGGGGTTGATTGATTGATTGATTGATTGATATACTACTTTGCTGATAAAGGGGAAGTTTTAAAGTTTGGAAGCAACTGAGCCATGATCAAGGAAGGTCATCAAAAAGAATTGGAGGGAAAAGAAAACTTATAGTAACTACGGCAGCGATATGTTTAAGAGAATGAGGCGTGAAAGTGGCACTGATACTCAAATTTTGAGTACCGAGAAAAGTATAACTTAACGACTTTGAATCACGACATTTGAAGATCACGAAGGAGAATGTTTGCGAAAGCGGTTTGAAGTAAGGTCATAATTTCATTCTTTCCTAAATATTGGTACACAGCACTAGCTATTTCTCCAGGCCATATTTTCCATTAACACCCGTTCCACTAAATCCGTCACCCAACCATTGTCTATGCGCTGAGGGGGTTGCCTGCCCAAAAAAGACCTACCACCCAGTGGTAGTTCTCCCAACCTTTCAGTCAATGCCTCTAAGTTTTTTTTCCATTTCGTGACAACATGATATCTGAGTGTAAATATGTACAAAGAATCGTTTTAAATGTATGCGCCTTCTCCTGCCATGTAATACAACATATTGGGCGGAGGTAATGGATGTCATTCCAGTGTGAACTGGTAAAGTATCATGTGTAAATCTATACATTGTAGATTTATGTGATAGGGTTCAAAAAAGGACTCAGCAGGAGCTCGTCCGCACTTGGTCGTTTGGATTGCTCGACCTCGAATGTCTGTGATAAGAAGGTGGTTGCTTCCTTGCTAGCTTCATCTGGTATAGTTGGGCTGATTTTCGCACCACCAATCTTGAAAATGGCCTGTAGCTGAGAGCAATCCGGGAAGGGATGTGTGCCGGTCATCATCTCGACAACCAAGCATCCGAGAGACCAAATATCGGCCTTGCGAGTATAGGATGTCTGTTTGACAACTTCAGGTGCCATCCAGAAGACGGATCCTTGCAAGGAAGGTCGATTTTTGTTGTTGCCAGGTCCGGCCAAAAGGTTGGAGGCTTCCATTTTCTTGGAAATACCAAAATCGGAAATTTTAATACCACCTTTGTTATCGACGAGGATATTTGCACCTTTGATGTCTCTGTGAATAATCTCTCGGCCATGGAGATATGCGAGACCAGTGACAATTTGTCTGACGAAACTGCGGATAAGGGGCTCCCGAAGAGCACCGTACGAGTTGAGCATGGTCTGAACAGAGCCACCGGGAACATATTCCAGGAAAATGTTCAGAGTGTCCACCGAAGAGCTGCATCCAAGATACTGCACAATGTTGGGATGTTGTAGGTCTCGAAGAAGGCTAATCTCACGCTTCAGAGCATCAATCATGCTCTTCTTTCTAGCATCGTTCTGATTGCTTGACCCTGGTGATGGTGTCTCGACCTGCTTCACCGCTAAAAGTTCACCGGTGACAGCGTGGAGAGCCAAGTATACGCTTCCAAAGGATCCCTGGCCAATAAGAGCACCCTTCATCCACTTGCTATCATCCCAAGAATCGCCCGCTAAGAAGCTTTGCAATTCCTCGTCTTCATCCTCGCCATCTTCGTTTAGTGCTTGGCTAATCTCTCGTAACGAGCCACCAGCTTCAGTAGATCCATCTTCGAAGTAGCTGTTCATGGTGTTTCCATCTGGGTCGGTCACATTGACATTGGTGGTATCGGAACCGCTATCAAATGAAACATATGACTTCCTATCAGGCTCTATTGGTGATTCCTCCTGGACTCTTTCTAACAAAGATGATGCGATGGAATTGCGATAGCGGCCGCTGTTACCTCGTGCAAGGTCCAATGGCTTGACCTTTGCCAGCTGGCTCGCTCCACTAAGCCAGGTATCGGCGATGGTTGGCATTGGAGGAGCATCATCAATACTCGAGGCGAAGCTAAGATTGCTTGCGACACTCAAACGACTATTGACTTTACTCAGTCGGGTCGACCTCCGTAAAGAGAGTCTTGCAGTGCGGTCTATTTCCTCTCTTGGATGATCCGGGAAGTATGTGGTTAGATCCGAAGTAATTAACTCACTAGGAGGTCGTTGTCCAAAGAATTGGCGGAGAACACCTTTCTTTGCTGGTCTACGGGTAGAGTCCTTGGGCGGTTCGGAGTGTCCTCCTCTCTCCAAGTCTTTTGCTGCGTTATAAACGTTACGTTCCCTTTCACTGCTGGATACTGCTGATCCGGTAGACTGGAAGGATGCAGGTGATAGAGGGTGTTGAAGGCCATCGTTCCAGTTCTCCCCCAAGACTCTTTGAACCTTGAGCAGGCTGCGTTTGTTATCAACACTCTCGAGAGCTCGATTGTGGTGCATGTTAGCCTCCTCCATTGCGATCGCAGCTGCACGCTGAAGCTCCGCCTCTACGGGCTCGCCTCGATCAATCCTGCGCAGAATCAAGCGATTCCGTTCAGGCCTTCTTTGATCTTTGATGATTCGCCATAGTTCGGCTTCTGGCAACCGCCGGCACTGCGTTACATCAGGCTCCACGCCAGCCAACACATAGAAGCAGTAATCTCGATCTCGGTCCTCGCGATAGGCAAATTTCCTCAAAGTCAAACGCATAACCTCATCACATGACAGGCAGTCAGCTACCCGTACAACCTTAGTCACACCAGATGAAATGACTCTGATTATATCCTGGTTCTGTGGAAGTGAGGCCATCAATGAGCCATCCACACTGCCATTTCCTCTTTGATGTTGAAGACGGGCGGTATCTGGGGTATTAGGCGTTCGTCCAGCTACGGTCGTACTCGAAGAATTACCTGACCCGTTGAAGAAACCTTGCGCATCATTTCGTCTTGCAGCCTCTGCAGGACTCACCACTCCATATCTTTGTTGCCTAACTGCTCGCACTTCCGAGGCACCATGAGGTGAGTTAGGTCTCGAGGGGGGCTTGCTAACATTTTCCGGAATAGAAGTAACAGGATTGAAGCCGTCGAATTGTCTTGAGTATCTCTTGTTGGCGGTTGGAGTTGGTATCGATCTACTGGTATTGGGGGGCCTGGGTGAAGAAGAAGATGGCGTATATGCAAAGCTATCGAGGCCAGCAAAGGAGTCCTAGATCATTAGTGACTTGGAGTAAGAAATTTGATCTGACACATACCCTATTTCGTTTCTTCTGATTGGCATACGCCTTAGTCCGGAGTTTCTTAATGCCTAGGAATAATCTAACACGATCTCCAATCTTCTCGATTCCCATTTCCTGTAGCACTGCCTTGTCCATCTCCAGAAGGTTCTCGCCATTGATGTTATTTTTCCTGAACAGCTTCTCGTAGTCACCACACTTGACACTTCGTAACCAATCACAAACTTGTTCCTCATCCCAGTTCTTCGCGGATTCCGGTCCATCCATATCAGAGAATTCGGACTCTGTAGGAGAGGCGAAGGACTGGTTTGTGGTGACCATGGCTGGGGCACGTCGACTCGAGTGCGGTAGCGACTGTGTAGAGGAAGCGGAGAGATTCGAGGAAGACGACACCAACCCAGCCGGGAAGGGCGACTTCGAAGCCAGCATTGCCATTGCGTGGGGGAACGGGTCAGTTGTTCATGGAGAAACTTGTGTATACGGCGTGTTTGATGTTCGGAGATATGTATCAGCACGAGCACTGGGTGATCTACCAAACCGGATGCACCACGGTCTTTATCGGGATGGCAGATGCTGGGAGTGGGCTTTTGCGGTTGGTGGAGCGTGGCTTTGAAAGAATTACCTCACTAAGGAGCCGGTGGAGTGCGCTGCTGCGTACTTCGTTTTGATGACTACTGCGGACGCGAATGTTGGTGGTTTCGGATCGGGTGGAGCAATGTATCAAAGCGGCAGAAACAAATAATGAATGGACGAAGGAAGGATGATAAATGGACGTGGCGACAATCAAGCGGTGCCCAATTAAGCTTTGCGGCGAAGGTGAAGCCGAAGCTTTGTTTCGTACAGAGCAGAGGAAGAAGAAGAAGAAGAATACGAAGCAAGAGCAGGCGAGAGAAGAGAGGTGGATGGATGAGGCGCGGAAGATGGTGGAGAGGGAGGACCAACTTCGGGAGGTCGAGCGAGTAGTAGTAGTGAGCTAGCTAGTGACCGTGAAGCGTAAGGGTTGAGGGTGAGGGTGTGAGAGAGAGAGAGAAGATGAAGGAGAGGATGAAGTAGTGGTTGAAGTGGTTTGAAGTGCGTGAGTAGGACAGCAGCAGCACAGTAAGAGCGTGTGTGTCGATGGGATAGTATAGGCGTGGGTTGCTTTACGGACCAGGCGTGCTTGTCTCGGCAGGTCTGGATGATTGGATTGGATTGGATTGGATGTCGGGGGCTGTGAGTGGACGATGTTGACTGGCGGCGAGACGGGGAGAGTTGGAGGTTGAGGTCAAGGTCAAGGTCAAGGTCAAGGTCCAGTTCCAGTTGCAATTGCAGTCGGTGATGGGTGGTGGGTGGTGGTGATGAGGTTGATTAGATAGGTACTGCAGATAGTTCGGTGGTTCTAGGTATGGTTTCGTCCTTACTTCTACTACTTCGCCGATGGCTGTAGGTAGAAGTGGTGATAGTAATAATATGCAAGTGGTTTCGGGAGTAGTAGTAGTAGTAGTAGTAGTAGTACTGTACAGTAAGTAGTATAGTATAATAAATGATTGATGGGTTGGTTGGTGGTTAGTGCGATGATGGTCAGTGATTATTGATGGGTTGGTTGGAAGTGTGATGGTTGTGCTGTAAGTAGTTTAGTGTCGCGCTATCCACTAGTGTGATGGTTCGCTAGCGTGGGTTTTTCATTAGCGTGGCCACCTTGGCACCCTAGCAGTCCCCGGGCGCAGTTTCAGAGTTGGTTGGGGTTGAGACTTTTGAGAGAAGAACGTGAGCAAACAGAACAGTGCGAGCGCCTGCCGCTGCCGTGGAGAGAAAGTGAAGCCGTATCGTATCATACAGTCATACAGTATGTACAGTACTATACGCGGTACTCTATCCATCTATCTACAACTTCATACTCTCCTCTCCTCTCCTCTACAGGCAATAGAGCAGGAATAATACCGGGACCACACACACACCTTATCACAAATCGGGACAGTGGAAGAAAACGAGCGCTTTGGTAACTAGGCTCTCCTCTGATATGATCTTCCACTACTGGCTGGCTGATGGCATCTACAGGTACAATACTTCCTGTACATGCACTCCCAAGACCAAATCCAAACCAGTAATCGGGAATCAACACAACGGTACTGTATTACAGTTTTCAGTACGGTAGGTCCCCAACTCCAACGACAAGTACCCACAAGTGAGTGAGGTGAGATGAGGTGAGGTGATCATTGCATGCACATCTCATACCACATACAGGACGATTCAAGGAGCAAGGAACAAGAAGCACGGAGCATCCCAAGAATACGAATTACCGAAAATACTTACAGTACTCCGTACTTATGATACAAATCATCAGCGGGTTGTGCGATGAAGCTATTCCAAGCACCCACTACTACCCAGTAGTTACTGCACTGTATAGTATAGTATCTGCATCTGCATCTGCTCTCTGTTGTCTGGCCCGGTGATTGGGAGTCAGTTACCGGACTGGCATATGATGGAACAACCACACACGCGCAATATATTATTTTCACAAAGCCTGCCCCCGCCGTTCTATTCTTATAAGGCTTCCCCTCGTGGCTCTTCAGGCAAAGAGGAAGAGGCTGATTTGGTGGGTTTCCCGTCAGCTGCAAGCACGCCTGCCTATCCTGCCAGCCTGCACAAACCCAATGATGATCTGCAACGCGGAGCAAACATTATGATAGGATGGGATCGGGGGCAAATAATGGGATGGGGGATAGGGATGGTGTTGTGCTGTCTGCGAATGCATGGATCGATGTGGTTACGGTGCTGCACTGTACCAACCAAGTACAGTGGTGCACAGTACAGTGGTGGCCCACTGCTGCTTCTCCTCCTCCTCAACAACCACGAAGTATACATACCCCATAGTGCATGCTGCACGCTGCATCGTGCATACCATGCGAGCCATGTTGTTCTTTATATTGCGCTTTTACTGGTATGTTGACGGGACTCTCGTATCCTATACGGACGGAGTCTTTTGCCTAGACTAACTGGACTACTTGCTACTTGCTACTTTCTGTACCACCACCATTCTATTCCACTTACGATACGGAGTACAGGAAAGTACAGGAAAGTACAGCACCAGTAACAGTGCTTAGAGTACTTACTGTAGAGTACTACAGTGTTAGCCCAGGGGCAAAGAAAAGAAGGCTTTTTTAGCGGGCGTGTTTGGCTGATCGAGCCACCCGCCCGCTTTTGTTTTCCCTGGACTAAGCCGTCCAATTGGCCCTGTACCGTTCAAGCCGAAACATCTCCAAAGCCAAATCTTGTACCCGCCGGACCCTGGCCGTTTCAAACTAACATGTTGCTGCTGTCTTGGGAATAGGGGCATCCGATCCCCGGCTCCGAAGCACGGGAATACTTGGGAAAGGTAACTTACCGCCGTACGCTATCCCATCAATAGCATCATCATCATCATCATCATTATCGTTCTGGTCGATCATCTTACAATCTACATCTATCCAAGGCATTAAGGCATCAATCACATGAAATTATTTGCTGACCATCATGCCACCACACCATAGGTGTTTATTTCGGAGCATCAGATCGCAGTCGTACTTTATTTATGAAAGGGGTCGTCGTCCGTTTCACACCTGGTCCCCGGATATGCCAAAATTGTTCATCTGAACTCTGATGTGAGCTGATCTCGCTGATGTGCGATGTGTCCCCCGTCAAAAATCGATCTTCCAAATGGGATCTTCATAGATCTCATTTCAGATCGTCATGGCATCTCCATTCTCTCCTCGCTCGCATGATGTCTACTTTCAGGCCTGCAAGCGCCCTATGCATTTTTATCTCGTCTCGCCGATATTGCGGGATTTGAGTGGGAGACGCTCAACAAGATTGCTCTTTTGAGTTTCAGAGTATCAATAGTCTGGTACCAACTGCTGACTCCATCATCATCGAACCTACCTACATCCCAATCCGGATCGCGCTACCACATTTGCTTGGGTTAGCCACTACCGGCTACTACTTATCGACTCAGCTTTTGTTGTGCCACCCAACGAGCGTTGCCGTGAAACATCAATCAAGAAAGTATCAACTCCACCCGGTGCTCAGTTCTGTCCCGGTGCATCCTACTCACAAGTCGTCAAGCATCTTCATACGGCAGTAGATACAAAACCCCTAACATGCCCTAAAAGCCTAATTTAGCGAGGTTGACTCAACGCCCACTTGTTTCCAACTGACAAATATCGTGGCTTGGTAAAGCGCATGAAACAAGAAACAACGAATCCGCCAAGACCTACGAGTAACTTCAAAACATTCACAAGTCTTTAAAACAAAAAAAAAGCGCAGTTATAAGTCGCTTTGCCTGTCCAGATAGGTTATTTGGTACGACGTGTCTCATGGATATATAGTTTTGATTTTGCGATGGAAGCTCGTCCCAATCACCCTGCAGATATAGTTGCAACACAATATTGAGAAACTGCCGACATGGTTGAGAAACTCCAAAATAGATGAAAATAATAAGCTTAAATCATAATGGGACTATCAGCCTATCGCTAGTCCAGCGAACAGCACATCATACCACGACTAGGTTGTACAGAATTAAAAATATTCATGCTATTGGTGGAGTTTTATTTGGCTGCCTCCCCCTTCAACATGCTGATTGAAGGTGAAAGATATCCAACAACAGCTCCGTGATCTACATAATCAAGCGCCATAATTAGAAATTAATTGGGCAACAATTGTTCCGTAAACAGCGGTTGAATAAAGTTACCACGTAGCACTTGAATCAATAATTACTCCCAATAATAAGCGAGCCCCCGTTTCCCATCTCTGTTGGCTGCCCATCCAAAATAAAATACAACAAGGGAAATTGTAGACAAGTCATATTCGCCCTCCTCTTTGGTAGTCTCTTGGCCACCACGTCACAGGTGCTAGAAATTAACAATATAATACAAATCTACATAGTAAAATCCCGTTTTCGTTGGGAAAACCCCTTACTGTAAGAATAATGAATAAATTCACGCATCTAAGGGGGGTTTCCAGTATATATTCTGCTTTGCACGATCAAAGATTCAAAAAATAAGTAAGAAATTTGGAAGGTAAAAATGGTGTCATGGGTGATAACTTACCTAGGTATCCTTTCTATTACCGTGGTGGGTCCCCCATTGGCATGGAATGCTATGTCAATCCCATACCAAAAGGAATTTATTCAGAATACTACGAGGTTCGGATCTCGTCGTCGAGGAGGACGATAGTTTTTTCCTTGTATTCGTTATTAGTATTAAAGAGCGTCTGAGAGGCGAGGGAAAGATGGATATCGTTTATGGCTGGGAAAAAGAAAGAAATAAACCCATCACAGAGCTGAGATATTCGAAAACCATTTTGAAAAGTTACGGCCTGTAAGTCGTTTCATAAGAGCAGGAGGGGGGAATGTTTTATATTGTTGTTGAACATTTTCTCTTGAAGTATGGCAATGGAATGAGGATGGAGAAAACAACGACGGCGACGACAAACGAGACAGGATATAATAATATACAACGAGTTGGTTACTTCCAAAAAGGTGAGAGAACCAATACCCCAGACACACAGAAATTTATGTTATCTCACTTTATTGGTTGTACTGTACAGTACATAAACTAAGATTATAAAGCTGTGGCTTCTCTCTGCGCTTTCAAGCATGGGGAAAGAAAATGAAGCATGAGAGAAATGCATTGGATGGGTCTCACCAACACTTTTCAGCTATTGCATTTATTACGTAGCAATGACCCTTTTAGTGGGTATGTATAAAATATACCTGTCTCCGGAGATCCTTAAAATTTCACCAGCGGTTTCAGAAATTGACGTTTTGTTCAAACACGCGTTCTTATTCTTCATCTTCTGTAGGTGGATTGTTGCAGAATGCTCATGACATGAAAGCAACTGTGTTTAAGTTTGGTTCGGTGATTTGTTGATGTGGTATGTGGTAGCATAGGATTTCTCTTGACATTATGGAAAGATTGGGGGCTTTATGGTGAGAGTAACCTAAACCTCCCTGGCCGCAAAATCAAAATCATATATCGCAAATCCTTTCATGGTAAAGCACGGATTTCCTCGTTGAGTTTTCGTTCCAGAGCGCGGCCTGTTTTTCACCGGGGATAGACTAGAGCAGGAGTGAAAGTGAGTATTTGTGTTGAAATGCTTTGATTTGGAGAGTTGGGAAGTATGATTGGAAAAGTACGGGAAAGGGGGAGTCGTGATCTTCAATTTGGCTCTTCAGCGAGATAGGATTACTGGTGGCAAAAGCATAGTATAAGATATGTACAGTATGCGAGAAGAAGTGTACCGATTGCAAAATTCGAAATATCTTGATTGTATGCTTCTTCTCCGTGAAAAACAAGCTAGGAGAGGAAAAGTGACTTTTATTCATGTATTGAGAAACTATCATGCCTTGATATTTTTAAGTAACTTCTCGTTAAGGAAGAAAGTTTTCTAGGGACTCCCAGTCGCTGAGTATCTATTGTAGTAACTGATCCCCTGCATATTTGTACGTCGAAGAACTCAATATGACTCGATTGGAGATTACTTTCATCTCAAAAAACACCTACAATGTAGGCCTTATGTTGCGTTGCCCGTTATTATTGCATATGTAAAATAATTACATAGAATTTTATGATCCAGAAGAAGCAGACATTACTTTGGAGGCATTGTATAGCATCATAATAAAGCACACAATCAATACAAATAGGAAATTTATTTGAACCTTAATGTCCATATTACCAGGGCAGCATACCTATCTATAAGCATTCAAAGACCAAAAAGTAAAAATACTTTAATCAGAACCAAATGGAGGGCTCGTGCTTTTGTACCTCACCTAAAACCTAGTAACCAATTCCAAGAGTCAGATCATGGAGCTTCAATCGTAGTGTAAAGACTATTCGAATTGAAAAATATTTGTAACAGACTCAGAAAGTAGAACTTAGTATGATTAATTCCCACATTACCTTAGCTATGGCAAAACTTCTTCCAAATAAGACCTGTTGTTATGAGGTCTCGGAGAACATCACAGGCTAACTTTCTGATAATATCGGCATTGTCAGAGCGCTATCCAGAGGACTAAACGTAGCTCACCTGGATTTCCATCGAGAGAATTGCTTCCAACCCCAAGTTAAACCAGCACAAAGTTACATGGATATTCTCGAAGATCATCTTCTCTGCTTCCTTTTGCCCAATATTGTCAAGGGTACCGTAAATTTCGAATATTCGTTAAACTAGCGCGGAACAGTCTGGACTTCTCAAGTTAACTATGACTCATCACGGATGAAGGGGAAATCAAGCTACTCTTACGGATATCTTTCGCCGATGAACAATGTATGGCCACCTGCGGTGCTTAAATCCTTGGTGTGTATGATCAAGGAAGCCCTAGGCATGCATATAAGAGAATACCAATATCATATATGCTATCAAAAGCACCTGTTTTGGATGCATGTGGTCTTAGCTATGATACTCGTGCTCTCTCTTTCTCTTTCTCTTTCCCTCGAGAAATCCCAAAATTTATTAACACGGCCAATATATCATATGCCAAATACTTCTGAAGTACGCAGAATTATGCTTATAAGGAATCTGACCGTCAGAAGCTAGGTATAGACCTATTTGTTATAGAAAGATCATAAAAGCAAACTTAGCTTTCCGGATCTAATTTCACTTGCAGTGATAGGCAAGTTCACAGCACAATTCATTTTATATATAGCTGTAATCTTAGTGGCATCTTTAGTAAGTTTGTAATTTCTGTTAGTTAGCCTGTAGCTCAAGCTACAGTATACTATATGGGGAACCATGCCTAAGTCTCTGGAAAGAAATGATAGATCCACGACCATCAAATCGGTTTTTACTTATTGATTCTTCTTTACTTGCTCATTCTTCTACAAGGTACTCTCACAGAGGCAGTAACTGTCTCTAGGGTAATTAGGGAAAACGCCAGTGGTCGTCACTTGATCCCTTCTTGACAGATTGTCATCTAGAAATAGCTCGCTCACTGGCATAGACGAAACCAATGGACGTGGAAGTAACATAATTTGAATTTAAAGGGAAATAAATGCTTCGGAGTGAGTCATCTAAGAATGGACCATTCTTCGAGTGGTGTGAGTAAAAAGCAACAGGCTTCAATCTAGATCTACAGATATGCCCATGATACTAATTGCCGAAACGTCGCCAACAATATAGTCAGTCGACCAACCTCTAAACTAGTCATTCGTAAACCACTCAACACCCAAAGTCTAAACCTGTTATAAAGAGCTAAAAACATTATTGTAAGAAGCGTTTAAAAATTAACTTGGTTAGATTAATGATTGCACAAATCAGAAGTCAACAATTTGCAGTTAAAAGATTGGGTATACATCATCTCATCATGTACTATGTTGCCAAGAAAGAGTTGCCAAGATACCACGTGATACATAAATAAAGTTTAGCGTCAACACTTCTCGCTTAGATCCCACTACCCTTTCGAACCAAAATTTCTTACTTTTACACTCCAACGACTTTACGACAATTCGACAACCACAGTCAAAATGCCGGCCAAGAAGAACACCAGTGCCTCCAAGGCAGAGTCCGGAGCCTCCACGTACGAATCCCCATAAATTGGAAGGAGTGTTGGATTGGAGTGTTGGAGTTATAGTCGCCGTCCTCTCGCTGGCAGTGCCATCGTATCGAAAGTCAGCTCTAGAGTGACCGATGCTTTGCCCACCAGCTCGATTCTTCCTGAGCCACTCCCCCATTGTCCTAGGCCTTCATGGTTTGCGTCATGGGAGACGTGGTACGGGGTCTTGAGGTTGAAGATTCCGGTCTTCTCCTTTAAATGCATTGCCATACACCATCAAGTAGTGCCGAAGCATTTTGCGACGGCTACGAACAGTGGAAGCTTGTGTGCGCATCCTTCTTGGACATCTGTCCAAGATCTTGTCGATTAAGAGAAAGATTTTGCAAAATTCTCCTACCTTCGTGGGAAGAGGGAGGATTTGAGCATGTATATCATCTCATCGATTCAAGTCATACGTCGAGTTAGCCTTCTGCGAGAATGCTGCGCTATAGCTGCAATTCCCAATTGGCGCTCCTCGCCATACTTTGTATGCGGGACATCAGACTAACCCGGCTCTAGGAGCGTTCCCACTCACGACCAAATTCTCGTTCCTGAGACTCTCTTGAAGAAGCGCAAGAGCCAGGAGAAGGCCCGCGAGGAGCGATCCGCCGAGCTCGAGAAGAAGAAGAAGGTTCGTTACTTTTAATAACTACACAACTTGGCATTGGAAGAAGACTTTTATGATGCATAACACCATTTTTGCGACTAGATACTTAGTATCGATGTTGTCGCCAATTAACCATCTTTCGGGTCTGATTCAGTTACTTCCGATGCCAATTGTGTTTGTCGAGTCCTTGCAGGTTCACTGCTAACCTACATCACTTCAGGCCAACAAGGAGAAGCGTGGCGTCATCTTCAAGCGTGCTGAGGCCTATGTCAAGGAGTACCGTGATGGAGAGCGTGAGAAGATTCGTCTTGCCCGCCTAGCCAAGCAAGAGGGTTCTTTCTACATCCCAGCCGAGGAGAAGTTGGTCTTTGTTGTCCGTATTAAGGGGTATGTTATTGGTTCTCTCAGCAAGTGCAGTTGCTAATTCCAAATAGTATCAACAAGATCGCACCAAAGCCCCGCAAGATCCTCCAGCTCCTCCGTCTCCTCCAGATCAACAATGGTGTCTTCGTACGCATGACCAAGGCTACTCTTGAGATGCTCAAGGTCGTCGAGCCATGGATCGCCTACGGTTACCCCAACTTGAAGACCGTTCGTGAACTCATCTACAAGCGCGGATACGGAAAGATCGAGAAGCAACGCATTGCTCTTACCGACAACTCCATCATTGAGGGTAGCCTCGGCAAGTATGGTATCGTCTGCATGGAGGATTTGATCCACGAGATCTTCACCGTCGGCCCCAACTTCAAGCAAGCTGCCAACTTCTTGTGGCCATTCAAGCTCAGCAACCCAACTGGAGGATTCCGCACTCGCAAATTCCGTCATTTCGTGGAAGGTTTGTACCCCCCTTTCCTTGTTCCTAGACTAGAGGCTAATTCTCAATAGGTGGTGATCTCGGTAACCGTGAGGACAAGATCAACTCTTTGATAAGATCTATGAATTAATCGCAGTATGGAAAACAATGGACAATTGGTTCTGGGGGTTGCTTTTTAACAGCATGGCGTAAATAAGCATCAAAAGAATGAATGACATTATCACAAGTAATAATTATCCTTGATTACTGCTTATGATTAATGTGATTGAACGATACTGTCCCTAACCTGATCTTTATTTTTTCTTACCTTTGAATCCATTATGTAGTTACTTGTAACTATTAGTCTGTCTTGTGTGTGTGTTGCCACCAGCAACCATGTTTCTCTTTGCTATCATACAACAAACCTCTAGAAATATTCCAGTAAAAGCTCTCATGCATACATCTCTAATGTAACAACACTTTAACACGCTAGGAACCAGATTCAAGTACTTGGCAAGCAACTTCCTATGTAGACAAGCTAATTCTAACTGAAGAGTCTCGCTGACATTACTGCTACTAACTAGTACCTTCATATTTGGCATGATTTTATATCAGTGGTAACAAGTTACTTTTAGGTTTATAACGTCGAAAGAAGTGTTTGATTTGAGGTTGAGAGTTGTTAATGTAAACTACTATTATCGAATCGGTTTCTTATTTCTTTTTGCCGCCTGATGATCTTCTATTTAGAGATTTGGCCTTTGAATCAAAACTCAAAATGTCCACTGAGTATATCTTGACGGATCAGTAGGTATGTAATTCTATTATATTCATACATCTATCCATTGACCTATCCCTTAATATCAAAGCTCGTCCCACAACCACAGCTACTCGTTGCTAACGGATTGTCCACGATCTTAAATTGGCTCCCTATTAATTCCATTGTAAAGTCCACCTTGCTCCCTTTCAATAGCTCTAAACTCGGCCCATCCATTACGACTTTGGCCCCCGATCCGTCGCCCGCCGCAAACACTGTATCGTCGTCATCCAACACTCCAGCTTTGGCTGCGGGTGGCGCTTCTTGGGCCAACCCGTTACTGGAGAGCGGTGGGAGAGTAGTGAGAGACATGAGATATTGGAACCCATGGCAACCGCCACTTTCCACCTGTATTCTTAATGCGAGATTCGGGTTAGCATCTTTTGACATAATTTCCTTCAAGCGCTATAGACATATTAGTATGAGTGGAAGCAGCTGGGGAGATTTCCTCGTACATTCGAAGCTCGAGGAGTGATTTCCAATGTCATGTCAACTCCGTCATCATCCTGCCGTGGGTTTACAATCGCGCTTGTTTGCTGACGAACTTTCGAAATTGAGAAGCTACGGGATATTGGTTGTTGTACTCCTGAGTAAGGATATTTGCTTCCCCGAATCCTCAGGCTATAGTTTATTGGTATATTGGGTGCCAGGAATTCGAGCAGCGGGGTGGTGTGCAGATGTCTCTGTGGAGGGGCGAGTTGTAGGAAAGCTCTGGCGGAGGAGAAGTAGGATGAAGAAGCTATATGAGAGCATCTTTTTGTAACCGAACGAGAAGCCATAGCCTCTGATACGGACTGAAATGAGTTAGAGTTGAGCAGTATTGTTTGATTCCTGTTCATAGATGTTTGACTGTGGGCGCCTTAGGCGGCAAGTAGCTGCCCCTCTAATATCTTGAGAGTGATTGGATAAGTAGAATTGGCTTGGTAATTCGCTTGGCGCCCCATCATCGCATTCATATCAACTAACCACATAAATGCGAGGGAAGCTAACCTACCAATGGATTTAAAATACATAAATAGGGTATATGGCTCCTGTAGTGAAGGAAGTCCAGGTTTCTTCTCCTTCTCTTCCCATATGCACTTTCTCAACCTCTCCGTCCGTATCTTTAGTCTGTAAATGTTATTACACATTACCAACTCTCAATACATAGAAATATCACCGATTTGAGTGCGAGTCTTCGATATGGTCTCTTTAAAAGATGTACGCAATGCGAATTTGGCGTTCAAAGCATCCAAAAGCCGGCCTAATATGGTTGCTTTATTTGTTGGAGCTACTTCTGGAATTGGTCTTGGTACGCTTAAGCAATTTGTATGTGTTTTCCTGTGAGCATATAGAGTAATATACTTATGTGAAATTAGACTATCCATGCTACTGCACCAACAATATACATAGTTGGCCGTTCCATGACTAAAGCGGAGTCTATATTGGCTGAGCTCACTGGATTGAATCCTGATGCAAGGCTCAATTTCATAGAGTCGGAAATTAGCTTGATCAAGAATGTAGATGTTGTATGCGACGAAATCCAGTTGAAGGAGAAATGTCTGGATCTTATTTTCATGACTCCCGGATGGTTGAAGTTTGGCGGTAGAATCGGTGAGTGACATATCCAGCATAAACCTATTGAGAATTCGGAAATGGCGGCGAACTGGTTGGATTTTATTTACTAATTTGAATTGCTTCAGAAAGCAGCGAGGGTATCGACATTCCTCAGTATGTACCCTACAATTTCCCGAATTCAGCAACCTTGGGTTGTGGAATGCTAGATTTCTGACCGCAAATATTGTAGGGCTCTCCGATACTACTGTCGCCTTCGTTTTGTACACAATCTACTCCCTCTGCTCAATAAAAGTATGTAGGCATTATACGAATGTTCCTTGAAAGATACCAAGACGTTTTCTCAAGGCAGCCGAGATTTTGAGGTGTACAACTCATAGATCAAATCCTGCGATTCCCGACTTTGAAAGTGGCTTGCTGACTTGATGTTCCTGATTAGGTGACTCTGCCAGAGTTGTTGCAATAATGGGAGGCGGTAAGGAGGTTGCACTCAACTTCGATGATCTCGAGTACAAGAACAATTTCGATGCTATCAAGGCAGGTGGCAATGGTTCAACACAAACAACTTTGGCTTTTGAAGAGCTTGCAAAAACCAACCCAAATGTGGCTTTTATCCATAAATATCCAGGTACGAAAACACTTGGAATCTGGTGATATCTTTCGCTAAACTTTATAACTTCAAGGTTTTGTAGATACAGATAAAGTTGTGGGACTTGTGTCTGGCGTCAAAGGAGTGTTAGCTGTTCCAGCAACATTCGCTAGATGGGTCTTGGTTCCGCTGGTGAACATGTTTTCTACGTCCATTGATGTGGCTGGCGAGAGAGGTGTGCAACCTGTATGAAGTGGTGGCCCATAATCATGACTACTAACTGTATATAATAGGATTCTATATCGGCACCAGCCCTAGGTATCCTCCTTCTCAATCCAAGGCCGTCGCTCCGGAAATCACTCCCGCCAAATGCTCCTCATACACAGACGGAATTGGCAACGGAGTATACTTGCTCAACCCGTACGACGAGAGTCAACCAGTGCGTATTTATTTCCCATTACTTCCAATATTTAATTACGCAATGGTTCAAAACACTAAATTGTTATCAACAGGATGCTCCGATCATGCCAGAGTACCGAGCCAATGGTTGTGGTAAGTTAGTATGGGAAGATACACAAAAGGTCTGGAGCCGTGCTCTTGCAAGACACGAGTCGTCTATTTAGCAAGCCGTCATCTTAATAAAATTTGTCGTTGCATGTATGATATGGGGAATATATTGTAGCGCCAAAGTGCCGTTAAGTTTTCCGATTTTGAAGGTCATGTTAGTACATTAGACAGGACTATTGCTTTTAACGTCATGTGAAACATGTAAGAGTGCGCATTGCCATACCATAAGAGGTGATGTCCTGAGTGAATGCAATGAAATTATGCTTTTTCTGGATGTTAGTTGGATAAGATAATCCTGGCCTAGCTAAGGTTGTTGAATTGGCAAGCCAGTCTAGATAGAGTCGTCCTAGAGGATGCGCACAAGAAGTTTGATAAGATCTTCCGGTTATCACCCGCGAACGATTTACATCTCTTAGCGTGGTAAGAGTTCATGGCCGGTTCGCGAATTTGGTTTTATGATTTGTTACAAGAGGTTCAAGCTAGCTTTGGAAAATAGGACATCATTGAAGCCCGCCAACTTTTCCTTGGCTTTTTGAATGCATCGGAATGTTTGATCCCATAAGATCACTGATGGTACAGTTTTTGATAAGAATCAGCCATGAAATTATACCGCCCCTGGTGGACTGGTGAAGGCAGATCAACCGACAATCTGATAGTAGTATTTATTCTCGTTTAATTGTCAAAAACTAGACTATGTACTTTCGTTCAAAGAACATCAATTTTCTCACATATCTCATAACTTTCGTTGTATCTCAGTGCTTTAAACGATAGAACCGCGCCCTCCAGATCTCTTGGAGAGAAAAGTAAGAGCTACAGCGCCTAAAGTGCAGGCAAAGGTAAACCAGAGCATCGCGGTGTCCGCCTGAGCCATTCTGCATCGTGAAGTCCAATCGTCAAGTTTTGCGGTGACTCTGTCACTGAGCTTTTTCTGGCCGTAGATCTTGGTATCACTTGCCCAAAAAACCTGTCGATGGCCTGAATTGAGCACATAACCAACCGGAGAATGGTCGCCGCAGTCTCCCACCTTGAGCGTAGCAGCAAAAGCCTAGACGAAGTTCATATAAGCCGGAGGTCATGCTGTTTAGTGGTAGCAGGTTTGTACTTACAATTGAGGCGGCGGTGATCAAAAATGTAGTGATGGCATCAGAAATTAGTATGGGAAGGCCTTGAAGTTTCTCAACAAAACAGGCGAGGACTCCAAAGAGTGCCATGCAGAGAGAGAAGGCACCGCAAAAGGCACCAAAGGTAAGGAGAGATGGGGCATGTCCAGGTCCATAGTTGACGACAAGAATTGTGGATAGAGCAAGGACTATAGTAGAGAAAAGAGCCTAAGAGTATTAGTAGGAAAACTGAGCTGTACTTCCAAGTAATGCTTTACCTGAAGGACTCTAACGCCTAGGGTGACAATCATGACGTTGGATTGGTGTTGATGGATAAAGAGTTGAAGAGAGAATAGCTTGGATAGCTTGGATGAATGAGCACAGAAAGTATGTTTGTAGGATTGAAGTGCTGAACTCTGGGCCGGGATTTGAAAGTCGAATGGGAATTTGTGAGAGAGGCACGACTTCGCGTTATATATCAGACAACTGCCGGTAGGAAGGGCTGTGACTCAACCTGGGTTTATAGAAGAGCAAGGTACGTTAGGCAGGCTGTGATAGGTAAATAAGCTGCTCAGCCAGGCATATGTCAAGCAGGAAGGCAAAGTGCTTCACATTATCAGACTTTTACGTTCGTGTTTGGATCATATAACCCCAATGATGCGCCTCTGAGGCACAATGCAATCCCTGGATGGAGCTGGATGGAGCTACTGGACCATTCCCACCACTATGTCCAAGCAGATCCTCGGACACTTACTAGCATGAGATCATTCTCAAGAGAGAGACGGCAATCGACCATGTTGCTGTAACCTTAGTACCAAAAAGATGTAGGCTGGGTGACTATCGTCGCAGTGTCTGCCTAACGCAAGGGAAGGGGAAGCTGCAGCACAATATTGGCACAACGTATAAATAGGAGATTGCAAAAAGAGATGCAGAGAAAGCGCTCAGTAGAAAGTTCCCAATCTATTGGGGTCCTAATCTATTGGGATTCAATTCGCCTAATTATTGACGTGAAGTTATTCACTGCGGCTGACGTCCGAGTTTCAGCATCCTCTCCTTATAGTAAAAGGATGGATGGCTGAGGCAGATTCTAGAACGTAAGCGCCATGGCTCGCATACATACAGTAGCTATGGTCATATTTTGGTATTGCCCTGCCCGGGTTTTCTACCCCAATCATGTATGCAGGGATGTCTGTAATACGAAGTATGATATCGAAATACGCAAAGTTCTTCTTATGGCAATGCGGTGACGAGGGAGGGAAGAAGTCTGAAGGGATGTTGCTACTGTGCATTCACAGCCAATCAGTTTTGACTAGTCTGGTTGGGGCGGGAGTACAGTGACGGACGACTTGCCACTCATTAATTGCAAACATAAGGGGATGTTTCGATGAACAGCAACTCAGATACTGCCCAGTCGCAGTCTATCCAAGACGAGATTGCAGACTTGGAAAAGCGTCTCCGAGATGCAAAAGCACGTCTTCGTACAGCCGCGAACGGGAATCAAGCTTCCTTAAGCGCACCATCCAAGCTCCTCTCAAGTGAAGGTAGAGCTGCTCCATCTCCTTCCCCCACAACGAGTCTCTAATAGTAATAGGACCTCTTACTGCCTGCTCACACCACTTTCTATTCCTTATCGCAGACTCTGCGCTACCTTTAGGTTCATTTGCGTTCAGCAGCGGCCTAGAATCCTATCTCGCGCATACCAGTCCAGCATCTTCATTTCCACACTTCCTCACCCTCTCACTATCCTCATATGCCTCCACAACCCTGCCATTCGTTCTCGCTGCCCACAGAAATCCAAATGAAATTTTAGACCTAGATGATGCACAAGATGCGGCCATCATGTGTACCGTAGGTCGAAGAGCATCGGTCGCGCAAGGTCGAGCATTGCTTTCAATCTGGGACCGATCTTTTAGCTTTGCCTTGCCAGATGGTGCATCGAAATCTGCGGTGGAGGCATTGAAGGAATTCTCTGTTCTCTTACGCTCTTCGTCGGGGATATCCAGCGATCTACCTCCTGCATCAGCCCATCTCGGGCCTCTATTCGGAGCAATTGCTTGTATATTGGGAATGAGCTTGCATCAAACCGCATATATATATATGCTAGGCCATACCAAGGCCTTGCTTTCGGCCGCTGTGCGAGCTGGAAGATTTGGTCCATACCACGCGCAGAAAGTTTTAGCTAGTACAGAGGTCCAGGATGGGATTTCCAAAGTGATTGATAGGGAGCGAGAAACCAAAATTGAGAATGCTGGACAGACTGTGCCGGTTATGGATCTTTGGATTGGGAGGCATGAGATGCTATATTCGAGGATATTCAATAGTTAAGTAGCTCTGTAAAGTGTCTCGCATTGACCATTATTGATGCTTTTCCGAACCCAAACTATAAGTGTACTCAATGTGGAGATTTGGGACTCATAGCTTTAAAGTTTTTATCTGAACACGGCATTTATAACAGGCGCTCCTCTAAAAAGTAGGAAAGTGCCTACTCTTTTCCGCACTTGGGACACAATGTCTATATCTCATACATAGTGAGATCGGTCTACGTTCTAAATATCTCATACACTGCAGCTTTTAAAAGTAGTGAGGGGACACGAAGTACTCTGGCTTGGAAAGCACTACTAAACGTTGTGGATGGTGTATACACGACTCTGCTGTACAATGTACTATGATTATCTTAACTCTCAACATCGTACACTTGGAGTACCATCGGCTGGATTGGACCTATGGGGCAGTGCAATATATATACATTTATGCTAACACAATATAACCCGCCCTAATCACTGTCGCTATCATAAGCTACCAATGGCCCCGAAGGAGCAGCAGGCTTCGGCTTTGTCACAACTGAGCTTTGTGCATTATGTAATGCAGCCAGAGTGCTGCTAGAGAATATACCGTTTTCCTCTTCCTCTGCCTGCTCCATTTGATCCGCTTCAATCATCAATCGTTGCTCTTCCTCTAATTCCAGCCCACGTCTGCCCACCGGGTTAACTGCATTTGCGCCTCGCGCAAAGTACACATCATCTGGAGCCTCATAACCTACTAATCCAAATCCACCTTCTATCTTCTTCCTTTTCCTGGCTTCTGGGTCACGACCTTCAATTTCTGCTACAAATTCGTCGGGTAGTGCTCTCCGAACAGCCTCTGCGGCTTGCTCCTCTATTCTATGCGCTTCTCGTTTCTGGGCCAAGGGATTTGGATCAGCGGTAGCCCACCGAACATTCAGAATCTCGCTGTGGTCTAAAGATTGGTGCGCCATTGCTTCCTTGGCAAACTGTGCGTTCGCCTCATTGGAGTATGTGATGAAGGCGACACCTCGAGTATTGAGAACTCGTGCTGCAATTGGATTAGCTTACGCTCGGAGCTGTATATTGTTAGGTTGGTACTTACTGCGCTCAATCTGACCCCATTCTGCGAAATGTCTAGCTACCACATCCTCGATATCGTCCGTGACGTGTATTCTGCCTACGTATATTGTTCGATTCTGTCTTAAAAAACTTCCCACACCACCCATGTCATCTCTATAATCTGAGTGCTTGTCTCGTCCAAACACATCAATATTTGGGTTGAACATGTCGTGAATTCCCGGTAATCTGTGAAGGTATTCGCATTCTTGGCCCTTAGGGCAGATTCCTCGTGCAAAAAACAGGCAAAAGAAGCTCCCCTTTACTTTGTCGGCTTTGGTGTATCCCGTATCTTTTGCGACATTACAGCGTCCTGCAGCAGCAGTCTTCGATAGGTATTTGTCTTCTCGATCCCCGCCAGACCATTTATTGTACCAGATATTGAAAATCGTGCCGGTCTGAGGCGGAGGTTCCGATTTCATCGTTGAAGGATCTACTTGTGGTCGAGCTGGGCGCCTCTTCTTACGGATGATCGTCTTGACTTTTCGCTCTGCAGGTGCTGCAACCTCATTGTTGATTGTAGTGAGAGCCGAAGAAGCCTCGTTCATATCTGTATCAACAGGCGCCATCGTAAGCGGTGTTTCTGTGTCGATGTTGGCCATTTTGTCTGTTGGTAAAATGTCCTAGAATTTTTGAGGTTGATGAAGGACAAGGCTGAACCTCTCGAGAGCCCGCCACTCTTTCCTAAAAGGGATTAGCGTATACAGTAACTAAACCAACAAAAGAACGCGACCAAAATTCTAAGATCTGTATCGCAATTTGCAATGGAGGTAGATATGTTAATTTGAATTCAGTATCACCCGAACCTCATACTACCGTTTAATATGGTCCAAAAGCTTATTGATCAAGTGGAAGGTTCAGAAACTTCAAGAATCTTCGACGTATTATTAACAACCCATGTGACTTTGTACGAATACAATAGTTGGTCTCTCTTCACACCAGTAGTTGCATACAGCAGAGGAAATGGTCTAACGAGAGCATATATTGCATATAATTTCTTTTTAAAGAAAATCATGAATTCCTAACTCTGGGAACCAGGTTCACGAAATCATGATGCCTCATACACTTTAACGAATTCAAGCACAAGTTTCTAGTGGCTCAATACTTCCTGTCTCCAAATCTATCCACGAGCTCTCTGATAAGGCTGAATGTGTTACTTTATGATATTATTATATTTCCCTTCTGGCTTGAAATTTACGATTGTGCACAAGAGTGAGGAGCTTGATTAAAAAGTATTCGGCGGCTTTTTAAGATATATATCATCGTTCCACGAAGTTTGACACAGTTTAATAATATATGCATGCTAATAATGCAGTATGAAGATATATATATCTACATGTACTTGGTATTTAACCACGTAAATTGATTGGTTTGGAAGTCTACCTGCAACTCCCACCGTGTAGCTGATTAGACAGCCATTTTCCCGTCTCTAACATCTAGATACGGTTGAACGATAAATTTCCTTTTTCTTTCTTTCAGACAAGGACAAATTGGAGCCTCCATGTAAAAGGTTAGATCTAGAAAATTAAGCCATGTACTGAACTATTTCGTACACTATGGTACAGTGTAGTGCATTTAGTACCTTGAGTGAGATCTATTGCTACTTTGCTTCAATTGGATGTTTCATAGCTGTATGTCATTAAGACAGTAAGCCAAAAGGTGAGGTCCTCGATTCCAGATAACTTATCACTTCACATGAAAGTATTTCGTTTCTCCAAGAAAGATAACCCAGCGACCCAGCATCTTTACATGACCATGTCCATGTCTTACATTTAACCGAAGCCATAATGCCCACTTTTGGCTACCCTGAAGAACGCCAACCGCGACACGAGACAATATTTCCATGCGGGCTGACCACAGCCATTATTATCTGTAATTCTCCGCCTAAATGGACTCATGGAAGCTCTATAGTACATCTCCGAGTAATTGACAATTATCACCCTTCGTTCCGAGTCGTGCTGTTGTAGACCGATACACCGTAGGTCAAGGGTTGAAACCTTCTGTGCGGACGACTCCGTATCCACAAACTCACCGCAAAGCCTCCTTGGGCGAAGGCTTATGTATGGGCCATGCTCTAGATTTTGGTACCATAGTGCATAGTGGTTTGTTTTGAAACGCACATCAACCACTATCAAACGAGATACGAACGTTGAAGAATTGTCCTGCATGTACTAAGGTTTCCTACATGCAGGTTCTAGGAAACCGGTTGTATTAAGAGATGATCTAGATGCCGTCGTGAATGGGCTGGATATATAACAGTGGCACGCTCCAAAAATTCTTCTCTATGCCATAAACTACATTTCATAAATTCCCAGCTTTCACGAAAGTCTCTTACAGTCATGTGGAAACATATCGCACCCAAAGACGTCGTCTATATCATCGCCTTCTTCCCGTTATTGGTGCTTGGATTGTGTCTTCCTGACTCCGTCCTGGAGAAATTCCACTTGTGAATTGCAAGAGAATGGATATAGCTGCACGATACAGAGGTTGCAACATAATCGTGTGTTATGGTGAATGGCTTTGGATAGGTTAACTCTCGTTCCGAAGAGGCTCTATATCAATGAAAGTCCAACTACAGCGCTGCAACATCATCGGAGGATTAAAGCACAGCAGACTCTCCGATCAATCTTTTAGCGACCAGCCCAGAGAAGGAAGCATGCATACCGATTTTCTTTATTCCGAAAGAAATAAAAGAGAGGAGATGTCGGTATTATCCACAAACTGCGTTCTTGCATAAGATACCCGACCGGGCGGCTCATCGCTGCTGGACCGAACAAATAAATCTCCTTGATATTCTGGCTCCACCCGAGAATCAGTCGCAGGAATAATAGTGATATCATGTTTTCCATGGACTTTCGGACGTATGCGGAAACAAATTGTGACTGAGGTTAGTCAATAAATGGAGTCATGGACGGTCCTTCGAGCGAGAAAGTTAATGCTCGTGGTACTATACAAGTTCTACCGGGAAGAAGTATCTGGAAGGATATTGGGTGTTAGGCGGATCAGTCGAAGCCATAACTAGACTTGAAGAGCCGGGCTTTTTGTAGAAATGACTCTACCAGCTTCTAAGGATTGTGTTACGGACTAGTGTGTGGCGAAGTATGTACGTTTGTTAAGATCATCATTAGGACTAGGAGCATATTGGGCTCAACCTAGATTCTTCCGAGGAATGGAAAAGTTTTGGAGTATCTGGATGAGTGTGAGTAATTATAGTAGGGTTTTATCTAATGTTACATTTTGGCGTTAAATCTCGTCAACAACGTTCCTTGGGGAGCGAGACAATTCAAAAGAATGAATACCAAAAAGTGTCTCGATTGATAGCTATCTGATAAGTATCAGCGTGAACAGTTCCTACATTCCGAGACCCCTTAGTAGTCCCAAGAAATCAGAGGAGACCTATCAAAGTAGTTGGTATAAGAAACCAAGATCATCAGTTATAAGACATGAGCCATTTCAAGCTTACTCAAAATGAGATAGCTTCTATACTTCTCGCTTATCTTTCCCCACCCCAAACGAAAATATAGTAAAGGAGAGGGGGTAAGAAAAAAAAAGGAAAAAAAGAAATGTAACCCGTACGTTTGTTTATATTAGGTAGGCTCCTTAAAAGTTCTCATTATATAGCAAAAGAAGCG
>Ga0247734_1000721_pt1 | contig 27324 bp, 28 predicted proteins | sample UWRJL103311B2_FD_180933 | JGI IMG/M metagenome (GOLD analysis project Ga0247734, IMG submission 180933) | Plant litter microbial communities from Arlington Agricultural Research Station in Wisconsin, United States - UWRJ-L103-311B-2 | ecosystem: Environmental > Terrestrial > Plant litter >...
AAACCTTTTTCCGGTGGTATTTTGTAGTAATCCAGCTTAGGGAACTAAATGTGAAGTGATCCACAAGCAGTATGTATACCCCAACCAATACAATGGACCATCAAAATAATTGACTCTTAACGGCCCGCAATAAGCGGGAGTCTGCAGCTCACAACTGGGGAAAATAAACGCTAAATTGTCAGATATTTCATATACTCTTCTCATTATGTGATCGTTATAACGATCCACCCTGATACTGCCTCTGAGGCATATTGTATACAAACAAGCCACCCACCCATTCCACACAAAACAAGTCCATTCCCGGCCCTTCCCTCGCCAGACCTCGCAAAATAAAACAAAAATGAAGAGCGCCAGGTTGGATGTCAACCAGCTATGCATCCCGAATAGTATAAACGCCGCTCCCTAGATCATGTTACGCCGTGAAAATGCCATATACAGACGCGCCACATCCCTTTGCTCATGTAGATATGTACCCGCCGCTCAATGGATTGTTGCATTGCTTCAATCGCTGTCTGTGTCTGGATTTGCAATGTACAATCGACCATGAGACATTGTCATTGTCCGCTCATCTACGCTACCTCTCCTCCGTAGCTCATCTGGATTCCGCACACTCTTTTCGCGAGTAACAGTTGACTGTAGAAGACTGTTGCTAGCAAGTCGTGCCGCGTTACCGTTGTCCAGGTCACCCACATGATCGGCCCTCTCCCCACTGCTCCCACTTCCAGCACTGCGAGTGCCATCACCGTTGCCATCACCGTTCCCATTTGACGCAAAGTAACCATGCACCTTCTGATTCCCCCCCGGAACTGGGGTCTCTCCAGCCTCCATCAAGTCCGTCAGTGATTCTGGGGGAGAATTGCCAGAGCTCCATTTTCCAACCATAGAGCTCGCTCCAGACTGCCGTGAGTATGTGAGGCCTCTTCGCGCGCTACTAATGCTACTTCTCCCGCTCCCTGTTCTCCGATGATGGCTATATTGCATGCGCTGGCTGTCTGCATCGTCGTCTCCATCGTCGTTTTCTACCTCACTGGCACTCAATCGCATGGGCACTCCTCCTACTCCTCCCACCAGATCTCCAGGACTGTATCCCACAAGCCCCGCCTTTCCGTGATGTTTTATCTTTGCCGTCACCCTATTGCTACCCGTCATACTCGCAGATCCGCTGGTGGAAGTTCGGCCTGGCCCTGGACCTCCGATAACTTCCCTGGTTGCTCGCATCTTCGCTGCCTTCTGCGCAGCCAGCATTCGGGGATCTTCCTGCTGTGATCGATCACACCATACCGTCGCCTTCTGCTTTCGCATGAGAGCCACATAGCTGGTCGGCGACCCACCGCCTGATCTTGAAGATGTCGAACGTCGCAGATCTTGCGATCCTTGTCTGATTGGGAGTGGGCCATTGCCATTGCTGCCGATGGTTGAGAAGGTGCCTTGGGACGGGGTCCTCCGAGACGTGTATGATTGCACTTGCATACCGTAATGTTGAGCCTGCTGCTGCTGCTGATGCTGTTGTTGGGGGTATACGATTGTCGGAAATACGGTAGAGGAGGATGTGCGAGTGCGACTATGGCCATAAGCGTTTGGTTGTGGTGAATAACCTGAAGGCATAGGCTTTCGTCGGGGGTGTTCGGCCATCATGATTGCGATGGTTTTCTTGGAAGTGTCTCCAGACAAGGCAGGCTCCAATTTTTATTGGGTCCAGCTTGACAACTGTAGTTGTCGATATTAAAGTTCAGAGCTATTATGCCCGCCGGTGCTAATGGGACGTCTTGGGCCGATAAGGTTCAGTAGCTGAGTCCAAGGTCGCCGACAGAACCCAGGGCGCCAGATGCGTGAAGTCGAAGATGATTTTGCAGGAGGATCAATTGACCCGTACAAACAACACGGTGGAGGTGCAGGAGGTCGATGTGGTGTGTTGAAGAGGTTCTGTCTCTAGTAGCAGTCGGAAGGGTCTGTGGAGGGGAGGATAACAATTATGTGTGGTAGATGGCGCTGTATGAATATTGGGTTAGCGCAACACGACATAATCAACAACTCCTGGGCAGCTAGCGGACCGAGTGGATGGATGGATGATGAGTGGACGTGGTTTGTTATAGTACGGGCTGCGGGTTATTGGTGGTGCTGGGTGCTGGGTTGTTCTGGTGGAGGCAACACGGAGGGAAGAGGAGAGAAGAATAATCGAGCGCTACTGTACTGTAAACCCGCGCTAAGCAGTAGTACGTACAGTACAGTAAAAAACGCACCACCAACCAAGCCCACAACACGCCCACGCCCACGCCCACGACCCCGGAGCGATGCTGCTGCTAGACTAGACTGACTGAGACTGACGGACAGCCAGACAGACAGACAAACATTGACTTTCCTATTTAATCAATGTTCACCGTGGCTGGGGAGACGTGGGATGGGATGGGATGTAAAGACATCAAGGAATCAACGAAAAGAAACGACGAGTAGCTCTTACACCACCAGCGAATTCCCAATCTCGTCAATATGCCAATTGTGCTTGCTACAATATTGCAGTATGTGGAAGGGGTAGCTCGAAAGGTTGCCGATGATACCGGTATATTTATATTTATTGTTATGCAAGCTGGCTGCAGGCGACACCAGGGCTTCAGCTGAGGCTCATGTATATCGATCTATCTGGCACTTCGACACCTGGATGGGTGAGAGCGACAGCTGCACAAACCGCGATAGTCCGTAACGTAAGCCTCCGAGGTTCAGCTACCAGGCGATGTCTTGCCGTGATGCTATCCGATATCCTCGATTGTGATGCCGCTATCGTACCGGACTAGAGAGTATTTATGCAACGGTATGGAAGCATGCGCGCGAGCGAGAGTATCACCGCTAGATTGCCCTAAGAGATCTCGATGTTTGGGAGGACGACACTTGACACAGCTCACAGCAGGAAATAGAATGGAAGGAAAGGACAACAGCCTAGACCGTTGGCCGTGAGAATTTTCGAGTCGGTGTTGGTTTCTATCTGGCGCTCTGGTCTTGATTTGTAGAGATGCCCAGCAGCGTTTAAGTTAGCCCGGCAGATCATAGCAGGGTTGGCAAACAAGGAAGTTGAGGATATACTTGGGATTTTAAGCACGGGAAGAATTCAGTTTGAGGCACCTTCACCGCACGCGATACGTAGAAAGAACGTAGGAGGGTAATTGGGTTTTATTCGTACTTTGAGGGATTCAGAAGCAGTAAGTATCATCGTATTCTGACTTCATCAACACGATCAGCCAATTCTTGACTTTCTGCAGATGAAGATGAAGCGGCTCTAAAATCTGTCACCACCACCTACCTGCTCTACTCTACTTACAGTGCTACTGTTTTATTTACTTATCCTGCCCCCTGGTGCGATCGCTTGAGGTTTCATCCAAGATCTTTGACAACATGGCTTGATGATTGGCTCACGACCTATTCAAGAACTCTATACTCCGCAATCCAGCCTGCTTTAGGAAGTCGAACCGTTGCAGTATCTGTACAAAGGTTAGCTCATCACACAATTCCAGCGGAGCCCGAGAATCCACAAGCAAGCAAACAAGAAGCAATTCGAATAATCGAATATTCTTACAAACCGTAATATACTGTATGATGCACTATGGGATATAATCCATGGAAAGCATGGGGATGGTTTAACCTTGGCTTACTGTACAGTATACAGTACTGGACAGTAACAGAATGATGACGGTGCTGTCAGATGGTGCCAGTCCCGGTGGCCACTAATCGCAGGAAGAATGTCCCGAGATGTCACTGTTCAATGCCAATACTGGCTAGTATGCAGGGAAATCAACCAAATATTGGTATGGCAGGTCAGGGTCAAATGAACCATCCTCCGATCATATGGTACGCATAGTACAGGAAGTAAGTATAGTATTAACGTTCATGCAATATCAAAACACACCTCATTTAAGCCGGGCCAAAATCCAGTTTCATTCCCAGCTTTTCTCATCCTCTCCGTCACTTTCCCATCATTTCGCGACGGCAATTCGACTGTTGAAAACAAAGTCGATGGTCTACGTCACTTCTTTTAAATAGCGGGTGGAACGTTGTATTGAGACGGACTACTCAGTACTTTCGGATGCCCCGTGTTTTCAACCTCATCCCCATCTATCTATCCACTCTACACGAAGCTGAAATGCCGCCCGTCTCGTTGATCTTCTCGTGTTTCTAGGGATTCGCGTGATTCAGGTATGATCTACTTGCGGAGGTTCCTTTTCTCACATACATTACTCGAATGCGCAGCGGTAGTACCAGCATGTACAGTATACCTTCCTCCCTCTCTTACCCCACGGACCGATTCCACTCCTCAGCCACTCTCACGTACGGGGTATATCCGTACCAACTACAGTAATACCCTGAGAAGGCTGACGCCCGACCCGGACAATAAATGAACTGGACTCAACTGAACCGAACTGAGCAACGTGAGGGGAGAATACCGCAATATGCAAGCCTCAACAATCTCTCCCAACCCCATCAAGCCAAACATGCAGTCTCGTCACCCTCAATCTGCAGTGGCAGCCAGTACACCAGGCGCCCGTCCTGTTGCCGGTTTACTCAGCTCTCACCGACTCTTTGCGATAATCGCAGCTTACCTCTCATGAGCTCATAAAACTCGAGGCACTCGAGAGCAGCCAGAGGAACCCGATTTGGTTGGATCTAAATGAAATATACTTTTGACGATTCAAGATCGACTCGTCGGGGCATGCGAAATTAATGCATGCGAAGAGGCCAGCCCAACTACACGTGGCAGATATGTTGACCTCCCAACAACCAGCACTAGAAGTATTGGTGTCTCACAACCCGGCAAAGCTGCTGTGTTGGTGATTTGTTTATTTACACTGCTTCTGCAGATGCTTTGTCCGAAGCCACAGCAGCAAGTATGAATCTGAAAGTTAATACATTTTAATTAATCGGCAGCCACATGAGATTTCTGGTCCTCGGGAATTATTGGATGCAATCGTCTACAGATTCATTTTGCTCTGGGTCTTCCATGTTCGATCTTTCCAGAGGTTTGTCTAATTGTTAGTGTCTTGTGACTAAATGGCGCACTTGTAATATGAATATCGTCAAGTACTTTACTACCACAGCATTTATTTTCGCTTGCACTATCCATTATCCACCCAGCCATTTCATACTGCCTACTTGACGTAAAAATATTATGAATCATGCGCTATTTCGTGTATTTTTAGCATCTCAACCTTGGTCTTTTGAAACTTAGGTGGGTTTGATGAACCACTTCAAAATAAGTCAATGGCAACCTGCTGAAAATAGACTTTGTTTAATGGCAGCCGTTAGCAAGTATGATGAAACAATTTCCCATTAGCCTTGTGGCTGGGAGCCAAAGTATATTGCACAAGGCAGGCCACATGGCAATTCACTATTTGATCGCATCGAATTGTTCAGTTGTTTTCGTTTGTTTGTTCTCCTCTGCATCCACATGAGATCGTCAAGTCGTTACCTAATGATCCAACCTGCCTGCTGGAATAAGGCTGTTCTCTATCGATTGCAAACTTGTCTCTTAAAATGCAGCCATGACGGTGATAGTTAGATAGGTCGTAATAATTCCAATCACAGCCATATTTTCCATTTAACTCCATCGCTGCTTTCGCCTCTGTGATAAAATTCTTCTCCGTTGAAATTAGCAATTCACTGAGAGCCTCTCCATAAGTCGTGAGTCAATAGAAACACCTTTTCAGTCATGGGCAGTCGTTTACATCCATATCGCAATCCAATTCCTATTGTCTTTTTTCACTTAAGTACAAGTCCTTGTTCAACAGCCATATGTAATATCGGGACAAAAGAAAATGAGGACTGCCTCTTAATTAAACCAATATCTCCACAACCGTATCTACAGAATCCTTAAGTCAAAAAAATTAGCCATCTTCAGCAGTCAGCCTTAGAATATTAACAGAGCGAGTCAACTGAGAAGGTTAATATCTCGGGGTCAGGCTATGTGAAGACATTCGACATTCACAGGAACATTCAGAAATGACCTACCATTACTCACCAAGGCTTAAATTACGAGACTTCAGCCTGTTTCTACTAATAATCATCGCCGCCCTCCTCTCTACAACTATCTCAATCGCACATCCTCTTAAAGCTATTTCTATAAGTTCTACATTACCCAGTTCCTCGAAGCGCAACTACAACAGTAACTCCAAAAGTACAGTATTGGCATCGGTATACCCAATTTGTAATTTATCAACTGCCATTGCACCATCTGGGAAACATGAAACGCTGAATACTGAACCAAAAACTAGAAGCTTCAATATATCAAGATCTAGTAGCAATAAAATAGATAAGCTCAGCAACCCAGATTCACCCAAATCACGCCTGGCCACAGAGACTCCCTCGAGTACATTGCCGATTCCTTCCTTTCGAACTAAGTATCACCTCAAGTCAAGACAGATTGTGGTCATGACCACGTCTATAGCCGCAACTACAACTATAGTTATAGATACTACCCTAACAGCTCCCTTTACATCTCTACCCTCATTTGCAGCCAGCACAACTCCCCCGAAGACCGCTTCGACCATAGCCAGCACTCTCCCCGGTGGTGGAACTCCACCAACATCAGGCGACGGTCACCATTACATCAGCGAAGACTCAAGATGTGGTTACAACTCATCAGTGCGCGCCATTTGCAATGGCAGCGAATTTGGCGACTGCTGTTCCAAGGCCGGATTCTGCGGATTCGATAACAGTCATTGCATGGATGGATGCCAATCTGATTTTGGAACCTGCGGTATAGCAGGTCTCCATCTACCCTTCAGCTCAGGCTCGGCGAGCTTAGCTACCTCTACAACGTCGTCAAAAACTCCAAGCAGAACGGCAGTAGCGATAGACCTGAAAATCGATTACTGGACTTTTAAGGGATGCTGGACGGAATCTGTCAATGACCGCGCTTTGTATTCGAAAAAAAATGCAAATGAATCTATGACTTTGGACATCTGTGCTGCGTTATGCAAAGGATTTCAGCTATTTGGTGCCGAATATGGCCGAGAGTGCAAGTCTCTTCTCTCGTTCTCTCGGTTTTCAAACATCACTAATGTGATTTTAGGTTACTGTGGAGATAATTTAGCTGCAGATACCATGTTAGCACCTGTTCAGCAGGATTGTAACTTTCCTTGTGTCGGAAACAAGCTACAGTACTGTGGCGGCAACAAGAGATTGCAGCTCTACACTGCTAACTCCTCCTCTGAAGCTCCAACCCTACCAACTGTCTCAAACACCAATAAAAGTGCAGGTCTGGGCAACTACACCAGCCCCCAAGTTGTCGGCATGTCAATCGCTAGCATCATGGGTCTTCTCGTCTTCATTTTCCTGGGCAAATACCGACGGCCGCTATTCGCACGCATCGCTAACCATCATTGCCGACCAGTTCAACCAGCTTCGCCATCCATCCCTATGCAAAACCTTAACTACGTGCCCAATCTGCCATCAAAGAACACAACACCCGTCAATCCATCGAAACGATCAGAGTCCTCGAAAAGATCGGTCAACTCCTCCCTGTACCGCTTCGCCGATGACTTGCCCCTTGCGAGCGGCGGGCTTGAGTACGCTGGGTCAATCCAAGGATGGGATCAACAACAGCTAAAGCCACCAAATGATCGTAGGGAACTCCCAGCTAAAGAGGTGAAGGTGCTGGAAGCTTCAGAGACATTTGAGAATAGTGCATATAGAGGTTCTGGCTCTTCGTCAAGTCCTGGAGCTGTGGTTGCAACGAACCAACGTTTTCTGGATGCAGGAAAGGAAGCTACCATGATAGAACACGCCGAATTTGAAATAGAACATGTTCGGCAGGAGAGTATTAAGCACGGTTTGACGCCCAGTAAAGGACCTGATATTTTTAAGGTGTTAAATGGTGGTCCAGGTTGGGTGTGAGAAATTGTCAAAGGAAACGATATTCAAAGGAAATTTGTATAATCATTCGGGCTCTGTTTTCTCGTCAGACATCTCATCAGATTTGAGCAAAGGGAGATGGCGTACTATTTGCGGTGGATTCATGCTTTCTGAATTCTTATAGTTCCAGTGATCACCTGGATATCAACATAGACTGGAGTTAGATTGGACATTTATGCATTCTGATTTTGCTCCATGTTGACTTTCTTCGTTGGTACATTTATATATAATCATATTCTAGAACTCGTTCTTTCTGGTTTCTGCAATGCATAATATACAGCGCAAGTATCTTCGTCGGCGAAAGTTGAGAAGATGACGGGACTTAATTTCCCCCCAAATGTTTTCCTCGTCTCAAGTATTACTTTCTCATTAACGACGAGCCTTCTAAGCTGTCATACAATTCATTTGGCTCTTCTGAACAATACATTATGAGCTTGTTTGATATGAGATAGCCACCAAGTATTCCCCCCGTATGTAAGATCAACCTTAGTCGCGTTCTGTCCGTGTTAGAATTCAATCCATGACTATGGACGAAAATTCTCTCTAGAAGATTGTGAAAATTAGTATAGAGAACGAGCTTCCACACAGCATTCATAGTTAATAGGTACTCCCTCGATCTGAAAATCCTGCACTATCCACTGATTTGACATATCGAAACCATAACCTTCACATCTCAACACTCCTCCACCAATGTCCTTTTCTGGAGACTTTCCTTGTGTAATTTATTCTTCATTACTTACTGGTTGTTAAACATTGCTTAATCTCATCTTCAGGATCCAAATAACGTCGCCTACAACCGGCATCGTCATTCACAATGCGTGTCTTGCGCCCACAGCCAACCTCGTGCTCGATCTCACCACAGTATGTGCATGGGAAGATGGGGTGCTTCATCTAGAGATTGAATGTCTAATTGGGCTGATCAAGGAGATTATGGTAGAGGAAGCTTGGAACGCATGATCCGCAGGTGTTGCCTGGGGCTTTTTCTCGTTGTTGTGGTTTTCTCTAATTTCCGCAGCTGAAAGGAACTTCAAATTACAGCCTAAGCAGCTAGGTTCTGTTGTACTGGGTCCACAAACCAATGGTTGCTGTTTTTATTGACAAATTAGATAAGCTACGGAGCTTACGGAGCTAGCAAGGTTATAGCAGGAGCCAATTTATTCCCAGTTTCACACACTATAATCGTAGACAATGGTACATTAGCATCCTTTATATAAGAAGACTTGGATTTGAGTTTGGAATTCAATTAGTTGTGGCTACCTAGAAATTCAATATCTTTAAGCCTGTTTCTGTTGTTTACCTTGAGCTCTATGTATGGGATTATGATTTGAGTTTCGGCAGAGGTAGTGACTGTCATTCATCTCGGTTTGGCTTCTCTGTTCTGATCAAATGAAGGATGATCTCCTCAACTGGTCTTAACAAGAGCAGAAGTCGATTACAGTACCACGCAGCAATTACGACTGCAGCCCCAACCACACAATCCAATATCCAGTCATTTCCTGTTCCAACTACCACGACTAACATTATCTGAAACATTCCACATCAGCATGATAGATATAGACTGGGACCTAGGTAGGAAGATTTTTCCATTTCTCACCACTGGATATAATATAGCAATGCCTCTTAACCACCATCGTTTTGTTGAAATGCTAACTCTAGGCAAGATTAGTAGTATTCTTAATGGCAAATAATCGCTGGGATCTCATAAACACATACGAGTAGCCAATCAACACACTATTCTGGAAACGGATGGATGGCATGGCGTCAATAGTCAGTTCAGAACCATTGCGAATTAATCCAGGAGGACTCTCGATCGAAAGATCATCTGGCACTCTAGAATTCCAGTAGACTTTCTCTTTATTGAGATATCCTCCAGGATTGTCTGTAGGGCTATCTGGCAGTGAGTTTATTGGATGGAGGGGATCAATATACCCATACCCAGCAGGCATATGGCGAGGCGACGTGCATCGATAAATGCTCATTATAATGCATGAAATGAGGACACCAAGTACCAGTGTACGATGCACCTGGTGGTAAATCGACCGTCGAAAAGATCTACTTACGTCAGTGGGCTAGAATATATTTGCCACGGGATCTGGCTAAGTCAAGTAATACGAACGTAAACCCATATGCCAAAAAGCCAAATATCACCACCACTTGTGCGAGGTAGATATAGCATAAAACAACCATGACCCAAGGCATACACTGAATCGATATGAATTGTTGAATCAGGAGCTCGAATGCCAGTGGGACCTTTTGCTCAAACTCTAAGATATTCACAGCGTTTTGCTTTGCTGACAATTCCAGTTCAATCTTCCGAATAGGATCAACGTTGACATACAAGACAGTAATAGCCCTAAATCCTTGATAAATAAATAAGGCAACGTTGAAGTATATTACTTCAACCAGGAAAGGGAACTTTTGAAGAAGTTGTGAAGTCCATTGATTACGGAATCGGGTATTATCTGGGTGTGGAACGCAGTACTCGATTGTGTTAGGCCACTCCGGATAATAGGGTGGAGGCCAGACGAGGGGTGTAATCTCTGCCGAATTAGGTTTCTCTTGAGTTCTAGTTAACCACAATGTGAGGACCGAGATGATTGATATTGCTTGACAGGTAATGAGCTGGGAATGTTTATGTAGCTGGGTAATGGACAACATACCTAGTATCTGGACAAACATTTGGTTATCCATTACAAGATAACTGAGGTCATCTCTGTGTAGCGTAATTCCTACATGGAAGCTTTTCAAGTGACTGTCTCAAGTAGGTGGTAAAGTGTCAAGGAGAATTTGAGGTAAGAGCGTCTTGTTGGCAACTTACAAAGTTAACATCTCAACAAACGCATGATCCAGATCAATGATATCTGTGCAACTATGATTATGACTGTGTCACAGACCTTGACAAGGTGCAATTGATTAATTGAGCTTTGGCTAGAGGGTGTATTTGGGCATTTAACACGTGACTTGAAACGATTCGACGGAATTAAAACGATATGAGATCAGATTTTCACAAGGCTAAGAACTCTTAAAACGAATCTGGTGCGTTTAATAGTATTTCATTTCTTGAAGTCATCTCCCCAAGAACTGCGCTGCAATATGTGGTCACGTGAAGCGCCATCTTTGGCTCACCTCGTCAATTGCTGGATACAACCTATCACCCAGTCGGAGGACCCAAGCTTCATCAGTATGGACGTGACTCAAATGGAATGGCCAGACTCCAACTCAATGGATCTATTTGATCAAGATTTTGATATAGGGGAATGGAGTCTACCTCCAGAGCCAGTTATCGAACAGCCCCCACCTACTGCCCAAGCCATATCTGAGCCATTGGCCAACCCCCTTAAGCCAAAACGCCGCCGGCCGCGTACCATATTGAAGTCTACCTCAACAATTGTATCACAAACTCATAAACGTTTGAAGTCAAGCGTACGTCCTTACATTGCAAGATTGGGAGCGTACCACTTAAATAATGTAGCGGTGTAACTAACAAACCGGAATAGGACAATATAGGAGCGGCGACTGATGAAACAGCTTCAGATATTACTGTCTCGGCTATAGACAGTTTTACCCACCCAGAAGTGGACGCTCTACCTATCCTACCTCTAACATCAACATCTACAGCTCCCTCAGTGACATACAATTTTGTAAATAACGAGCTAGTACAATCCAAAACTAGAGTTTGGACCTTAGTTCATGATCCGGTGTGTATAGCACCTAATATGTGTTTGATGAGATTCGCTTATACAAACTCGACAAGCTCGAAGAGATTACATAGGTCTGAAGTGGATTTCAGCTGCATTGTTTCAAATCATGATACAATCAATTATACAAAGAATTGACCTTACCAGCTCACAAGCGTTAGCTTAGGTCTGTTGAATTATTTGAGACATTAGAACTGCCAAATCTACTTTAGATCTAGAATATAGTTGGCTGGAGATCTTTCTTGAGGCCATCGATATTGAAGCACTAGACATTGCTTGCCACCTATATACTGACCATGTTTTCAGGCTACCAGGAAACTTCTCACAAGAGTTCCAGACTCAACACTCGCCGAGGTTCAAAACGTAGTAAAAAGTGCACAAAAAGCACATGAGTCCTGGCAAAATGTACCTTTCACAAAGCGCAGAACATACATGCTTCGACTACTCGAGGCTGTTCGTCTGAATACTGCTGCAATAGTGAGTATGGTCCTGTATCCTAACTTGCAATTTCTCATTTAATCCATAGGCCACTTGCATTAGTACGGAAAATGGGAAGATTCTTAGCGATTCTTCCAGTGAAATTATCCGCTCACTTGATATGATAGAAGCCGCTTGCTCGATACCAGGTGGGACAATCGGCACACACTCTATAAATGAAGTAACTGAGACGCACACCATACATGAACCCTTGGTATGTCACCTAATACTCATGGTATCTAGATCTCTAGATCCACAAGTTTTCCTTCATTTGAGTATTTAGCTGTCTGATGCAATCTGATTTGATGCTCAGATAACTGAGCTTGATCTGATTGTGTTATGCGGCATCTGATAATACCAAAAATGCACTCCACTGACTCTAGATAGGGCGTGTGTATGGTAGTGACCCCATTCAACTTTCCTGTACTTATAGCATTGGTGAGCATCTTTTCGGTGGTTAGAACTAATGTTGCAAGTACAGTTGGCGTGCAATAATACTTCAAGCGGTTCGGTAAATTCAAACTGACCAAAAAAACGGAAGACTTTAAAGTATATTGGTTTGGTTTATTAGTTCAGTTTGGATGTATTATTGCATTTGGTAGAATCAAAAGCCACATTGTATGACTATCGTTGGTCATAAATCTTTCCTATCCCGGCGATCCTACTTTTTGATCGGATTACCGAAAGTATTCTGTTCAAAGCTCCTGCTAACTTTTCGGTCAGTGGTCGATCCCATTTGCCATCATTACTGGGAATACGGTGGTCTGGAAACCGTCCGAAAGGTGCCCTAGCTCAGCTATGCTTCTCGCCAAATGTTTCTATCAGGCTGATTTCCCTCCCGGGGTTTTCAGTGTCATTCATGGTGGCCCTACTGCAGTTGATAAACTTTTGTCACAACCAGAAGTCAAAGCGGTGTCATTTGTTGGATCAGACGGTATGTCCCGACTACTTCTATTAAATTCCTTTGTTATGTATAAGCCATCTCGAGGGATGCGAATTATTCGGCCATTAGTTTGGTGCTAAGCCCACACTTTGTTTTAAACTGTGCGTGACAATCAGACCGAATCTCGAGCACAGTGCTAAAGCTTGGTCTGAAGTCGCTAGACAGGAAGATCCAGATTAACATGTGTAGGACATCGAGATCTGATGTTATGAACTGAATGTCTCCTAAGTTTGAAACATGTGATGGGCTCAGAATTGAGATTATACTATTATTAAGGATGTTTGCTAATTCTCTAGATGCCGCCGAGCGCGTTCATGACCATGCCGTGGCTACGAGAAAACGGATTCAAGCAGATTGTGGCAGCAAAAACCATGGGATCATCATGGAAGATGCCATCAAAGACCAAACACTCTACGCAATAGCAGGAAGTGCGTTTGGTGCTGCTGGACAGCGTTGTATGGCAATCAGCGTGGTGGTCTTTGTTGGCTCTACATCATCATGGATTCCTGATCTTGTCCGAATTTCAGCATCACTCAGAGTGGGTTATGGACTGACACCCGGCGTTGATATTGGACCTCTCATTACTCCTGCATCGAAGGAGAGGGTAGAAAGCATCATCCAGGGTGCTGTCGAAGAAGGTGCTACTTTGCTTCTTGATGGCCGAGGCGTTGTAGTATCAGAATTCCCAAACGGAAATTTTGTCGGGCCTACTATATTGTCAAACGTTCAACCATATATGAGGTGTTATCAGGAAGAGATTTTCGGCCCAGTACTTTGTTGTATGCAGGTGAATAACATCGAACAAGCAATAGAAATTGCGAACGAGAATAAATGTAAGCCTATCAAGTAGAATCTAGCTATCACATCGCTAACACTTGGAGATGGAAATGGGTGCTCGATCTTTACGGAGAGTCCGTTTGTCGCTCAGAATTTTCAGCGTAAGGTGAATGTTGGGCAAATAGGAATTAATGTTCCAGTGCTAGGTACAATTTATCTAGATTCTAAATAGTTAGAGTCCCCAGCTAACATATCTAGCATCGCCTGGCCAATTTCCTCGAACTAGCAATAAGGAGTCTTCTTTGGGACGTAAGTCAAGCTTTAATATTATAATGTTTGACTTCTGACGTTTATCCCAGACAAAAATTTGCCCGGACAATCTGGGTGGCAGTTTTTCTGCATGGCGAAAACTATAACAACTTTGTGGCGAAGCCCGCAATAACCAAGAGGCAATCAAAAACGACAGAGTTGATTGTTGAACGCGTCCTAAATGCAGACTGAATCTTCAAAACCTGACTTTAGGTCTGGGTATTGATGCGTCAAGCACCGACACAGCGATGTGGAATAAAAACACGACCTAACTCCCTTAGGCTATGGCTGGCTGTTAATAACTTGCTTTATTGACCTTACCAACCTATGCTAACTCAGTCCCATAAAGCCGATCGCCAATATCGCCCACTCCAGGCTGGACATAGCCATGATCATCTAATCCGTCGTCTACTGCTCCAATATAGAAATCTGTTCCCTCTGGCCACACACTCGCTACCCTCTCCAGCCCCGCCTTGCTAGCCAGTAACGATATGAAACTGACTCTCTCGATTCCCCAATCCCTATTTTGAATAAGCATTGCACAGTCCTCATCATCAGATAAAGAATACTCCACTAGGAGATTGCGTCAACAAATCTACATGGACTAGGAAAACTCACTGCAAAATAGCAATGGTCGCCGCCGCTGTTCCTCCAGTTGCAATCAATGGGTCAACGATATACGCATGTCTAATTCTTTCATCTTTTGCGGGGAGCTTATTGTAGTATTCAACTGGCTCCAAGGTCTTTTTCTCTCGGAACAAGCCTAGGTGGTACGTCACAACTCGGTTCTCTTCTGTCTCGAGCTGGGCTAGAAACGGATCCGCCATTGCGAGTCCAGAACGCAGAACTACTATCAAAGCCGTTTTGGATCCTTCGGTAGCGACAGGTGAAAGCTGGTTCTGAATGGATGTGGCTTCGACCGCGATTATACTCGTCATCTGTGATACAAGAAGTCTCACAGCGCTAGGTGAGAGACTTCGATCGCGTAAGAGAGATAATTTTTCTAGGAAGAGTGGATGTGAAGAGACGCGGATATTTGGAGAGCTTGGAAAGCTTGCGTTTGTCATTTTGAAAGGGGTTGTTTAATTGTAGCTGGATCCGAAAAAGTGGGTTTTAACAATGACTGGCAGCTTGTTGCGCAAAACAACGAGGGGAATGAAAGAGCGTTAGATACGTATAACTTTTAATATAGTAGACAATGTATTTAATTTATGGGATAGACATGAACGGTGGATGAGGGGTAGTAGACGGCATACAGTGATCCTCCTACAGGTACTCTTGGTGCTCCACTAGTCAAACTTCATACAAATGCACGTCCTACATTGGAGAGCGGTAAGCTATCTTTGTTATTATTGGAAGGGTGTTATGCCTTCGTGCCTTCAATCTATACTATCAAGTGATGATAGGGGCTCGAACCGTCGAAAAGGGTGGATGGCCTAATAATTTAGGTCATTGGATGCACTAAAGCCGATGGTTCAAACCACCCCATTCTTCTTTTACGCCTGGAAAGATAGGTATACATACATGACAATTCACCTCATGTTAGGTCAGCGGATTAATCTGAGATCTTGAATGGCCACCCATTTCATGCAGCATTGTTACACAAGCATGTTCAGGCGATGCCGCTTTAGGAAGTGTCATTACTGAGGTAGTAGCAGTACAAGACTTCTTTAAACACATATTCCATTTATTTACAATCTCTAATATTCAACTTCATATAAACTTTAAAGATGAACTCTAACGTTGCCCACCTAATGTCTCTACAGACGATACGAGAACGGGCTCAGATAGTATACAACGCTGCCAAAGATGGCCGCCTAAACAACTTCGATTTTCACGAAGAGAAACTCAATGATACTGCTGATTATGTCACGGCAATTATCAAGGTGCCTCAAATCCCATCGTTTTAAGCAGACCAAGCGGAAATCAATCTGACTTACAATATAGCGTGATTTCGGACCTTCGAGTTACGATTCCATTCCACCTCACGGCCGATGGCAGCATTTTGAAGTTGGGAATCATCCGCGTGTAATCTCTTTACTTAGATCCTGGAAGGAGTCCGGCTATGATGCCAAAGAATGTACACGTAGACTTATAGATCTGTTCTTTGTGTCTGTACTTCTTGATGCCGGTGCTGGTGACACTTGGGTATTCACCGAGCCAGGAACAGGAGAGGAATATGGAAGGAGCGAAGGTCTTGCGGTTGCGAGCTTGTATATGTTTAAACAGTCTGCCTTCTCGAGTTCAGGCGAAGAAAAAGTTGATAGTATGTTCCAGCCTCTTACAAGATTGGCAAACGCTAATCATTAAAGGTGACGGGTTACAGGCTCTCACGGTGCAAACATTGGGATCTGGTTTGCAGATAAGTGACAATAATCAAATTGTTGGTCTTGAACCTCGTGCAAATCTTCTCCAGACATTGGGAACCTCACTAAAGGCATTGCCCGAAATATTTGGCGACGAGGGTCGTCCTGGCAATCTTGTTGGTGAGTTGTCAAATTGCTATCTCTGTGTCCTGCTCTGACTTTGCCAGACTTCCTTCTCAATGACGCTCAAAACTCCAAATCTCTAAACGTAAAAGTCCTTTGGGATGTTCTACAAAAGCTACTGTTGCCAATCTGGCCAAAAGACCGTACGAATATCGATGGCATTGCACTTGGAGATGCGTGGCCATTAAGATTACTTGAAGGTGAAGGTCAGAAAGCTGGAGATCCAGAATCAATTCAACCCTTCCACAAGCTGACTCAATGGCTCACTTATTCTCTCATGGTACCTTTCACCCGCCAGCTCGGGGTTAATTGGACGAACACCAGTCTCCTCACCGGGCTCCCTGAATACCGTAACGGTGGACTCTTTGTCGACAAAGGAGTTCTGGTCATCAAATCAAACAAGTTAAAGAGAGGCCTGCTAGGTAGTGGTTCTACAAACGGACTTCCAATCTTCTCTCCAAATGACGATGTTATTGTGGAATGGCGGGCCATGACTGTCATTCTTTTAGATGTTCTCTATGAAATGATTCTTGAGCGCTTGCGCAAAGATGACCCTACTATTCACTTAAGTATGGCCCAGGTGCTGGAGTCCGGAACTTGGAAGGCTGGAAGACAGGTTGCAGCGGAGTTAAGGCCATCGACAAAGTCGAGTCCAATATTGATCAACAGTGATGGAACAGTTTTTTAAGCCATGCAATTGCAAACGTTCAATATCTCCCTAAGATATTCTAGTCAACCAATTATTCACTCCAATTGTGGAATAGCAATTTTAAGAAAGACAACCAAATTCATAAAGACCTAGGCTATATTTTGCGGTTTGATAATCACTCGTAAGCAACAAGCAATTGTCTACTTTTATTGAATGTGCCAGAGACTTTGAGACATCAATTGGGCCTATTGATCGAGATTTTATAGTACTTTCCTCGTCGATTGGCTAATCTCATGAACTTTGGTCATGAAATTTTCTGAAATTCTACGATATGTTCTTTGAGTAGCAAATGGGATATCCTTGGCATAATTCCGGTTTGTGCCTTGCAACTTAGGCAATAATTTTGTATTGTCTCATTATCTTTATTTGGTGCGTTTCAGCTAATCAGGTGTGATACTTGACATCAGAAGTCATTGTTAGAATCGTCAGCGTAAGTGCCACACATGTTAGGCACCATTCCGACTGTAAGATACGGTGGATATTGATTCGAACGGCATCCTGTCACATTCCTTACTTGTTCATTCCTTATCTATTCTCCCGTCTTACCGCAACCGTGACCACACACGCGAATGCACTGAGTCTTGATTCAACCTAACTTTTTGTCGTGAATGACCCTGAAACTTCACCACACCTCCAAAAAAGGACTCATTGAGATTGACTAAGCTCTATCACAAGGTTACAATCGGGTGACACAAATTTGACCTAGTTCTTATAACTACTAGATTGTTCCAGGCGGAAACATGACTTCCAATTTATCTAACTCTTCGTCAACTCCTCCCCCTCCACTCAGCAAAAGAATAAAACTAGATATGGCACCAATAGCTGTTGAACCCGATCAAACTTCCCCCAAAGTAGAGGTGGAAGCAAATCCTCCTGCGGCAGCAGCACCATGGTCCAGCCCAGTTGCAAAACGTTATGGAAGTCGCATAATAGTGAGGACGATGTGTTTCCAAAATGCTGTCTCCGTATACTAACACTATTCCAGCTCACCACATATCCAGGCCAAAGTGTCGTTGATCCTATACCTCTAAATTGGGGCGATGCTGATCCAGCAACTCGCGGTCCAGTTCTTGTTTCCCGCAGTGGTGACACTTTAAAGAAAAGAAATGCCATGGGTGCCCACGGTGGTAGCTATAGTGTTTACAACGCACTAGCAATAGCTGCTGGTGATCTACCTCCCGACTTTCGTCCGGACTTTGAAAACACTCAACCCACATTTAATTTTGCACAACAAGCAGCATGGGGCAATCCAGACAAGATCGTATCAATGGATCCATTCGGCCATGATATTGTGCGTCACTTTAGCAAGCATCTCAAAGCGGGATTAGATGTCCGGCCTACCATTGCAATCACGAGAGCAAATATGAGAGTAGCTGAAATTTCGGAGGCGGTTCAAAAAGGAGACTTGAAAATCGATGGTGATATTGTTATTGATTCCACCGGAGATGTTCGTGTCACAAAGGTGGCTGTAGAGCCTGTCTGGTATCTTCCTGGTGTAGCCTCGAGATTCGGGATTGATGAGGGAGTACTTCGCCGGGCCTTGTTCGAACACATGGGTGGCAGTTACCCAGAACTTATTACAAGACCGGATCTTAAAGTCTTTCTGCCACCCATCGGCGGCCTTACTTGTTACATATTTGGACCGCCAGAGAGAATATCAGACCCAAATGTTCGGCTGGCGGTCCGTGTCCACGATGAATGCAATGGAAGCGACGTGTTCCAGTCCGATATATGCACATGTCGGCCATACCTAGCTTTTGGTATTCAGGAAGCCATCAAAGAGGCACAGAACGGGGGTAGCGGCGTAGTAATCTATTTCCGCAAAGAGGGCAGAGCTCTGGGAGAAGTGGTAAAGTATTTGGTGTATAACTCTCGAAAGCGAGGTGGAGACACAGCAGACAAGTACTTTCAACGGACAGAGAACATTGCTGGAGTCCGAGACATGAGGTTTCAAGCTCTGATGCCGGATATTCTTCATTGGCTCGGAATCACCAAAATCGACAGGATGATGTCGATGTCTAACATGAAATACGACGCCATCGTCGACTCCGGTATCCCTATCTACGAAAGAGTCCCAATCCCAGATGGTAAACATCCCACCAATTCCCTATTTACCTTAACTAATTCACTGCGCAGAAATGATCCCCCCCGATTCCCGAGTAGAAATTGATGCAAAAATCAACGCGGGATATTTCACTCTTGGTAAGCAGGCTACAACCGAAGAGCTGAAGAATGTCAAGGGAAGAGGCTGGGAATCTTGGGAGGATGCAGTACATTGATATAGTAATGTATGCATTAAAATTCAACTTTAATGAAGCAGAAGTCTGAATTCCCCCTAAATCCATGGTGACTTTCTGCCAACCGTTTCCTCACTGTGATTAATCCAACTCCATTTCACAGCCAACTCCAGTAGCACCTAATTTCTATTTTGAATAATTTGTCACTCACAAATCTATCATGAAAACAGTCAAAGTCATGGGTGAAATATTACGATTATCACCTTATCAACATCTTTGAAAGACACAAGTAACGCCGAGGTGGCAGGTTTCTTCCAACAATTGAAGTTCAGAAAACTCAAAGCCTCGAACTTTCACTCGGCCCGAGATAACTTTTTCTTACTCCTCCTAAGTCAACGACAATCTTCTGAAACACCACACCTGGTCCCCCAGCCCAAACATTCAGCACATGTGCTCCATTCGTAACCGCGTGTTTGGTTGTGTACTGACATCCTGAATTACTGGTTGAGTCCATCCATGTGCTTGGGAGCGTACCAAGCTTCGTAACTGGTACATATTGTGCTTTGGTTGGCTCCGCATTGTCAATAGAGATATAATATGTTAGAGGGCGATCAGAGTCATAGTTGAGCGTAGGAGCGAGATGGACCGTTATGGAGGCTGTAGTTGCAGTAAATGTGAAGATATTGTACGTGAGTTTGGGGGACGAGGGAGGGGTCTGGGTGCCGGTTGTCACAGGGAAGAGTGTTACACCCGAAAGTGTGCGGCCGTAGTTAGGAATAATGCCATAAGACGCTGTGGATGATGAGGTAGCTGAAGTATAATGTTCAGGCTCGATACTGATTGTTCTGTCACTTTCCACAAAACCGGAGAAGCCTAGTGTAACTTGCGAGTTGTCGAGAGAGAGAGAGACGGTGACGGCGGTTGAGCCGGCCGTGACTTTGATCTTTGATGTTGTTTTCCCTGCAGGAGCACTTCCCCAATCAACGGTAAATGAGATTCTTTGATCTGCTGTATTACCAGGTGCTTTGATAGTTCCAGCGGCGGACGAAGCGACTACCCACTTGTCGCTTACTATATTGTATGCCGCAGAGCTATTGCTCGTCGAATAAATATCGATCCATCTAGATTTGGCCCCGTAACGACTTAGTGTTGGAAGGTCTAGATTGCTGCTTCCTCCTTCAACAGCTACACCTGGTGGCTTCTGAGTATTAGCAGCTGGCCACTTAAGCGCCGGCATGTTGTTGGATGCAGGTTGTTGCCTAACGAAGTTAGATATCCATTGGTAAAACGTCTCCCAGTAAGAGCAAATCTTACCAGCTAGTATACCCGATATGAGTTTGGTCCATCATGTGGTTCCATTTACCTCCTAGTAGCTTGTGATATGTACTAGACAGAGCCGAGTCCGCCGCGAAAGCACTAACAGCATTGATGCCTTGGGTAGCAGCACTTACTCTTCCCTGGCTAGCGTATAAATTGTTCTTTGCCGTGGAAATATATAGCTGATGAAGAATATATGCAGCCTTGATGGGATGTAGAACTAACTCGAAAAATGATGGTTGAGCGGTTGAGCTTAATGTATCATAGACAGCTTGCGCATCTGCGACTAAACCTTTCCACTGATTCAGAACAGTGTCTGCTTCGTCATAGTTTACGATACTATAAATGGATGCATCTAAGAGTTCATACTTTCGTCGATTGGCGTACTGGCCATACCGATCAACTACTGAAGCCGTTGCCGCTGACACTGTAGGGCCAAACTCTCGCGTAGCCCATCGAGATAGCCAAGTCTGAGTGCTTTTTGCATCAGTGTACTGTGTCATATCATATGCCATATCCAAAAAGTGGTTGATGGGAATCTCCTGATGAACGATAAGCATTGGACTGTGTTAATGCACGGTTATTACTTGCCAGAGGCTTCAAATCACCAACATTCACAACCCATATCTCCCTAGCTTTAAGTTCATAAGTCAAATGCATTTGCTCCCATGTTTTCTCCAGGGAGATTGTGTTTATCCATTTGTAGTTCCTTGGAGATCCGACATAGTCGAAATGATAGTAAAGCCCGGCTCCAGCCTTGCGATCTCTTTCGCCGGCTATTGGCAGTCTCTGCAAATTTCCATTATTATCATCTGACCAAAGTAATGTGACTTCATCTGGAACTTTCAAGCCGGCCTGATAATATGCTCCAACTTCCTTGTATAGACACCACATTTGAGGAACAGCCGACAAATTGCCATTGATGTTGCTAGAGAGTATGGCTTGCTGGGACTTGATGACATCTTCGAGTAAGGCAGCAGTAAGAGTTGGAGAAGCCTCGTCACCATTTCCTCGCATTCCCATGGTAAACACAACCTCGGAAGTCTTCGCCCTCTTAGCACCGTCCGTCAAGAAGCTGATGACATTCTTTTTGTTGCTTGCCCAATCCCAATTGCCACTCATGTATTTACTTTGCTCTTTGGTTGAGCGTGTCAGGGGCTCGGTATGACTAGTTCCCATGACAATACCATATTCATCAGCTAACTGCGGGTTCTTGGCATCGTCGACGTTGAACATGCTATCCCACATTGTTGGCCATAGGTAATTAGCACGAAGTCGCAATAGTAGCTCAAATAAGTTGACATAGAATTTCGAGTTGTAGCCGCTGTACTTCTCGTTGACCCAGTTCGTAAGAGCGGGCTGTTCATCATTTAGAAAAATTCCCCTGTACTTGACAGTTGGTGGTCCTTGCGTTTTAATTGTATCAAGGGCGTATATATTATTATTTGGACGAGTTGCGACGTCGGCAAACCAATACCACGGTGAAACTCCAATCTGCTCAGATATATCGTACATTCCATATATGCTGCCTCTTTTATCACTGCCAGTAATTACAAGAGCCGATTCCAGTCCTACCAAAGGATTTGCAACTATCTGGGTCTGAAAGGACTCCCATTTGCCTCGAATTTTTGACGCATCGACTTTCCCAGATGCGATCAAGGAATCGATCAATTTGGATTTTCCAATTGTACCTACTATGATTGTAGGACCGCTTGATGGTGAATTATCCGAAGTTGTAAGTTCTGCCGTCTTCACGCTCAAGTTCTTGCCCGTCACTCGACCGAAGTCAGTGGAAAGGTCTGCTCCAGCTCGTTGGACACCTTTAAAGTCGCCGGTCGCTAAAATTAACGTTGCCGGAGAGCTTCCACCGGCCAATTGGAGAGCACCACCTGTGAAAGATATTATGGGAGCTTGGCCAAGACCAAATATGCATGTCAAACAACAAAATAAAACAGAAAGATAAGGTAAGATCAACATGATGCTCAATAGGATCTTGGCTAAGTATACTGGATTTCGATATTTAGCTTATTGGGAAGTTTGGACATAATACTTGCTATATGCTTATAGAAATAATAGCGAAACTGGGGCCCAATTAGTGGGGGTAAATAGACAATGTAAGTTATTAAAAGGTGAAATTTAGAAGTTTCTCCGTTTTACCGAGGCGGCTCATATTAGACGGAACATTGATGAGTTGCCAAGGATGCGACAGTAGTGACCTATGATTTGGGAAACATTTTGAGGAATAAGCAGAATAAAAAACTTGTTCGTGGACTGAGGGACCTTTTGCATGTATTTGTAGCATCGCGAAAGCTATTAAAAGCCTTACAATCATGTTGATCGAGTTTAAAAGTATATGCATGCTGGAATATGTATAGGGTCCACCAGATATATTCCTAAACCCCCCAGGCTGGACAAACTTTAGGGTTCTTGTCAAAGCTAGCATTTATAGCAACATTGGTAATTGCGAGCTACGTGGATATATGAGCTAGTTTTCTTATAATGGAAGGGAGGTAGAGGACGACTGTAATAGTTGACATGTGTCCAAGTATGAGAACCTGATGATCCTCTCCACGCAAGAAGCAAATTCTTGAGATGAAGTTGCAAGACTGCTCATTACCACTATCCCTTCAATGAGCTGGATGTTGAGAGAATAATTCCAACCACATGGGGAGTATCGACCATATCGGTTGAGTTGTAAAGCACAACATAAAGTGATGGAAAATTTGGAGGGGAAGAAAGACGCCGAAGGGAGTATGCAGTTGGGTAGTATTGAGCTGAAAGAGAGATGCACTTAGTGGAAATGGACGGTCGTCTGAATGTGCAAGTTCTGCAGCTGAGGTCGACAACACTGGAAGTCAATCTAAGCGATGAATGAGCAGGACAACAAAATAAAGGACTCAAACACACCCAGAACCAACCTGGGAGTGTAGATAAAGCATGCCGAAATATTTGCTTTAACATGATTCATCGACGAAAGGAAGATACAAGTAAGAGAGCTGTGACCTGCGAAGTAGATGAGGAGCTGTGGAGGAATTTGAAACTGAAGTTGGTGATGAGACATAAGTTATGCTGATGCCTGAGGCTACAGTAGAACAGTGCCAAGGTGGTAGCGTTCGGACATCCGGCTTTGTTTTCCGTCAATTAGGTGAGCATTTACCTAAACTAAACTAAACTGATGAACGTCGTGTTTCTAGTTGCTCCAAGCTGAACTCCACCGCCTTCATTCCGCAACTTACGAAGAAGAGAGCATATGGTTCGTAGCCGAACCGTCCACGGCGTTGGGATTGCCGTTGTAGGACACGAGTTGTTTTCACCCAAAACCTGCTATCGGTTTCGTTCAAATCGGCTGACGGCTGGAAATCCGAGAGTGTAAAGCTGACCAACGGAAGAATTCTTTAGCGCAGCCCAAGAGGAGACTTAAAGCCCGGCGACAGATAGAGAGGAGATCTTTGAACTTTTCTTCCTGGATAAAAATCCCCTCAATGAAAGATTCCCAATTGGGACTTTTTTCTTTTGTTCGCTGGGCCATAGCCATATCCTATATCCAGTTGTAGGTTCGTTGGTAGAATAAGATCGCTGGCGCTAGGCATTATACGAGTAGATGAAAACGGATTCATAATATACACCTTGTCAACTTCATCTCATGCCGTGGCTGTTCATAGTTCTGCAAGACAAAGTTGATTTGATTTGGAGGCGTTTTAAGTGTCGCAATTCATGATGCGAAACGACAAATTTTCAGCAGATATTTTACGAACTGAGGCTTCTCTACAATTGAGAGACTGGGACGTTCTCGAACTGGAAATAATTCAAGCAACCCTTTGCCTAGATGCTCGGCCCCTTTCGAATGTGTCAAACTATTCAGTACATTGGAGATCACTCATGTCCGTAGTCGATCTTGAAATCACCAAACTTTAGGTACCGTTTACCAGACTCTCTGAAAGGTGCCCACCACTAGGCTTGCAAACCGCATAGAACTCTCTACTTCATCAATGGTTTGCTGGCGAAATCATTTGCGCGGAATTCAGCTTGCTTCCAATTGGTTTGGTGGAGACCCAATAATAAGTCTCGAAATCAAGCCGCTATCGTCTCGAGTTGTACAGTACGTGATATTCGACAGACCCTTCTTCGCTTGGCCGGAGTAGATGCGATGAGCCGCAAGCTCGGTTCGTCTACTCTAATATGGACGTCTTAACTATGAGCCCTACGAAACCATGTCTGGATTTTCCCATCGTGTTTAGACCTCGAGCAGGCTAGGACGGCGTATGGAGTATTTGCCTCGGCCTTTTAGAGTTAGCTGGGCTTCACATTTGGAATGAGAAGATCATCGGTGTACAAAATAGGTTTATGGCTTGCCTGGAAACAACAGCTGATTTCCCAAGTTGTCGTTTTTGCTATTGATATTCCCTTTAGAGTTACGGAGAGGCGAAAACGTGGGATTTTCCAAAGCACACAATATCGAATGTTGCTTTCGCCGACTTGTCAGGATAGTTCCACTGCACGGTAAGGTGTTCCGCGAAGGTCAATCAAATTCCTAAATTTCTGAGAGTGTGCTGCTTTGCCGCCGGTTGTGGTATAAAATTGCCTCGAGATTTGGGATACTTTGCGGTTCGCGTGCAATATCAACCAACCCAATTGCTGGAAGAGGGTATTCAGCCCATGTCAATTAGCCACGCGATCCTCGTTTCCAGTCCACTTTTTGCAATCAATACCCGACTTCGTAAATGACTTGCCTTCTTCCAGACCGATCCCAGCTCGACAGCTCTTGCTCGGATCGTTCTTTTAGGACAAAGCCAATGCACCCAGCGCAGAACCCTGTACATCTAGACTGCACGATGTTACTCGAGGGTACACTGACTCGACTTATAACGTTTGCCATTCGGTATTCCGGGTGAATTCCCGGCTATAATGCAATGGTTGACTTATATCTTGTTTGAAATTCATTTGACAAACCTAGAAAGCTTGTTTATTCGGTACATCAGCCTCCCGTCCCGGTTCAAGAAACAATAACGCGCCGCATACTATGCCTATTTAGACTAAGCGAGCTAGGGTACATTTCTTACATTTAGCCTGATTTCCTTACCCCAAGCCACCCGATACCCCATGTTCCACATACCTCCGCCATAACAATATTCCGGGGTAGCATCTGCAGTAAGTAAGGGACATGAGATCCATCTAATTATCACAGGGACGAGATCAGCTGCACGTCGTGAGACTGAACCACTCACAAAGTGCCATGCCTCCCAAAGCTGTGGATACAGTTAAGGTGTGGACGCTAAGCGTCTAAAGCAAAGTAAACCCATGAAACCGGCTAAGATTATTCCTTTAGTCCAGATAGAAGCAACAGAATGGATCTGTTACCAGTGTTTATATAGTCCCGGCTTGCCCTTGGTGTCTTTCTTTTCTCGTTCATCTGTTCATTCAGCAAATCAGTAACACAACCAGACAAGATGGTGGCCATTGGAATTGACACAAGACAGGATAAGCTGCGCGCTGCTCAGGAAGAGGCGCCAGTGTTCGAAAAAGTAACATGGTATTCTGATCCTGGATTGAGGAAGCTTTACTTCTATTGTGCTGTTCTCTGTGTTGCATCCGCCACAACAGGTTACGATGGGTAAGAACGCCGATGCTCTACTCCAGGAACACAATTGAGCTAATACCGCCCAGAATGATGTTGAACAGCTCTCAGACTCTCGACCAATGGCAGACATATTTCGAAGAGCCCAGAAAGTCAAAACTCGGTAGGTTAAAATACTCCGATGGAAGTAAGACAAGAATTTCAGCTAATAAAGAGATATACAGGTTTGATGAATGCCATCTACCAGATTGGTTCTCTGGCCGCCTACCCAGTCGTCCCATATATGGCCGATTGGTGGGGACGCAAAGTTCCCATTGCTGTTGGATGCTCTATCATGGTTGTCGGAGGTTTCCTCGGAGCTTTCGCCAATGGATACGGCATGTATGTCGGAGGTCGTTTCATTCTTGGATTCGGTAACAGTTTGACCCAAATGGCTTCCCCGGTTCTCCTCACCGAGATCTGCCATCCTCAACATCGTGGAAAGGTCACAGCGATATACAATTGCTTGTGGAACTTGGGAGCTTTGTGTAAGTGATTCTATTTGATGCTAGAGATCTCTGGCTTACACATGATTTAGTTGTGGCATGGATTGCCTGGGCTACTTCAACCATAGAGAACGACTGGTCATGGAGAACTCTTACTCTTCTTCAGGCTGTTCCAGCGGCCATCCAACTTGCATTCATCTTCTGGGTACCAGAATCTCCTCGATGGCACATGGCCCATGAGCGCTACGATGAAGCCCTCGTAACTCTTGCCAAATATCACGCCAACGGAGACACCAATAATGCAACTGTCCAATTCGAGTATCAAGAAATCAAGGAGACTCTCCGCCTCGAGTTCGAGGTCAAGACCAACACCAGCTACATTGATTTCTTCAAGACCAAGGGTAACCGTTAT
>Ga0247734_1000722_pt1 | contig 27292 bp, 22 predicted proteins | sample UWRJL103311B2_FD_180933 | JGI IMG/M metagenome (GOLD analysis project Ga0247734, IMG submission 180933) | Plant litter microbial communities from Arlington Agricultural Research Station in Wisconsin, United States - UWRJ-L103-311B-2 | ecosystem: Environmental > Terrestrial > Plant litter >...
GCCCAGCGGTTGCCGATCCTCTGGGCCTGGGGGCCCTTGGCGGCCTTGGGGGTCTTGTCTCGCGCCACGACGTCTCCGGAGGGTTGCTGCGGCCTGGCCGCATCGGTAGGTGCTAACCGCTAGCGTAGTCGGCGACCGGGGACGGAAGGAGTGCGGCATGGCGAAGGGCGGCACCCACGCACGCCAGCGCTGGCCGATGGCGGTGCTCGGCGTCTTCACGATCTCGGGCTTCCTGTTCGTGGCGGCCTCCGTCAGTGCGGGGGGCGACGACCTGCGTCCGGCCGGCGGCGACATCGCCTCGCTGCTGCGCGAGCGGTCCGATCGCATCGACGACCGTCGCGACGACGCGCAGACGCTCCGCGACGAGATCGACCGGCTGTCGTCGAGCGTCCCGGGTGCCGATCTGGCCGAGCTGCGCAGCCGCGTCGACGACCTCGAGCCGGCCACGGGACTCACCGCGGTGCAGGGGCCGGGCGTCCGGGTGACATTGACCGATGCCCCCCGCGACGGCGACGACCCCGACATCGACCCCAACCTGCTGGTCGTGCACCAGCAGGACATCCAGGCCTACGTCAACGCGCTGTGGGCCGGCGGGGCCGAGGCGATCTCCCTGCAGGGGCAGCGCCTCATGGCCACGACGGGCATCAAGTGCGTCGGCAACACCGTCGTGCTCGACGGTGTGCCGTACTCGCCCCCGTACGTCATCGAGGCGATCGGCGACACCCGCGGCATGAACCGGGCGATGGAGCGCTCGCCCGAGACCTCCAGCTACGCCGACTACTCCCGCACCTACGACCTCGGCCTGGCGATCGACCAGGTCGACCGGCTGAAGGTCAAGGCGTACGCCAACCCCGTCGCGCTGGACCACGCCCGGGTCACGGGCTGAGGCTCAGCCGCCGAGGCTGTCGCTGTCGTCGCCGAACGTGCCGCCGTCGGCGCCCGGCGGGGTGGGCGTGGGCTGTGTCGGCTGGTCGGGCCTGCTCGAGACCGTCAGCGCGATCGACGAGTTCTGCGGGACCTGCTGCCCGTCCGTCGGCGACTGACGGGTCACCACGCCGGCCTGCTCGGTGGCGTTGGGGTCCTCGGTGATCTCGTACTTCAGCCCGAGGTCGTCCAGCGTCTTGCGCGCCTCGTCGAGGGTCTGGCCGACGACGTCGGGCACCGTCACCTCGCCGCGAGAGACGATGAGCGAGACCGAGGACCCGGCCTCGACCGTCGTGCCCGCCGGCGGGTCGGTGTTGATGACCTGGTCGCGCGGCTCGTTGCTGTCCTGCATCTGCTTCTCGACCGTCAGGCCCAGACCCTGCAGCAGCTCCTTGGCGCGGTCGTACGAGTAGCCCGTGAGGTTGGGGACGTCGACGTCCTCGGGTCCGGTGCTGACGACGAGGTCGATCGTGGAGCCCTCGTCGACCTGCTGCCCCGCCGGTGGATCGGTCTCGATGACCTGACCCTCCTCGACGTCGGCGTTGGCCTGCTCGGTGGTCTCGCCGACCACGAAGCCGTCGCCCTCGAGGGCGCGGGTGGCCACCTCGACGGTCTGTCCCGACACGTCGGTGACGGCGGCCTGCGGTGTCGGGGGCGGCTCGTCGGAGTCGAAGGCGCCCGTGAACCACAGGACGCCGACGATCGCGGCGATCAGCACGACGGCGAGCGCGCCGAGCGCCCACCACTTGCCGGAGCCGTCCTGCTCCTCCTCGGGATCGGGCAGCGCGCGACGCGAACCTCCTCCTCCGGCGGCGGCGACGGCCGGCGACAGCGTCGTGGCACCCGCGACGACCGCGGTGGTCGAGGTCGGGGCGTCGACGGGCTGGCCGGCGAGCACCCGCTCGATGTCCTTGCGCATGTCGGCAGCGCTCTCGTAGCGGTCGTCGACCCGCTTGGCGAGCGACTTGGCCACGATGTTGTCGATGGCCTGGCTGACGTCGGGGTTGAGCTGCGACGGGGGACGGGCCTCCTCGCGGACGTGCTGGTACGCCACGGAGACCGGGCTGTCGCCCACGAACGGGGGACGGCCGGTCAGCAGCTCGTAGAGCAGGCAGCCGGTGGAGTAGATGTCGCTGCGCGCGTCGACGGTCTCGCCGCGGGCCTGCTCGGGGGACAGGTACTGCGCGGTGCCGATGACGGCGGCGGTCTGGGTCATCGCCGACGAGGTGTCGGCGATGGCCCGGGCGATGCCGAAGTCCATGACCTTGACCTGGCCCGAGGGCGTCAGCATGACGTTGGCTGGCTTGATGTCGCGGTGGATGATGCCCGAGCGGTGGCTGTAGTCGAGCGCGCTCAGGATGTCGGCGGTGATCGACAGCGCTCGCTCCGGCAGGATCTTGCGGCCGTTCTCGGCGCCCCGCATGATGTCGCGGAGCGTCTGGCCCTCGACGTACTCCATGACGATGTACGGCACGTGGCTGCCGTGCTTGTCGATCGACTCGCCGGTGTCGTAGACCGCCACGATCGACGGGTGGTTGAGCGCCGCGGAGGACTGCGCCTCGCGGCGGAACCTGGCCTGGAACGTGTCGTCGGCCGACAGGTCGCCGCGCAGCTGCTTGACCGCCACGGTGCGACCGAGCCGCAGGTCGCGCCCGACCCGGACGTCGGCCATGCCGCCGCGACCGAGCAGGCCACCGAGCTCGTAGCGGTCGCCCAGACGGATGACCCCGTCGTGGGGCTCGGTGTCGCCGGATTCGGTCATGATGTCAGTCTCCCAGTTGATGCGGTGCGGGTGCGTGCGCTGCTGCGAAGCGGCCCCGGTGGTCGTCGACGTCGAAGGATCACTTGCCCAGCACCGCCTTCATGACGGACTGCGCGATGGGCCCCGCCAGACGCCCGCCGGCGATCTCGTCGCGAGCCGTGTCGCTGGACTCGACCAGCACCGCGACGGCGATCTCGTTGTCGCCGTCCTTGGCGTACGACACGAACCAGGCGTACGGCGGGCGGTCGGCGGTCGACTGGGCCGTGCCGGTCTTGGCGCCGACCTCGACGCCGGGGATCTGGGCCGAGGTGGCGGTGCCCGCGGTGACGGTGCTGACCATCATCTCGCGCAGCTTGCCGGCCGTGGTCGAGCTGACGGCCTCGCTGAGCCGCTCGGGCTGGGTCTTGTCGAGCACGCGGAGGTTGGGTGCACGGACGGTGTCGACGACGTACGGCTTCATGACGTTGCCGTCGTTGGCGATGCCGGCGGCGACCATCGCCATCTGCAGCGGCGTGGCCGCGACGTCGTACTGCCCGATGCCGCTCTGCCCCAGCTGCGGGGGCTCGAGCGTCGTGTCGGGAGCGGTGAACCGGCTGGGGCTCGCGGCCAGACCGGCGATCGGATCGGTCCCGAAGCCGAACTTGGCGGCCTGCTCGGCGAGCTTCTCCTGCCCGATCTCGAGCGCGAGGCCGCCGAACGCGACGTTGCACGAGACGTTGAGGGCGCGCTCGAACGTGATCTCGTTGCCGCCGCAGTTGGAGCCGTTCTCGTTGGGCAGCGTGTAGTCGTAGCCCGGGAACTTCAGGGTCGTGCCGGCCTTGACCTTGTCGTCGATCCCGTCGACGACGCCGTTCTCGAGGGCCGCGGCGGCCGTGATGAGCTTGAACGTCGAGCCGGGCGGCAGGATCTGCTGCGTCGACCGGTTGGTCATCGGCTGGTCGGCGTCGCCCTGCAGATCGGTCCACGACTTCTGCACGGCCGCGAAGTCGTGGCTCGCGAGCCGGTTGGGGTCGTAGGAGGGCTGGCTGACCATCGCGAGCACCGCGCCGGTGCGTGGGTCGAGCGCGGCGACGGCTCCCTTGGTGTCCTTGCCGAGGCGCTCGAGACCCTCGGCGGCCGCCTTCTGGGCCAGGGGGTCGATCGTCAGCTCGACGCTGCCGCCCTTGGGCTGCTTGTTCGACACCAGGTCGACGACGCGGTTGACGAACAGGCGGTCGTCGCTGCCGGACAGGACGCTGTTCTGCGAGCTCTCGATGCCCCCGCGGCCGAAGACGTAGGAGAAGAAGCCGGTGAGGGGGGCGTAGAGGTCGTCGTCGGGGTAGCGGCGCTGGAACTCGTACTCGTCGTCGCTCTTGACGCTCTCGGCCACGGGCTTGCCGTCGACGAGGATCGCCCCGCGGTCGCGGGAGAACTCCTCGTTGATGACGCGCTTGTTGCCGTTCTTGCTGTTGAGCTCGTCGGCCTGCACGAACTGCACGTAGTTGGCGTTGAGGATCAGTGCGACGAACAGGACGAGGCAGGCCACGGCGATGTTGCGGATGGGACGGTTCACGGGATCCTCACCACCTGGGTCTCCTCGTTGCTGTCGAACGAGGAGATCTCGGGGGCGGGCCGGCGGGTCTGGTCGCTGATGCGCAGGAGCAGGCCGATGATGGCCCAGTTCATGACCACGGACGAGCCGCCCTGCGCCAGGAACGGGGTCGTCAGACCCGTGAGGGGGATCAGCCGGGTGACCCCGCCGACGACCACGAACACCTGCAGCGCGAACGAGAACGCGAGGCCGGCGGCGAGCAGCTTGCCGAAGGCGTCACGGCACGTCAGGGCGATGCGCAGGCCGCGCTCGACGATGAGGCCGTAGATCAGCAGGATGGCCATGAGCCCGGTGAGGCCGAGCTCCTCGCCCATCGAGGCGGCGATGAAGTCCGAGAACGAGTAGGGCGTCAGCTGGGGGCTGCCCTGGCCCAGGCCCTGGCCCAGGATGCCGCCGTGCGCGAGGCCGAACAGGCCGTTGATGACCTGGCCGTTGCGGTCCGGGTCGCCGAACGGGTCGAGCCAGGCGTCGAAGCGCACGCGGACGTGGCCGAAGGCGGCGTAGCCGAAGTACGCGCCGGCGCCGAAGAGCAGGCCGCCCACGACGATCCAGCCAGGACGCTCGGTGGCCACGTAGAGCATCACGACGAACAGGCCGAAGAACAGCAGCGACGAGCCGAGGTCGCGCTGGAACACCAGGATGCCGACGCTGATCAGCCAGCAGGCCAGGATCGGTCCGAGATCGCGCCCACGGGGCAGGTCGATGCCGATGACCCGTCGGCCGGCGAGGGCGAGGGCGTCGCGCTTGACGACGAGGTAGCCCGCGAAGAAGATCGCGAGGCAGACCTTGGCGGCCTCGCCGGGCTGGAAGCTGAAGCCCAGCAGGACGACCCAGATGCGTGCGCCGTTGATGGTCTGCCCGATGCCGGGGATCAGCGGGAGGATCAGCAGCCCGATCGCCGCGGCGCCGAACGTGTACGTCAGGGTCTGCAGGCGGCGGTGGTCGCGGACCGCGATGAGGATCCCCGCGAACGCGGCGATGCCGACCGTCGTCCAGACCAGCTGGGAGTTGGCGAACGCCGCCCGGTCGGGGTCGATCTGCTGCCGGCCGAGGTCGAGCCGGTAGATCATCGCCAGACCGAGGCCGTTGAGCGCGACGACGAGCGGCAGCAGCACCGGGTCGGCGTACGGCGCGACCCGTCGCACGATCAGGTGGGTCGCCACCGCGACGACGATCAGCGCGCCGCCCAGCTTGTAGGTGTCGGCGGGGATCGTGCCCTCGACGCCCAGGCCGACCGAGGCGTACGCGGCGATGCCGATGAAGACGGCCAGGACCGTCAGGAAGAACTCCGCCCCGCGGCGCTTGCGCGGGACCCACACGGGCGTCGTCATCGCCGCCATGCCGCATCGGTCGCCGCGGCCGGTGAGGTCGCGGCGGGATCGGGGGTCGGCGCCGGGGCGCTCGGGTCGGGGGTCGGGGTGGGCGTGGGTGCGGGGGCAGGGATGACGTCGAGCTCCTCGATGGTCTGCAGGGCGTCGGCCTTGCTGGAGGCCTCGATGCCGTCCTCGATCTCGCGGCGCTGGAACTCCGTGAGCGAGGTCAGCTCGATGTCGGTGGTCTCGTCGACGTGGCTCAGGGTGAGGCCGGGGATGTCGGCCTCGACACCGCGGAACACCGCGACCCGGCCGTCGGCCGCGGCGACGTAGTACTGGTCCTGCGACCACTGGTACGCCCAGGTGCCGGCCCCCGCGAGGATCGCGGCGAGGACCAGGACGCCCGCGGTCCATCGCACCCAGCGGCGCCGGCTGGGCGGCCGTGGCGCGTAGCGGAGCTCCTCGGGGTCGAACGTCGAGGTGTCGTCCGAGCCGCTGGCCGCGGCGCCCGTGCGCGGGCGGGCCTGCGTGGCCGCCGCTCCGACCAGCTGCGGCTGGCCGTCGGAGGAGGACAGGTGCTGGTCGGGATCGGTGCCGCGCTCGACGAACTCCGCGATGACGACCGTGACGTTGTCGACGCCGCCACCCTCGAGCGCCAGACGGATCAGGTCGGTCGCGGCCATGTCGATCGTCTCGGCGCCGAGCGCCCGCGCGATGACCGCGTCCTCGACCATGTCGGACAGACCGTCGCTGCACAGCAGGTACCGGTCGCCCAGCACGGGCTGCACCCAGCTCAGGTCGGCGCCGTTGTCGTCGCGGCCCAGCATCGCGCGCAGGATCAGCGAGCGGTGCGGGTGGACGCGTGCCTCGGCCGGCGAGATGCGTCCCTCGTCGATGAGGCTCTGCACGAAGGTGTGGTCGGTGCTGATCTGCTGCAGCTCGCCGCCGCGCAGCCGGTACACGCGCGAGTCGCCGATGTGCGCGAAGGCGAACTTCTCGCCGTCCCACAGCATCGCGTCGAGCGTCGTGCCCATGCCCTCGACCGACGGATCGCGCGCGATCAGGTCGGCGAGGCGCTTGTTGGCGTCGTTGACGGCGCGGTCGAGGGCGTCGATCGCGTCGATGTCGAGATCGCGGTCGAGCTGGCGGATGACGTGCAGCGTCTCGGACGAGGCGATCTCACCCGCCGCGGCGCCGCCCATGCCGTCCGCGATGACGAGCAGGCGGTCGCTGGCGTAGCCGGAGTCCTCGTTGTCGGCCCGCCGCAGACCGGTGTCGGTCAGGGCGACGTAGCGGTAGCTGAGAGACGTCATGGACTACTTCTGCAGCTCGACGATGGTCTTGCCGAGGCGGACCTGGATGCCCAGGCCGATCGGGACCGGCGCCGTGATGCGCTGGCTGCCGAGGTAGGTGCCGTTCGTGGAGCCGAGGTCCTCGACGAACCACTGCTCGCCGTTCGTGGCGAAGCGGGCGTGGCGGGTCGAGACGTAGTCGTCGTCGAGTCGGATGGCGGCGTCGGTGCCGCGGCCCAGCAGGATCGGTCCGTCGCCGAGGGGCACGCTCTGCCCGGCGTTGGGGCCGTCGACGATCTTGAGCGTCGTCGGCACGCCGCGCGGGGTCTTGCGCGGCTTGGCCTTGGGCGCCGCCTTCTGCTTGGGCTGGCGGGGGGTCGAGGGTGCCTTGGTGCCGAAGATGTCGGAGCGGATGACGGAGACCGCCGAGAGCACGAACAGCCACAGGACGGCCAGGAAGCCGAGCTTGATGAGGGTCAGCGTGAGCTCGGACATCAGACCGCCTCGGTCACGCGGATGACGATGACGGTGTTGCCCATCCGGATCTCGGACCCGTCCGCGACGACGGCCGTCGCGACGCGGTGCCCGTTGAGCACGACGCCGTTGGTGGAGTCGAGGTCGACGACCGTCACGGTCGTCTCGGTGCCGCTCTGGTGGATCTTGATCTGTGCGTGGCGCCTCGAGATGCCCGGGTCGTCGATCTTGAGCTCGGCCTCGTTGCCGCGGCCGATCACGACGCCGGGGGGGCTCAGCGGGTGCTTCATCCCGTTGACCTCGATGATCACGTGGGAGGAGCGGACGGCCGTCTCGGTCATGCGCTGCCCGGCCACGGGCGTCACGGCGGCGTTGGTGCGGCTGCGCACGCGGAAGCGGCCGGTGCTGAGGTCGGCGGCCTGCGTGAACGAGATCTCGAGCTCGCCGGCCATCGTGTACCGCTGCTCCGTGACGTGCTCCTTGACCAGCGTCGCGAGCTCGTCGGACAGCGTCGTGCTGAACGGGTTGAGCCGCTCGAAGTCCGGCTGGGACAGCTCGACCGTGAAGTCGTTCGGGACCAGCATCCGCTCGCGCGACAGGATGTGCGCGGAGTTGTCGACCTCGCGCTGCAGTGCCGCCGCGATCTCGACCGGCTGGACGGCGCTGCGGAACGCTCGTGCGAACGCGCCGGTCACAGCGCCCTCGAGGCGTTGTTCGAACCGTTGCAGCACCCCCGCCATGACGTCCCGCCTTTCTCTGAGCCGTAAGTGTTCCCTGCGATGGTATCGGCAGGACCCGAGGTGGCACGTCGTCCGTGGGGGTGGGCCACGCGGAAAGCTCGCCGATCCGGCCTGTTAGACTTTGTTCTCGGTCCCTCGGGACCATGCGCGGGTGGCGGAATGGTAGACGCGCTGGCTTCAGGTGCCAGTGTCCGCAAGGGCGTGGGGGTTCAAATCCCCCCTCGCGCACAGAGAGTGGTTGAGTTGAATTTGGAGAAGTTCAGATTCAATTGAAAAGGCGGTCTGACCTGCGGGATGTTCACCCGCTAGGTCAGACCGTCGCTAGTTGAGGAGTTGGAAGGATTTGAACCGCACTCCTCCTTTCGCGGTGCTAGCGGCTAATTTTGCGGTCGGTGCAGAGCATGGGTGAAGCCAGCTCACGCCGGCGCGAGAAATACGCAGGAGACCTGCACGCGCTTGGACGCCGGGTTCAGGCTCTGCGGGCCGACGCGGGGCTATCGCAAGAGCAGTTGGAGGACCTCTCGGGCGTCCAGCGGCTTACGATTAGTGGCATCGAGAACGCTAAGATCGATCCGCAGTTGGTGACCCTCCTGAGGCTGGCCGAGGCACTGGGAGTTAGACCTGCGGAGCTGCTCGGAAACTGAGCGGAACGTGTTCCAACTCCGGGTCGTCCCAGCAGCGAGATCGCGGACTTTGGGACCGTTAGATCAGCTGCCCACTCGGATAGACGGCGGCGAACGCGCCTTGGCCCTCTATGACCTGCTGGTACGACGGTGTCAATTGACCGAGACGCTGGGATGCGCGCTTCACTTGCAGACTCAAGTCTTTGCTGTCCGCCTTGGTGTCTGTCCAGAAGAAGCGACGCTCAGTGGTGTCGATGAGAGCGGCTCGGTAGCGGTGGCTTCCCGTAGGCGTTCGTGAAGCTCAGCGCCGTCCCGGTAGCCGATGTCCTGCACCATCTGGCGATAGGCGAAGTGAACCGTCGCATCTCTCGTGGGACCTATGGGAACGAGTAGGCCGAAGTCGGCGAACCCGATGATTGCGGCTCGCGTGCCTCGCCGTGCTCCAGGGTTGATGGTGCTGTCTTTCTGAAGACGCGAGGTCTTCTCCCCGAGGTAGGGGCAGACGATCGCTGAATATAGAACGCAAGAGAGATGAAGAGGTCTACCGAGGTCGTGGGAACCCTCTTGTTCGTGCTGCCGCATCCAGGCTGCATCTGCTTGAGCGAACGCTCGATATCCAGTCGACCTACCTGGAATGCGAAACCCGCAAACGGCGCAGGACCGGTTCATCCCATGTACGAAGTTCCGGTCCGTGTCGACCTTGCTGATGACAGGCAACCCCCCGACCCAACCTGCTTCGGCAGGCACCACGTGCCCACGGGTGTCTGTGGGTAGGCCTGCCACGCAAGGCGGCGGTGCGGGCTCAAGTTCCACGTAGTTCTCCGGTTTGTGGCCGAACTTCAGCAGGTACCAAGATGATCCTCGGCGCGAATCATGCTTCGCGTCCGGGATGCCCGACGGCGTCCAATGAACTTGCCGTACCTGCAGATGGTCGAACGCGGTGACCTAGGTGAAGCAGACGCCCGGAGCACCCGAAATGTTAAGCAGACCGGGACTGTCTCAGGCCTTCCCGGACTACCGGCGCCACGGCTTCGAATAGCGCTCGCAGCTGACGTAGGTACGGGGCATCCTGGTCGCCGACTACCTCCAGGATCCCTTCCACCTTCGTTACAGCGTCTTCAGCGGTGCGTTGATTCGCAGGTGTCGAGGCGTGTTCTCCGTCGCGATCCGAGGCACGACCGTGGGCGGCGACATCGATCCGAGTCTGCTGGGCGAGCGCCTCATACCGACTCAACTTTGCTTTGAGCCGACGAAGTTCCTTACCCGCCTGCCGCCGACAAAACTCATCGCAGTACTCCTGCGGACGACCAGCTGTGACCACTCTTCGAAATTCGTTGCGGCACAACGGACGGGCGCATTCGTCGATGAACGCGTCTTCGTCACCTGCGGAGGAGGTCCGCAGCCTACGAGTTTCGCTGCTCATGACAACTCCAATCCGTCCTTAATGCGCGCGAAATTCTTACTAGGAAGTGTATCGACAATGGCAGCAGAAACCGGCCGTTTGCATGACGTGTCAGTGCTTGGAAGCTCGGCGACTCGCGGAAGTCTGTGCGCGCAATTTGCGCGGGCCAGCCGCACTCGATACTTGCAACTGAGACCGGCAACAGGCCGGGTCGAACCGAAACGGAGTTCCATGTACTTCGCCATCTACCGCAGTTCAAACGGCCAGTACTACTTCAACATCAAGGGAGGTAACAACGAGACGATGGCGACCAGTGAGACTTACGTCGCCAAGTCCTCCGCGCAGAATGCGATCAACGTGATTAAGGCTGGAGCGGCCAGCGCTCGCGTTGTCGACTACAGCTGACATTAGAAACGTCGAGGGGTTCAGAGCGCGTCAATCGCTCTGAACCCCTCTGCGACGGTACAGCCGTTCGACTGTGCTCACCAACGCCGTAGCCGGCCGCGAAGACCACGGTATGACAATCGGGGCCACGCGCCGAGGATGCCAAGGTGTCGAGCTATAGCTGACTGCCTCGTGTACGGGGCGGCCCGATTCATTTCTTCCGATTGGCGGTCCGGAGCTACCCCTCGACCAATCTCTACATCAGGAGCACGACGTGAGTAAAGATCTCAACGCCGACGATGAAACCGTGGAAGAGCCGCAAGACCCGCCCATTCAACAACCCTGCAAAGTTGAGATAGGTGACGTTGACGCCGCAGTAGCTGCCATGGATGCCTCCCTCACCAAAGCAGTCGACAACTTCGAAGTGTGGTCGATGCTCAAGGGAGATGAACAGAACCTTCCCGATGAGCTCCGGGGCCAACTCCAGACAGCATGGTTCTACCGACTGGAACTTGAGACCGACGGCAAGGCAGGCTGCAAACTCGTCGTCGACGAATCTTGGCCAACGCCGGTCGCGAAGATGCCGACCGCCACGCTAGAACTCTGGGCAGGCATCGCGAGCAAGGCCACGGCTCCCGCGGTGATCGCCAGATTCGAAGACCTTCTTTTCTGCCGAGGCGAAGGCAACGGACTCCAACGAGCTACACGGGCTGCTGCCGCGTACTGCGACGCTGTCGATGACCAAAGTGAGGATCATCTTGTCGCCGAGTATTTGCTTCGCGCCTGGACGCTGAGCCGACAGGTACGCAACCAGGCACTTGGAAGTCGCGTCCATGATCGACTAACCGAAGTGGCCGAACGAGTGATCGTTGATGGCGACCCATTTTCGCTAGGGCCGCTCCTCGCGATCTTGACTGTGCTCGCAGCACCATCGACGCTCCCTTCAACATTGGACATTGAGGCCGCCCTCACTCACCTGGCGTCGCTGGCAGCGGACCCGATCATCGCCTCAGAGGTCGCCTCGCTTCGGCGCAAGCGCCACGGCAACACCGCGACACTCGAGCAGCTAGGTGAGATCGCGAGAGATGAACTCGCTGCATACGAACGAATGGCCACATACACAACGGTCCCGCTCATCAAGCAGCACCACCTGGAGAACGCCGCTAAACGAGCGGCCGAACTCGGACTCACCAAAGATGCAAAACGACTCGTCGTCGAGATGCAGAAGCTCGGGCCCGAGGTCCTACGCAACATGCACACGTTTACCACTGAGACGAGCGTCCCGCGCGCAGGCATCGAGGCATTCGCACGCCGGTACACAAGAAGTCCTAGCTGGGTGACGTCCCTTCAGAGCTTCTTCTACTCAAGCAACCCCGCTGGAGGTCTGAGCAGCCATCGCAAGTTCGCGGAATCTGGACGATCCAGCCTCCGCCGGCTGATCGGGGCAGGGCTCATCGGCGCTGATGGCCTCACACGTGAGCACCAGTCAACCGAAGCCAAGCAGGACCATCACGACATGAACCTGAGCACCGCGAGCAGAGCTGAGTTCGTAGGCGACCTGCTTGCCGACGCCCTCTTCAGGATGCAGCGACGATACGGGACCCCGACAGAGCCCGAACTGGTCGACGCAATCTTGGCGTTCAAAGCGCGCAACATCGACAATGCGCGCACCTTCGCCAAAGCACTGCATCACTTCTGGGCCCGAGACTTCGACACCTGCGTCCATCTTGCGGTGCCACGGTTTGAGGGCGCGGCTCGTGAACTCCTTCTCGAACTGAATGTGGGAATCTACCGGTTGCCAAGCGGCGACAACCCCGGAGACTATCCAGGGCTGTTCTACCTTCTGAAAGAACTCGAACTGCATGCAATGGACGAAGAGTGGATCTGGTTCTTCCGCTGGTTAATGCTCGGTCCCGGCGGCCGGAACCTCCGCAACGATGTCGCTCACGGAGCGGCAGTCAACGTCAGCCCCATCCATGCTGCGTTAGCGCTGAGAGCACTCGCCGTTATGGTCTTGGCCGCCCCCGATCCTCACGACTCAACGAACTTGTCAGTAAGACCGATCACTAGGCGCAACGGCCTTGCAGCCATCCCAGACCTCTTACTGACAGTTGCGTCGAAGACCCTGGGCAGGGCAGCGATGCAGCTACACGATCTCCGTGCTCGTCCCGTACAGCGGCGCGAAGTTCCTCGCGCTCAGAGCACCGGGAATGTTGAGAAGGACTCGAGTTGACCCCCACGGATTGCCGTCGACGAAAGGTCGTCAACTGTCGCGGCGACACCTCCAGCCGGAATCAGGTCTCGTTCTGTGGAGTCTGATCGGCGACAACTCCCATGACTTCGTCGGCAATCTGACGCTCCCATGCTGGCCAGCTCAACCGGAGGCCTAGATCGGCGCTCATAAACTGACTGAGCGCAAGGCTGTGTCTTCCAGTTCTCCAGGCGATCAACACACGATCAGCCGCCTGACCATTCTCCACCGCGCGCTCTAGAGCGCGAAGATCCTGAACGGTCATGATGGCCAAACGATGCATCCGCGACCCCTGGAGAAGACCGGACTCTTCCATGATCTCGTCCGCTCGGATCGCAACTGGTGGACTCCACCCGAGCCCACCTTCGTCGCAGGTACGGCTGCAGCGATATGAAACCGTCAACCAGCGGCGGCGACCGCAGCGAGCTTCCGCGCATCCCGCTTCGCGCGAATCGCGACGATATCCATCGGCTTTGCTATATGCGTGGCATCTACGCGCCATGCTTCCAGTGGGAGCACGACCGCACTTACTACTGCGCCGATCTGCAGCTGGCCTGGACGCAGCAAAAGCGCGGTCACGGCGCCTTCGTCGTCAACCAACGAGATGTCACTACCGTCCCAGTACAAGAACCGCGCCCCTGCTCCGCGCGTCCATTGCTCCTCGAGCAGCTCCTTAACCCGCGCGACCTTCTGCAGCGAACAGCCCGCATCGCGTAGGGCCTTGATCGAACGAACGAGAACGAGATCGTCCAAGGACCAGTAACGCGGGTAACGCTTTCCAGCCCGTGGTAGGAGAGTCGCGCCGCAAAGTTTCCGGACCCCGCTCCAATACTCCAACGTCTGTCTGGCCACCCCTGCGATGGAGCACACCTGCGCAGTCGTCAACGCCATTTGCTTGACGCCGGCTAGTTCGGTGTTCATTCGACAGAATGTACGCTGAGTGTGTCTAAAGATGAAGTCCGTCTTTAGCGGTACTGTGAACGCATGCTGGCCGCCGCACTCGGCGCACCTTTCGCCGAAAGCACGCTCCGTACTTCAGCTCGGTGTCCGCGCGTCTCGTTAAAGCGAAATAGATGGTTCGCGCAGGGCCCAGTGACGACACCGGATAGACATCTCGCGGCAACCCCCTGTACTGGGATCGCGATCTACCGTGGACTGTTCAACCCCACCGAGTCCCTAGGCGGTGACGTGATGTCGACTCCTGACGGCGGGGCTACCACGCTCACGTGTCTAGTGCCCACATGCCGACGCGCAGGGCTATCCCGGCAGAACTCGAGAACCCCAGACCTTGCCCCACGTATAGCGTTTGGCAATACGATGGATTCTCATCTGTTCAACCGGACACGGGAAAGCGAGTTGGACCGAACTTGGCAACCCTGGAACGCTCGCACGAGGCAGAGTCGATCAGACGCCCCAGTGCTCGACGGGCTATGCGCAAACGAGGCCAAACCGGCGACTTGGTCGTGGCACGGAACAAAGGCAAAGTTGGACCGAAGCAGCGCAGGTGGTTCCGATCGATCGCCCTGTACGGCATCGGCAGTGTCAGCTACGGCTCTGCCAAAGACAAGGGCTTTTTCAAACAGGTCGAGAAGCTCGCGGACTATGTCGACGTGTACCCGCTCAGCGAGGCATCCCGACGGCAACTTCAGCAGCGCGGCGTACACGTCCCACCTGCGGGCGTGGTCGATGTGACCGTCCAGGACTACACGACCAGAGGAACTCGCGCAGGTAGGACGCTTGCACTCGCAGGACGGGAGTACATCACCTTCGAGCAAGGAGACGGAGCAATCTCCCTGGCTTGGTCCAGCGCCCTCCCCCTCTTGGAACTGTTGGACAAGACCTTCGTACCCGAGCATGAATCACTGCAATTCACCGACGGAACCGCGGTCATCGACGATGAGATGATCGTCGGAACACCTGAAGAGATCTTGACTGAGGCAGCCAGATGTTTCGATCGCGTCAGCCTCCTGCGCCTCGACCGCGCAGACTTCGCCTTGGCCTGGGTAGCTAACGCCGAGCAGGCGAAGACACCGAAGATCCGCCAACACGAGTGCTTCGTCATCTCGCAGCGTCACCGCCCGGACCTATTCGCGCAGATCATCGAAGGCTCCGCAACGATGGACATCGGGCATAGCGCAGCCAAACTCGTTAGCGAATTCTCCGACCTCGGTGAGGACTACACGTCACAGCGCTAAGAAAACCTGTCGCATGCAACACCCGAGATGCGACACAATGTTGAACATGCGAGTGCTCAAACCGATCTACGGGCCCAAGTCGGCTGGCGGCAAATACCAAAGCAGCGATGTAGTCGAAGTCTTCGGCGAATACGACAAAACCTCCAAGAAGCATCTAGTTCGTGCCGTCCTCCGGCGCCCCGTCACCATCGACGCCGAGGTTAGAAGCAGTGTGCGGCGGCCGACCGACCTGGAGTACACCGGCAGCCCTCCCGCAGTGCCCGACTCCGCCACCTGGGTGGCAAAGTTTCCCCTAGACTTCAAACTCGGCAGCGACTGGCGGCAGGGAGACGTCCAAGACATCCCGCTCGCGCCCACAACCGCGCAAGCTTGCCCCATCTCCGGGCACGCGTGGACTACAGAAGTCACCATCGTCAGCGGGGGCGAGCGCAGCAAACCCAAGCCGGGAACCGTAAAGTTCACGTGCAGCCGCTGCTAGAAGCAGGTGCGAGCGCCTCCCAGGACCCCGACCGGTTCCTCATCGCGTTCCCGTTCTTCGCGGCGGTAGCGATCGTCGTCGTATCGACCGCCGCTCAAACTCTCGTGACGTGGAAATTGACCAAGGAGATCCAAGACCTCTTCGACGAGGAGAAGGCCGAGAACGACGAGGCATACCGAGCAGCAAACTCTCCACCCATCCCTGTCGCGCCGGTTTACCAACCAGGGCTCGCTCCCAACGCATTGGCGCAAGAGATCGGAAAGTATATGGAGGCGACGTCGGCCGTCGGAGTCTGCCTAAGCTTCGTCGTCGCACTCATCGGACCAGTCACCAATGCGCATAGCACCAGAGTTCTCTACCTACTTGTCGGCACCTTCGTTCTGGGTCTCGGCTGGTTCCTTTTCGCGCTGATGACACCAGCGGCGACGTACGACAAGTACATGCGTCCCCGGGTCCCGTTCGGGATGCTCCCGTTCATACCCGGGGGATGGCCAGTCAGCGCTCTCGCTCAAGGAGCCAGCTACTCGGCGGCCGGAGTTGTCGCCTGGATACTGGCGTGACTGGGATCTGCGCTGCTGCCTAGACACGCCTGGCCAGAGAAAGCACAGCCACTCCAGCTCAACACATCGATCGCGCGTACGCCTGCACCGTCAAAGGATCCAATCGACAAGGGCAGGCCATCGAGCTGAACCGCCGAACACGTCCGATCGACCACAGACGATGCTTAGGAACGAGCTGAGACGTGAGTAGACGACCAGCACTCGACATCCACGTTCCCGTGATGACGTCTGAGAGTTGGACGATGCCCACTGCGGGCATCAGCAATTGGGACGGGCCCCGCACGTTTGTTCAAACAAGCGGGGCGCCTTCCGTGCCCACAATTCGAGCGTCGGTGAGCCGCAACCTCAAAGGTGAATCGGGTGTCTCAGCTGGCATATTTGCTGGCAAGATCCCTGTGCAACTTCCCAGGTCTGTACCCGGGGAAAATTCCTTGCACTGTCACCGCCAGGGACGTATACGCCGATTTCAGCTTGCCGTCCCTGTCGCAAACAGGGATCGAGAGCTTTCCTGTAGCCGAGCGAGGCTCTGGTGATCCTGACCCGGGGACTCCGGCCGCGAAGACCATTCTCTCGAGCGCCTCGTACCGGACGCGGTCAACAATCCCCAGTTTGTCGTTGGTCGCTTAGACGGCCATGAGGTCGTAGACGGGGCTACCCTCGTCAGCGTCAAGATCCAACCCGAAAGTGTGCCCGTCAGCCGTCTTGAACTTCGTTGACGGGCGCATTGGGGTGCCCGTTACCAATGACGGCATCGAGCGAGCGGCTGGCGGCGGCTTGGAGCGATAGTGTGCCCGAACCATGAGTGTTCCTATGGAGGCGCGACGTCGCCTCATGAAGCCGGTCCGCGATGCTGTCGAAGGATGTGTCGTTCCGGGTAAGTGGCACACCATCCCAGTAGACCCGTCGATCTGGGACGCGTACTCGGGGTTCCTCTTCGAGTCGTTGGTCGCGCACAGCGACACAGTGTTGGGCTTCGATGCGGTGGGAGACGAATACCGGGATCTGAGCGAGTACGTACGAAAAGTATGTGACTCCTACACTCGTGTCTGCGAGCACGTCCTCTCGCTGCAACCGTTCGAACCATTTGACTGCAGCATGGCGGGAGAGATTCTGAATTGCGCGTCTGCGTGGTCGCAGCACGCGGTCGAGTTGATCCTCCAGCAGCCAGCCGCAGCACCCTCGCGCGACGCCATCCATGAACATCGAGAGCGATGGACCGTGGCCGTCGACCACCCTGACCGCCTCGGCTGCGCTTTCGACGTGGATGTCCCGCTCACAGACGAAAACGGGGTGTTCGCTCCGGGTTTGGTGCTCGCGGCGTACGCGTATCGCACGACCGACCTCCTGCAGGTGCTCGCACCGCACATGAGGTCACTCAACCTTCCCGTCGGTCCTGAACTCCTCGCCAACGTCTCGATCGTCGGATGGATCGTCTCCGCAGAAGACCCGGTGGTCGCCTATCTGGCCGCTTACGCGTATCTCAACGCGATGCTGCTGGGCGACATCGACGTGGTCGCTGCCGAGCAAAGACACTTCACTGGACGTGAGCAACGCACGCGTCAGGCCTCTCGTCGATCCGCCGCATCGCTCATGTCCGCTCGCGCGGACAAGGACGGTGAAACCAGAGCTCTGAGGTTGGCAGGGGTGTTCAAGGCGACTGTCGAAGGGACAGTGCGTCAGTACGGTTGGGCACTTCGATGCATGGAGGCAGGTCAATGGAGTCCTTCCCCGATGCTAGGCACGCTGCGAGACGCCCTGATTAAGCACGGCGGCTTCAGCGGGAGGGTGGCTGAAGCCTGCCTGATGGTCGACTTCCGAAACGGCGAGGCGCACGAAGACTTGGCGTGGAACGGGTTCCGGAACGTCTACATGGCAGGCGACACGGTCGTGAACCCATCCGACGTGCGTGACGCGATCGTGATCGGGTCATCATTCGGCCTCGGCTGCGACGCCGCCCGTGCCGCATACGCATCGTTGCACCATCAGCCCACCTGGGACGCCCCTGACGTCGGAGACAAGCACCGTCTTCCGAACTGGCAGCGAGCGGCAGCACAGTTTGGCACCAACAACATTGTCGTGCTCAACGCCGACTTCAACTCGACGACCGCCCGGGTGTTCGTGGAGACGATCACCACCGGTCATATCAACCCCTGCTTTCAGGCGCTCATCAGCGTGCACAGGCTGCTACCCGACGTCGAGGAGTTCGAGGTCTACATCGGTGACGACACCGTGCCGGTCATCGCCGTCAGCGCGAGGGCGCTGGCCGCGACATATCCGGTGTGGAACGACGCACTCACCACCTTCGCTCCGATGCCGTTGGGTGCGTTCCTGCCCATCAACTACGACGCCCGCCGGCACCACGAGAGCGAACTGGAGGCAGTGAAAGCGGTCGCCTGGATCGCCGCCGACGATCTACTTGGCGCGATCGACGGCGATCAACCCTTCTTGACAAGTGAATCCCTCGACCTGCTCCGAGACCGGGTCACCTTGGTGGTTGCAGTCCTCGACGCCTGCTTGCCGCTGATGGGGCAAGACACCACGGCCCGGCCGCGCGCCATCGCGACGTATGCGCGCGAGCTGCGTCGTCACCTGAGCGGGGCCACGCAACCTGTCCTTGCCGGTCAGCTCGACGGTTTGGACGCTGTGCAGAATATTCGGCGCGCTTGGGAGCTGTGGGGTCCGGCCCCCAGGCTGCCCACGATCCCTGAGGGTCCTGAGACGGCTGCTGACGTTGACGACAGGCCACGTAGGCGCCCCCGACCAGACGATCTGAGCTGGCAGACGATCTGACCTTCGGGGTTAGGCCAAGAGCAGTCCGCACGTCACTGACGTCGAAGCACGCACAGGTGCGCAACCGCTGGCCGAGCCGACAGGAGCGCAGGCGAGGGACCACGCCCTTGCCGTCGGAACGCGTGGTCGCCGCGACCGCACCCCGGTTGCCAAGTGCAGTGGACTGATTGCGCGTTTGTCCGACTGTGCTACCTGGGTCCGACTCCGGTCGCCCTTGAGAGCGGGTCGGGGCATACGCCGCGAAGCACGGACTGCGCGGCGTACCTCACGTCCTCTCGGATGGTGCACTCCCAGACCCTCACGACCAGCCAACCAGCCTGCTCGGCGGCCTTGGTGGACTCAAGGTCTCGCTCTTGGTTGCGGACCATCTTCTGTTCCCACAGATGCGCGTTCGGACCGGACCACGGACCACGGTGGCCATGAAGAGGGCACGTGTGCCAGTAGTCCCCGTCTACGAACACGGCGATCCCCCTTGAGGGAAGCACGAGGTCGGCGGTACATCCAGGCGCGAGCCGTCGCTGAAGCCGAAACCGTGCCCCTAGGGAGTGAATACACTGGCGCAGAGCCAGTTCAGGCGCCGTGTCCCGATTCTTTCGGCCGCGCAGGTGCGCACCCGCGGTGGTGGGAGCCCAGCCGCCACTGCTCATGTCGACAGGGAGGCCATGGGGGAACGCGCGCACGCCTGCGCCAAGGGGCAGTCACCGCACATGCTGCTGGAGGTGAAGCAGACGTCCTCGGCGATTGCGATGATGGCCGCCATCCTTTCCTGGCTGCCCTCACCGTGCCCGACCAGACGAGCAACGGCGAGCCGTCCGGTCGTGAGTCGGTTCCGGTTGTCCTTGCCTAGTACGCGAGTCGCCACACGGGCAGTCCCGGGCGTGACGACAAGCCTATCGGCTTGGGAATCCATCGAGTAGACCTCAAGTCGCTGCAGCTCGTCCGACGAGATCGAGTCTTCGTCGAGCTCTTCGGCAGGACTCATCAGGTGTCTGGCCAGGCGAGGGAGACGCTCCACAGCACGTTTCGCCGTCCGCCCCCGGAACGTCTGTGCCAGCTCGGCACACGCCTCGGGTGTCGCGTCGCCAGGTGTGGGCAGGGCAGCGACGATCTGCTGGACCAGTCCCTTCTCCCGGGCGCGGGACGTCACGGCGTTGATAACGGCGACCCACATGTTGCCAGGCACACGCCACGGCTGAGTGGCCTGTGCGGTGTCAGCCCAGAGGTTCAGGGCCGCTTGGACCTGCGCGACACGGTTGGTCTCGTTCACCCGTTGGTCTAGGCGAGGACCGGACCGAGGGGTAGTGAACGCGTCCTGGATTCTTCGGCCGATGCTCTCGGCCAAGGCCGGCGGTACCGCGTTCCCGATCTGCTTGAAGGCCGCGCTGCGGGGGCCGGCGAATCTGTAGGAGTCGGGGAAGGTTTGGATGCGTGCGGCCTCGCGCACGCTGATCGTCCGTGGTTCGCGCGGATGAATGTACCAGTAGCCGTCCTTCGCGATGTGTGCCGTGATGGTCCGAGACAGGCCGGCACCGTCGAGTCGTTTGTACTTGTCGTCGAAGCTGTCGTCGCGATAGCGCCGGAGCTCGGCGGGAAGGTCGCTGTACTTCGTGGAGGAGTCCATGAGGCCGAACGCGACACGGTCGTCGTCGCGCACCGGTCGGGTGACGTGGTCGTGGACGAAGCCTTCGTCTTCCGCCGGTACATCACGGCGGGCACGCTTCTGGAACTGTGTGCTCGGCTCGCTGTAGGCGAGACGGCTCGCACCAGTTGTGTCGTTCAGTGACGGCAGGTCGCCGATGGCAGAGTCGACCGTGACAAGGCTTCGGCGGTTGGGCCACCTGAACGGCCGCTGGGCCCCACGGGTCGCGACCACGATGAGCCGTTGTCGGTGCTGGGGGACTCCGTGCTCCCACGCCCGCCGGATGTCAACGTTGCAGTGATACCCGTGAGCCTCCAGTTCGCTGACGATCTGACGCACTACTCGGACCTCGTCTCCGAGGGCCATGTCCGGGACGTTCTCCATCAGGACGGCCTTCGGGCGGACCGCGAGGACTACGTCGAGAAAAACTCGCCAAAGATCCTTCCGTCGGTCTACCGGGTCGCGCGTACCGGCTGCAACGAGACTACGGATCTTCGACCGTCCTGCCCGCGAGAACGGCTGGCACGGCGGTCCTCCTGCCACGATGCCTACTTCGACGGTTCTGAGCAGCTCTGTCAGTTGCGCCAGGCGTTCGGGGTCGGAGAGGTCCCAGTTGAGACTGAGACCGCCGAAGTTGTGACTGTGCGTCTCTACAGCCCACTTGTCCGTGTCGACAGCCAGCCCCACCCGGTAGCCGGCGCGCTGGAGGCCGTAACTGAGTCCACCACCGCCTGCGAAGAGGTCAACGGCGATGGGACGGCTGCTCGAACGCGCCCACTCCGACCAAGTCTCCAGTGACTGAGACTGAGGGTGAGGGTCGAGTCTCAGGGAAGGGCGACGTTCCAGTTTCACTCGGTAGGACTGACTCGGGCGTGTCTCTGTGATCTCCGGTCCGGGCGTCGGTGTGGTCTGTGTGTCTGTCATGCCAGCTGTATCGGTCGGTCGCGTGAGGGTCGTGCCTACGCCGGCTGTGAGCTCGTGCTCAGTCGTGGGCTGTGTCGTACGCACGACGGACCTCCGACGGAACACGGCCGCGCGAAGACACGACATGACCCTGGCTCTCAGCCCACCGGCGGATCTCTGCGTCGGCGGGCGTGCCTTCGCGTCGGGCCGGGCGAGATGGCCGGACGACGTCAGCAGTCGCAACAAAAGGATCGAGCGCGTCTCGGAGTTTCATAAGGTTCGATTCCGAAAGGTGAAGGTCCCATGCGCGGCCCTCAAGAACGAGTCGAACTGGCTTGGTGTCGGAGGGGAGCTGTTGGCCGTCGAGATCGTCGACAACGACCAACACTTGCCTGACACCCACCTTGCCTCCACTTCGCTGCTGCCCAGCCCATCCTAAGGGGCAAGAGATCAGTTCCGCCGCAACTCGACGCGAGGCGAGACACGTTCAGCGCCGCCGACCCGTCCGGCCTACCCCGGGTGCCGACAGGCGCTAGACAACCTGTGAAGAACGGCGTGACCTGCGTGTGATCGACGGCGTCGGTGTGTGATGAGTGGGCATGGAATCAGAGCCAAGCGGGCCGTGTAGGTGCCGGACGGATCCGGCGTGCACCTCAGCCGGGGCTTGGTCGTCATACTGTCTGCTAGTCCGCAGCGTTGGTGCAGACAGACAGGTCTGGAGAAACACTTGACATCACGACGACACACCGCGCCGCTTCGGCCGCGCGCTCGCCTCATGCAGCACCTCGGCGAGGACCTGATCCCTAACGACCGCGTCGCGCTCGTCGAGTTGGTCAAGAACGCGTACGACGCCGACGCCAACACGGTCGTCGTCAGGTTCATGCAGACCGACGACGGGTCTCTCTCGACCATCGAGGTGTGGGACGACGGGCACGGCATGAGTGTCCACACTGTAGAGACCGTCTGGATGGAAATCGCCACGCCCAGCCGGTCAAAGAACCGCAGGAGCGAGAGCGGGGCGCGTCGGGTGCTCGGAGCCAAAGGCCTTGGCCGGTTCTCAGTCGCCCGGCTGGCCAAGGAGCTCGTCCTCGAGACAAGGCGCGCAGACCTCGACGAGGTCGTCCTAGAGACGAACTGGGACGACTACACCTCGGACGACCTCTACCTCGACGACCTACAGATCACCTGGGAGGAACGTTCGGCAGCCACCTTCGCCCCCGGCGGTCCGGCCACCGAGGTGTTTCGCGAGGCGTTTCAGTCAGCCCAGATCGACGAGAGCCCGCCTGAGGTCGAACACGGAACCGTCCTCCGGCTGGTTGGACCGCGGAGCGACTGGTCCGAGACCGAAGTCGACGCCCTCCGCAACGCTCTCAGCCGGCTCACCCCTCCTCCTCCTCCGGCAGACCTCGACGTCCCGGACCGACCCGAGTTCCGGATCCTTCTGGTCGACGCAACAGGCGTCGCAACGGCTATCGGGCCCAATCCCACGATCGAGAGCCCCGTCTACAGACTGAGCGGTGAAGTTCGCGCCGACGGGTCAGCCGAGCTCTACTTCACGAGCACCTACCCGGGAGAGGATGAGACGTTCACGACAAACCTGCGCGAGGGATCACGCAGACTGTCGTGCGGACCCCTCAAATTCGACCTCAGGGTCTGGGACCTCGACCGTGACGGCCTTACCCAGTTTCTCAGCGCCGCGTCCGGGATGCGACGGATCAAGGATGTCCGGGAACTCATCCGACAGAACTCCGGAGTCTCGCTCTACCGCGACGCCTTCCGTGTCCAGCCGTACGGCGATCCGGAGGTCGACTGGCTCGGGCTGGACCAACGCCGCGTCAACAACCCCACGATGCGACTGTCCAACAACCAGATCGTTGGCTTCGTCTACATCACTGCAGACGAGAACAAGGATCTGCGTGACCAGGCCAACCGGCAGGGCCTCATCAGCAACGAGCAGTTCGAGGACCTACAAAGCGTGGTGACCACTGCTCTCGACCTGGTCGAGGCGCGTCGCTACAGCCTGCGGCGGGGCCTAGACACCGCGGCCGGCCGGCGCGACCGTGCCAAGAGCGTCTTCGACGCGTTCAACCTCAGTGATCTGCGTGATGTGGTCAGCAGCCGGTTTCCCGACGACGACGCCCTCAGCCAGGCAGTCGACGAGGCCGAGCAGAATCTCAAGGACGGAGTCAAGGAGGTCCAAGAGGTCATCGCGAGGTTCTCGCGTCTCGCGACGCTGGGCTCACTCGTGGACGTCATCACGCACGAGGGGAACACCGCCCTGGCGATTCAGAACTTCGCGCTCGACGACGTCGAGGACCTTCTCGCCGACAACGAGGGGGAATGCGCCGACCAGGGACGCGACCTGCGGGACAGGATCGTAGCGGCCTCGCAGACTCTCGGCAGACTGTTTGACGGCCTTGAGCCGCTGGGTGGGCGCCGGCGCGGGCGGCCGCGTCGCCTGTCGCTGCAGACAGTCGTGAGGTCCGCCGTGGAACTGGTGTCCGGCGAGCTCCGAGATTCTGAAGTCACTGTCGAGATCCTCGGCGAGGACAGCATTGTGACGGCTGACGAGTCGGACATCTACCAGATCGTCGTCAACCTCGTGAGGAACGCAGCGCACTGGACTGTTGTGGCCAACGCTGCCGGCAAGAGGCACGTGCAGGTCGAGACCAGTCGTGGAGATGGCTGGGTCGCCATCGAAGTGGCCGACAACGGGCCAGGCGTGCCCGCAGAGAACGCACCCTTCGTCTTCGATGCCTACTTCTCCACCCGCGAGGGAGGTACCGGCCTAGGTCTCAACATCGCGGGAAGCATCGTGCAGGACTTCTACGGAGGCTCGCTCGAACTGGTCCCCAGCACCGACGACCTGCCGGGTGCGCGGTTCAGAGCGACGCTGAGAAAGAGGATCGGATGACCGACGACCAAGTGAGGATCCTCATCCTCGACGACAACCCGGAGATCGCCGAACGCCTCAGGAAGGCACTGGCGAAGGCCTTCGAGTCCGCGTCCGAATCCGCAGAACTGACGGTCTGCACAAGTTTCGACGTCGCTGAGGAGAAGCTCAAGAACGAGCGCTTCGACATAGCAGTACTTGACGTCCGACTGGACGAGCAGGGCAGTCAGCCTGCTGACCCCGACCGTGGCCGAAAGATGTACGAGCGCGTGTGTGCGGTGCAGTGGCTGCCTGTCGTTTTCTACACCGCTGCACCGGACCAGGTTCGGGACCTTCATGCCCCGCCCTTGGTAAGCGTCGTCAACAAGAGAAACGTGAAGGAGGCGGTCGAGGCGGTGCAGGCCGGCCTCGAGTCGGGTCTGCCCCAGTTCACCCGCAATGTCGGCGCACACATGGACCACATGCTGCGGGCCTTCATCCGCGACGATGTCCGCCCTTTCTGGGACGAACTTACGGAGGACGACCGTCAGGACATCGTCCCTGTACTCGCCAACCGCCTGAGTGCTTACATCCGTCAGACGTATCTCGACGACCTTCACTCGGACCTTCCGGTGCACGCCTCGGCTGCGCGCTTCTACCTCTACCCGCCGGTCAGCCCGGACCTCACCACTGGCGACGTCCTTCGGGACGGCGACAAGTGGTCCGTGGTGCTGACTCCCGTCTGCGACCTTGCGCACGACCCGCCCAAGCGACCGCGGAAGGTCAGTTACCTCAGGCTTGGCGCCGCAGTACGGGTTGCCGACTCAGAGCCTGCGAAGCTCGGCAGCGACAAGCTGCGCGGGGCGCTCACGCAGGTGGAGCGTTACTTCCTGCTGCCTGCCTTCCGTTCCATCCCAGACCTTCTCGTGGACTTCGAGCAGATCACCTCTCAGCCCTACGCGGACGCCGAAAGTCAGGGGTGGGAACGTGTCGCCACGATCGACTCTCCGTTCTGTGAGGCCATGCTCAGCCGGCTCGGCAGATTTGTCTCAAGGATCGGCTTCGAGGACCTACCGGTCGACCACCTGCTCGCGAAGGCGGTCAAGGCGGCCGAGGCGGTGAAGGCGGCCGAGAGTCAAGTTACGGCCCCATAGGATGGTTGCGTGACCGTTCATTGGACGCGTGACGAGATCGTCCTCGCGTGCGCGTTGGTGTACGAAAACGACTGGCGCGGGCTACGCGCCTGGCAGCTACCTGTCCGCAAGCTGTCGGCTCTGTTGCGGGAGAACGCTGCGGGAGGCCACGGCATCGCCGAACCCGCTTACAGATCGGTCAACAGTGTCCAGCGCAAGACGTTCGACCTTGCCACCCGCCACCCCGACTATCGCGGGAAGCCAACGAAGGGCGGACGGGGCGACAGGGAGGTGCTCAAACAGTTTCTCGCCGACCCCGAGCGGATGCTAGCTGAGGCGGTGGAAATCACAGAGTTGATGCGCACCGACCAGCTCGGCGTCTCGGACCCGACGTCGCAGGCGAGCGAGGGCGACGTGCTCATGCGTCTACACAAGACACGGGAGCGGAACCCCGCCCTTCGCCGGGCGAAGATCCGAGAGGCAACCTCCGGTGGTCGGTCGCTGCGCTGTGAGGTCTGCCGCTTCGACTTCGAGGCGATGTACGGACAGATTGGTGCGGGCTACATTGAGGTGCACCACGTTCTGCCCCTGCATGCGTCCGGTCCGACGATCTCCAGGCTCAGGGACCTTTCGTTGTTGTGCGCGAACTGCCATAGGATCGTCCACCGGAGCCGAAACTGGATCACGCCGTCCCATCTGCTCGAGCTACTGGAGGACCAGAACGGAGATCGCGTCCCAGCCTTGGTGCCCAGCGACGAACCTCAGTCCTGACATCGTCTGGGACCGAAGAGTGGCGCCTCCTAGTCTTGTCTGGAGGGTGCCGACGTTCGGACGTTCGATGTGGTCAGTCACGGATTCGGCGGGTCTCGGGTCCATGACTACTGCATAACTCGCGGCTGTCGCTAAGGGGCGATACCCGGTCCGGCGATCGCCATGGTTAGGGAGTCACGATAGAAATTGATCCGGTTCGGGCGGAGACGCGATCACGACAGTGGGGGAGCCAACGGCAAACCGAGACCCCGGTTGATCAGCGGGGGGTGAAGGGCAGGATCTTGGCTTGTGACGTCCTAGTCTGCACGAGCGTCCAGCCGAGATCGCGCAGGTGATAGTGACCGTAGTCATCCGGTTCAAGCACCACGAGCTCGTCCTCGGGCGTGTCCGATTCGCGGGACGCGAGAATAACCGCCCCTTCAGTGCGCACGACCCACTCCGCGTCCTGCAGCACGTCAAAGGCCGTCTGCCAGTCGACGATCGGAGTCGCCCAACCGTTCCACGGCTCGTCGAAGCCGACGCACTCGTATGAGGTATCAGGATCGAAGTCCGAGTGGAATGCGCTTGGACTGACCTCGTCTTGTGCAGCCATAGTTGCTCCTTTCGGCGGGTTAACTTTCCATGTTCGAAGATGCGACCCGATCAGTGTTTCAGCTCGTGTGCCGCGGTCCACGTCTGAGCAAACGGCCTGACGCCAAGCGGCCAACTCGTGAGCAGATCTGGCAAGTCTCGAGACCGCAACGACTAACCGGTGCTACTTGGCTATTCGCTGAGCGTGTGGGATCTGCCCTCTTAGGCGTTCGTTGACGCAGCGGCCGCTGCGCTTGTAGATGACAGGTCGACCCATTCCTGCAGAACCTTTGGCACGTTTTACTTTCACGCCGGTGTGCAGCTCAGGAACGCGGTACTGCCGAGATCCTAGTACGCATGATTTCATGCTCACGCCTGAGCTCGGTGGGGGTCAAAGGTCATGCGTTGGCTTGTGATTTGCGGCTAATCTGCTGCGGACCACCTGCCTTAACCGCAGTAGTTCGATCCGAGGTGTGTCGCGCCCCTTGACCTAGTGCTCGCGCCGTTTTCCGTGTGCGGCGAGATCGCGCAGTCGCGCGTTGTACGCCTCGAGCGCCGCGTCGTCGTTGCGGTCCTCGGACCGGTCGAAGCGCTTGGCCTCGCGGGCGTCGGAGCGGAACCACTG
>Ga0247734_1000723_pt1 | contig 27279 bp, 19 predicted proteins | sample UWRJL103311B2_FD_180933 | JGI IMG/M metagenome (GOLD analysis project Ga0247734, IMG submission 180933) | Plant litter microbial communities from Arlington Agricultural Research Station in Wisconsin, United States - UWRJ-L103-311B-2 | ecosystem: Environmental > Terrestrial > Plant litter >...
CCCTTTGAAATCCCCTACGCGTGATCTAGAATGCATGATAGCCGAAAGAATCGGAACTGGTGGTGTAGAATCAGGTAGCATGTCTTTGAACTTTTGATAAAGTGCTTCCACGGTCTCGTGCTGCTTATCCTGTGCCAGAACATATAATATGTAGCTATAAAACATAGTAGGGTATGCAACGGCGGGGGGCAGGTCATGAAGGAGTTTTTGCTGTGTCGCTGTAATGTCTTGTGGGTCCATCGAGCTCGTCACTTCCTGAAATATTTGGTATGCACGTTGGAGCTGTTCACCGGGCGTGGCATAGGGATGCGTGGTTTGATCCTGTATGTGGGTGGCTTTCATCTTTTGCAGAATTGTGCTTGCTGAATCAGGAACTCCACGGCGCCTCATTCGGTTTTGGACTTCGAACACCTTATTAATCTCACCATTTTGGATGTAGCCACCCATAACGATCGCATAATGGAAGTTAGTAGGTCTAACTCCTGCATTTTTCATAACTCTTTTGAGAATGACATAGGCCCGATCTGGTTGCTTGACTATACAAAGTGTCATCATCAAAATTGAGTATGAAGAGGCATCGAGCTCGATTTTGGCTTCCGACATAACATCAAGTATGCGATTAATGTTGGCGGTCTCTCGCCGCAAAGCATAAGCTGTTAAGAGCCCATTCCACATTTGTGTTCGTGAACCATCTAGTGATATCTTTAAAGCTTCTTTACAGACCTTCTCCGCTTGAGCAAGATCTTCGTTTTGAATGTAACCATAAACGAGGCAATCAACCATATACGTAGACTTTCTTATCTTTAGGGAGTCTGCAAGTCGGTAGAGCTCGATAGTCAGCTCGAGATCACCTATAGTAACGCATGCTCGCATAATAGCTGCGAATGTGTACTGATCAGGTCGGAGGTTTTTCGAGTCTAAGATAGACTGGAAAGTTGCAAAAGCACCGTCGAAATCGTGTGCCTTTGATTGAGCAGTCAACAGAATATTCCAACAGTACATATTGGGCACCACTCCATAATCCTCTTGCATTCGACCAAATAGCTTGACAACCTCTTCCAATTCTCCTCGACGGGCGTGAACCTGAAGAACTGGGGTTAAATCTACAACTGTGACTGGTGCTGGATTTAACATGTTCCCACCAAGAGGCCGCCTCAAAACTTCAAACAAAGAATGAACAGTTTGGCTATCGCTCATATTAGCAAACGCTGCCATGCACATCTGTAGAGCGAGTTTGGTTGGCTTGATCCACAATTTTGTAAAGTCCTCTAAAATCTGTCGCATTCCCAATACACTTTGAAAATTGCAGAAGATTTGCAGAAGTAAATGCAAAGTGGTATGCGTAAATTTTGCATTTATATCTCCACGATTTTGTCTGTAGACCTGAACCGCAAATTTGGTTTTCTTTGATATCAAAAGTTGTCCTATAGCATCGTCGTAAATTTGGGGAGTATCTGATTTCCATGAACGGAGTGTGCTTATGAGTTTCGTAAAGGTAGCTTGGTCGATATTCTGATGACACAGCGCCATTGCGACGATTTTTGTTCCCCTAGCGATCAAGTTTCGTGTACAGTCTTCCGATGTGGTGGAATATCGAATTCTTCCATCGACAAAATCCACTAGTCCAAGAGTCCGTTCAGGGAGAGTCGGAAGCTTCCTGATAGCCTCATGAATATCGTCAATAACCCTTTGTCGTGCTAAGTGGCTTCCGAAACTGCTGACTTCCTCTAGCAAATTGAATGTCTGGTCCCATGAATCATTGTTGATCATATACTCTACTAGTGAATTGATCCCGACAAAAGTTTCGAAGTTGTCATGGGCATATTTGTACAAGTTTAGAGCATCTGTTAGGTTTCGGAGTCGAAGATATGATCGGATTGCCCATCCACAGTCCTCAGCATCTCGTTCGTCGAGCCCTATCTGCTGGAATATTTCAAGTGATCTCTCGGCATCAATCACTCTTTCCGAATTCGAGAAAAACCTAAAAGTCTCTCGACGTAACCGTTTCTGGTCTGCTTCGTCTAAACGAAGATATTGTGCCCAAGCATCAGAGTAATCGCCATCCTCGCTGCGATCCATGTATCCTCTTAGCGCTTTCACCTGAGCTTGAGCCTTTACGGATTGCTGAACTTGTACCTCCGCATTCCCTTCAAAATAATCTTTTGCGGACGAGGTATATAATCTTTGTCCCAGCTTTCCCAACCCTGCTCTTGTATGCCTAACCTCATGCCTATCTAGACCCCAGCCTGAGCACTGGCGGAGGATATTGATGGTCCCGGTAGGATATAGAAAGTCCAAGAGAAATCCGCCAGTCGCGTTCGAAGCTTTACTATCGTCGCATTCATCAGCTTGCTGGGGACCTCGGATAAGCGCCGCCCACAGCGGTGAGAGCTCAATATCAACTGCGCCATTGTTCCAGAAGGAAGAGTGCAGTGAGCGGCGGCTCTTCACCGATTTTCTGGATATCGGGACGAGGCGCCTCAGACTGCCTGATTCTAAACATCCGGCCGTACGCTCCAGCATGCCCTGTCCGCGGAAAGTAAATCTAGAGACACGTCTGCCAGCTAGCAGTTATTTATTGGCTACCAAGGCTTACTGAAAGAGAGTCTAAAAGCTAGAAATCATCAGCTGTGCTATCAAGGTAATCGAAAGTGGCCTCACAATAGACCATGCTTAAAAAGTGGCTAATTTAGGGAAACAGCTTTCAAATGAGTTATCAGCTTAAACGCAGCTTCGAATTCAAATTCAGAACATGGACGAAAGAGCTCAGACGTGTTGGAGGAAAGGCCAATGGTAGAGTGTGTTGAGAGTATTTATTACAAAAAAAGCTGGCAAAATCGTACGCATCACCAGCGTGACTTACCTAAGCACGCATATGTTGTTGATGCTCCAGGCTAGCTTACAATGCATTCAGGGGTTAGATACCCCGAGAAATAGGAGCCGTTTAAACCTATTCGGCCAATAATGCAAATATGCACTTCTAACGTGCACCTTACATTATGGCTCCATTTGTAATATCAATCATCCGTACTAACTTTCACCCCACCAAACCATCCCCCACATCGTAAAGTTAGGTATTGATTGTTCGTCTCAGTATCGTTACTGTTACCATTTATACTCCATACCACCAATGGAGATCACCAAGTTTGTCGTCTCGGGACGGGAAAAGGCAAAAGTGTTTGGGGACTACTCGACTTATCGAACTCAGCTTTCCAATCGAATCCATAATCTCAGGAAGAAGCTCGGTGTCGCAACCAAAAGCCGGGCAAAGTTCACTTCGAAGGCTCCAGTGACGGCAGAAGATATCGGTCGGAATCATGAGTATGGAGATCAATCGTGCCTGATTTGCGGCTTCATGCTAACATGCGGCTAGATTTGCTCATTTATTACTTCTTACATCAGAACGAGCATGGGCGAATGCTATGTCCATGCGTGAAATACATTTTACCGAGAAGAAAGGAATAACTGGCACAACTCGGTCCCATATCATATCCCGACTTCATAAAGCTACTGTTTATGCCAAAGAACTATTCCAACTCCTTACGGATCAAACACAGACGAGTGCTAGCCTCAATGATGTCCTAGAATCCAGAGCATATGCGGCTTCTCTCACTGGTGCAAAGGAGTTCGAGAAACAAAGTTGGGAACCATGTGTGAAGAGCTATTCTGAAGCTAGAGTCATATACAGTGCTCTTGCTACGTCTACAAAGAACCCAATTTTCACTGATTTGTTGGCGGACCCTATTGATGATAGTATACGATATGGGGCATATCAAATGGGTGTTCCACGAACTGTGGCCATTCCCTCAATAGCTCGGAAATACTTTGCAGAATCAGATGGCCATCTGTTATCACAAGTTCAGAACCTGGACCCGTATGTGCTCAGTGATCGACCCAACAAAGCAAAAACAGAGACTACGACGGCTGAAGCTGTACCAAAGACTATATCATGGAGGTCCCGGACTGTGGATTTGGAAGATGCTTCAATAGCTACGGCATTAGCAGCCGTGAACAATGCTACCACTAAGCTTGCAGAAACTCTTGCCACGGTCAAAGCTAACCAAGCCAAGGACAGAGCTTCTGCTTATGATGATATCTTGATATCGAGCCAGGATGCCGTGGATGCAACAAAACATGCAATTGATGAGTTGACATCCGAGAAAGTAGGACCAGGTGACAAGCGAATGCAGAGTCTTCAAATTACGAGGACAGCGGTCAGTTACGACATGATTAGTTGGAGAATTGGAAGAAATAGGGTTCTGGTGGGCGATCGAGACGGTGCAGTTGCGGAGACAACAACGCGCGTTTCAAAGCACAAGGTCTCAAACCTGGCAAAAGAGCTGAGTACTGGCCGGAAATTATCACAGCTTCGGGAAAAGGTTGTGCTTTATGACGGAATTTTGCAGAGTATAGATTCCATCAAAGAGCTCCCTGGAGTTGCGGGGGATTCTGAATTTGTGGAGGAGCTAGAAGCGAAATATGGCTATTTCTCGGCTTTGAAGTGGGTTCATGCTTTCAAAATTGGATTTGCAGCTAACCAATCAACAGATGCCTGATAATAGCCCGCTCATACTCAATCCTTTTACAGCCGAAGAATGCATTAGCACTACTAGCTCGTGCTTCTGATAAGTGCAATATAGCCCATTCCAAGCTTGCATCTGCCATGGACACTTCCGATTCGTCCCCACCAAACATCTCAGTGTCTCCCACCGAAGCGTCCTTCCTTAAAGATCTTTTAGAAGGCGAGTTGCAACGGTACAGGGCCCTTGTCGAATTGTCCAACCTGAGCGAGATAGCACAAAAGGGGGAGGAAAGTAGCAGTCGCCGACCATTAGTCGAAAAGCTGATTGACTACCCAGCTCAAGGAGTCGATCTGAATAACCTTGTATCGTATCCTCCCAGCTTAGAGCCAATACCAGTGAAACCGTTGTTCTTCGACGCTGCGTGGAATTATATCGAATACCCTGGACGGGAAATCGAACAACAAACGAAGAATTCAGAAAAGCACCAAGGCTCGGAGACAAAGGAGCAGACGGCAGAGCAAAAAAAGAAGGGCTGGTTTGGGTTTGGAAGGTAGTTGCTAAATATCGCGTGACAGAATAAAAGGCTGGTTTTACACCACAAAGTTTACTTGCTACTACTCGTTCTTTTTTATCCCTAGACGCTACCTTCCTTGCTTTTTAATCCTAATCGTGTTCGTAGTAACGAAATTTTCTTGAGTTTGAAACAAAGTTGTCTCTTAAAACCATTCAGGTCATATAACCCATCATCACTATTAGGGCCACCTGCTGGAGCATTTCGACTCGCTTAATTTAAAGGGGCGCAAATCAGCTTGTATGACAAAGTGGATGTACAAATCAGTACCGACAGCAATGTGACCTTCTTTGACTTTCGGCATATAGAATTCTTCATTTTTCTTACTACTAATAAGCTCAGATTTCAGTGTTCTTTTTGGCTATGTCAAATTTACGTATATGTCTTTTCGGCCATTCATCTGTGGATATGCAAAAATGGGTAAGCGAATCCACAAGCTTCCACAAGTCTGCATATGTACCTGGGGCATGTCAAGGTATATGCCCAGTAGCGGAAATGGGTTGATAGTCAACCAGTTGATGTGCAAGATTTCCTGAGTGGATTGTATAAGTAGCATATATATATGTATATATAACCTTAAATGGGCGTTCTGGTACGACAGGGAACCTCAGATACCGAATGACGAGAGTTTCCACGAAGTAAGAGGGAGGGGGTTGCTGATATTTTGTCTTTGGGGCCTAATCTACGTAGGTCACAAGGTTGCGTAAAGAATTTCCAGCTATCAGACTACATTCTTTAAATGAAAGGATTACAAGTAGGGAATAGAGGGGACGTGTAGTGACTTCATTGTGAAGAAGTCTTTAGATTGTAACTCTCATGAGAGGAAAGTAAAGTTTGAGTCCCCGTAAGTTATGTTTTTGAAGTAGCTGAAATTGTCTCGCAAAAGTCAAGAGGCTATATCCAAGCCAGTTTATTTAAAATACGCAACTCCTTTCCAAACACCACCCATAGGATAGCCATCCCGGCACCTGTAATGAATCAAGCTCCACATCGGGTATTTCCATATTAACAATCTACTCCAATAAGAAACTAAGTTGCTCACAGACTTCCCAAATCCTGTTGAGTTGATAATCCAACGCCTCGTAACTTCTTAGCTAGAAGACTTTCTGCAACCACATGCTGCCCATCACTTGAATCCGGGAAGATGTTACCTCCATAGCCAGAATCTCCCTTATTGAGTTTTCCGTACAGGTTGCTTTCCATAGTAGAAGATGATTCTGATCCTAGCGATGTTGTGGGTCGGCTGCTCTTACTTGATGCTGGGGATTGAATACTCGAATGGAAAACCGATATCGAACCATCCTCGAGACGATCCGGTTTATGATATAAGGTGAATGGAATTGGATGGACGGGTACAGTGTCATGTTCTTTGAAATTTGGGTAAGATGATCCCGTGCTGAAAACAGGATCAATACTCTGTGTAATCCCATCCATTGAGTCAAAATTTCGATTTGACACCCCGAGAGCGAGGCCAAATCCCGAACTACGCCTTCTGTACGCTTTCTCAGCAGCAAGATTTGCACCTGCACTACTAGTCATGCCAAGTCCAAAGCTGGAATCCCTGCCAGGCTTATATACACTGAATCTAGGTTCTGGCAGGGATATTTCATTTCTCAACTTTTCCTTTCCGTCAGGAACACGATTTGCGAACACCAGTCTAATACTTTTGTAAAGATAAAATCGACCTCGAGAGGGTGAGCAGATATGTAGATGTACAAGATATCGAAGTGTAGGGCGATCTGAAAGCTGTGGTGACATAGGGCCATCGATAATTGGCCCAGCTGAGTAACTTCGTTGCCGGATGAAGGTTTTTGTACCCGGCTCCATGCCGGCAAGATCGTAAGGTACGAGGAACAATTTCACTGCAGTTTTGTTGGGGTTTTTGATGACAATTTGGAGTTGCCCTTTCTCTGGAATTCTGTAGCTACCGCCTGGTGGAGCTCTGGGTGATGTAGATCTCCGCTTCTGTTTCTCAGCCCTGCGAACTTCCCCTTCCGTAGGTTTATATGGTACGTGTTGACCAAGCATATCCATCCCTTCTGCTTGGCTGCGGGTTGCCCTAGCCGCAATCCGTTTTCTCTTAGCATCTCTGATCTCATCCGGGTTCGGTATATTATTTTCCAAATCAATTTGACCGACATATGGGCTCGGGCCATCTTCAACTCTAGACGCCCTTCCGTGTGTGGTCGTTTCGTAGCTGTAGAATACGGCCGGAAACGGGATGGTCACATGAGCAGGGCATCGTAAGCTTGGCTTACACTTACCCAGTCCTAAGACGCCTATTTGAGCTACAAAATCCAGTGGCTTTGAAGGTGTTGTTGACATTCGGCCCCGAAGAATACTCTCTTCATAGGAACCTACCATTGATGCGTGGTGAAGAGGTGAAGTATCGGAGCCGAATGAGGGTCTCCTTGACCTTAGAAACGCAGGCGTTTGAGGAGAAGTGGCTGGATGCGGGAATGAGTTGGCGTTGAGGGATCTCCTTGGCTGATGAGCTTGATAGGGATATGTATTGTCTCTCCGAAGGTGTGGTAATGGTCTATTGGAGGAAGTGGGAAGGGACGGGGTTGACTGTAAAGATTGTGAAATTTGTAACGTATGGCGTCTGGCGTTTCTTTGGAAGGCCGAGGTTATATCAATAGGGTTCACATTAGACAAATAGTCAATATCAAGGTCATCGTTACTCTCAGATTGTACCAAAGGACTTGTGGGTGCCTTTAAGACAAAGCTTGATGACAGGGATGATGACAGTGATGGAGCTTGCGATCGTGCTTTGTGCAGTTGGTCTACAGGCCGGAATCTGGAGTCAAATTGGAATGGAGAGTAATTCCGTGGAGGAGATGTAGCTAGCCATGGCTCTGGCTCTGAATATAGCCCTGTGTTTCGTAACGGATCTCGAAAACCTGCCGATGAACCTTGAGCTGGGCCTTCTGTAAAATCACCACTGTGTAGAGCCGATCGAGGCCGCTCAATCTCCTGGCCAGCGTTCAACCGCTCTATATCCAAGGCGGAGGACGTTCGTCCTAGCTCTGGGGACGGTAGCAGAGGGGAGGCATGTGTGGAATTCGGTGTAGTTTTTATTGGAGTCTGCGGAATGCAATCCTGAAGCAAGGTGTCCAGCTATCAACGGTCAGAACTTGTACATTTCTCACAAACAAAGTTATAGCTAACTTACGTTTCGATTTGGAAGCCAAGTTGGACTTTCGCCCCTCTTCAGACATTCAATAAGCTCAACCCGATCCGAGGTTTCGTGCCTAGGGTATATGAACTTCGAGATAGTCTCCCTACCAAAATCGGACACAGGCTCCTCGGGATCCTCCAATACAGGTCCCTCACATAGCTCAGTTCGAATGCTTTCCTCGGAAACCTTTCTTTTCAGTATATCCCTCTCGTCCGGCGAAGAAGGAAGGATACGAGTAGTGAGTTTTGGTGGCGGTGTACTTCGATCACCACCGAAGTCATCCTGAAATATAGGCATATTGAAACCCTCTGAATGCTCCCGTATCTTCACTCGGATACATCATCTGATCATTGAGTTGTCGGGGTACTAGTAGTAGGTTGCGGTGAAGAAACAAGAACAGACGTCGTGCCGGCTTTGGTAGGCGTCTTTGTAGTTGTGCCGATATGCAAGACTTTCATAAATCAACTCGCATAAATCAATGTTGGCGGTTGATGTCTTGATATGGATGGGAAGCACGAACTGAAGCTCCAAATAAGATGGACTCAACGAGGGTGTAGTAACATAGAATAACTATATATATATCGAAAGAAGGAATTGTGAAGAGAAGTTAGTCACCATCAATCACCCCATCATCCGTCCACCTCCAAGCCAAGAGACTTAGAGAGTGAAGTTAGTGACGCAGTACCCGCTTTCTCCGCTATCACCCCCACCAATACCAACGATAAGCCATTAGCGCCAAAGCACCAAGCAAAATATTCCGAACAACTTCCTTTTCTACAATTTGCCAGGCAATAACTCCAGCTCCAACATCCCATAAAAGACACAAATATGGCACCCAAAAGACCCATCGAAGAGGACGCCACATCTTCAAAGCCCAAGAAACAACGTTCCGCCTTCAATGTTGGACCAGACAATTTGCCAGATGGAACATGGAGACGGAAAGGTACGTTACTTTCAAAATCTGAATGAGGATCAATTTTAATGCAAGATAGTAATTAAAATTAAACATGATATGATCCACAAAGCCAAAGTCAAGAAATCATACGCCAAAATCAAAGCCCAGGAGCCTGCCTTGGACAGACCGTTCCCAGTAGAAGCAGAAGTGAAGGAAGAAGACCCCGTGGCAGGACAAGTACAGGAGCTTCATCCAGATCGCCAGGCTATGCTCGAAGCACCTCGCGCAGCCTCACCAGTTGCGCTCCCAAGCCAAGAATCACAATTTGAGCAACAGCAGCAGCGCAGAGACAACAGGCGGCAGAAGAGACCAGCGTATTTTGAGAAGGAGCAGGCGTTTGCAGAGCAACAGAAAGCGGAGGTGGAAGCGAGACAGGCGGAGTTTGAGAGAAGGGATAAGGAGAGAAAAGAGAAGATTGAAGAACGAGAACGGTTCCGGAGGGCTATGGCTAAAGCGAGAACGGGTGGGAAGAACGGACAGAGAAAGTTGGGCAAGGAATCAAAGGTGCTGCTTGAAAAAGTACAGCGGATGGTGGGGAAATAAAGGTGGCAGAATTGGGACTGCGTAATCTTATAAGTGATCCTCAAGCTTCCGATTGAGGCAATCAAAGGTAGAAGAAGAAAGCTAGAGCAGCTGTTCCACCCGAGTTTGATTTGTCTGAGATGTTAATACACACCAAGAAGATTTAGACTGAATTATCTGGATTCACAGCCATCATATCTGCGAGATGGCTATTGGCTATTCATGCTAAATCTAACAAAACAAAACTATCTGTTAATATGCGCTACATGGCACCTAATTATTAGTCAACTTAGGGGAAACAACCATGTCGGAAGTTAGATCGAAGGTCTCACTCATTCTGCAAGGCTCACGGTGGCTGGGAAAGATGTTGGTCCATCTCAAATGATGTTAATAGCGTGGGAATAAATTCTAGGGAGGCAACAAAAGATATATTTGAAGGCAGAAACTAACTTAACTTATAAGCAAGATAACAATTATGTGTTGATATTGGGAAAAGATTATGAGCTAGGTAGCTTGGTAGCTGGGTAGCTGAATGCCTGGTAATTCAACAAAGCTATAGAAATCAATATTGGCCTGTTCCATCTTATGTCTAAACTTCCTGCTACTCAACCAAATACTTAAATGCAAGTCTCATATCCTTAAAAACGAAGTACGTGTAACTGTTTCGCGGGCTGATGTCTGTGCGGCAGTACAAGACAGTATACCGTACAAAGACAGTATGCCGTATCAAATGCCTAACTCTTGCTCAAATGCCTCTGCATTGGGGTGTCTTCCAAGATAGGCTATAAGCATTTCCATCTCATCCTGGCTGCCACCCTTCTCTAGGATACTATTTTTGTATTTCTCTCCAGCTGCTGTATTCATAGGATCTTTGCGGAAAGCGTGATAGAACATGTCTGTTGCAAATATTTTAGAGCTGTTTTATGAGTTAGTTACAGCCCTTCCAGATTTAGCAATAGCGGTACGCAAATCACAAAGGCTTACTATAGATATGAGTAATAGGCTGAATCCTGCCCCCACATAAAGTGCTGTGTATTCACGTAGCCCTGGCCCCAATTCAACTCTTCGCCCAAAGCCTCAGGACCGTTGAGAAGTCCGTATTCTCGCCTAGTAGAATTATATATTTCCCCAATATTTAGGTTTAAAGCATCATCCCGGGTTTTTGGCGTATGAATAGCCATGTCAAAAATGCTTAATCCAACTTGACGCAAAGTAAGTAATGCTTGGTTAAGTCTCTTCGCATTGCAAAGTTTCTGGACAACTTTAAGTGGAATTTGTGAGGGCGAATTCTGATCTTTATTTTCAACCTTCTTCAATTCCCAGTTCTTTTTATCGTTGAGGAAAAGACATGAAAAATGGCAGCTTATCGCTTGCAAGATCTGAGGTTGCCAGCACCAGAATTCGAGAAGTTGGCTAGGGGCTTCAATAAAGTCGGAAACAGTGTTTGGACCATGAAAACAAGCATACTTTGTCTTACTCAAGAGGCTGTGCATGCCTAAATGATTTCAGTTTCTCCGCTTTTTGTGAAAAAGGGAAAATGCTTACCATGGCCAAGCTCATGAAATAAAGTAACGACCTCTTGATGCTTAAGAAGGCTTGGCTTATCGCATGTTGATCTAGATATGTTGCAGACCAAAGCAGTGGCAACAAATTGTTCAATTCCTTCCTCGTTCACACAGCCCTATAATCTCTATCAATACTACTCGAATTGATTTTCACTTTTATATACTCACAGGATAGATAGTAAAGTTAGCATTATGTGTATATTTTCCTTCTCGGGGATACAAATCTACATAGAGATATCCAAGGAACTTTCCCTTCAGGCGGTCCCCGCTCCATACGCTATATATCCTAACGTCTACATGCCAACCGCAGTCTGAGCCTCTGCCAGTTTGTGATAGAAAATCTCGTTCTGATTCTTGGAATTCTTGAATATCTAATCCAAAAAGCTGCTGGAAGACTTTGAGCATTGCCGGGATAACGGTAGTTGTGGGAAAATACTCCGAAACTTCATAGCAATAACGATCAGTATGATTATATCTATCTAGTTGGTGGGAGGAGAAATGTAGAACGAGACCTAGATAATAAATACCTTCTTCATTGTCAATGTCATGACTCTGATGCAATAGTCGCTGGTGGTAGAATGGAAAATCCCAATGAAAAAGTAAATCTGATTCATTCTCGATTTCTTCAGAACGGAGATGCTTCTTCTTCATTTCAGTCAATATACTTAGCTCCATCTTTGCTTTAGGCATTAAACGTATTGCCAAGTCTTCTAGAAATTTCTGAACGTTTTCTGGAGATTTGGCCATCCTACATGATTTCCAAGGGTTAGGACTTAGAAGCTGCAAGTGTAGAGATTGAAAAGCGGTAAAGTTTAGGCTATGAGAAATGAACTTTTCATTTGTAATTACTTACAAGCATTCCAAACGCAGAGTAGCATAATTCTTATAGCCCAATAGACGTGAAGATTCATCTCGTAATATGATAGTCTCCTGGAAAATTGGCACGTTTGTTGCATGTTGTTTTTCCGAAGTTTCAAATACTTTTCTTCGAGTTGCGGATACCTCACAATTACTCAAAATAGTTGTTATATCAGGCTTCTTGAGTGGCACGCGTAAAAGTCCTTCAGAATTCTTCAGAAGTGCATCAACATACTGTTCAGGTACTCCAGCAAGTTCCGATCTAAGCAACAGCAGTTCTGCTTGGTCTTCTGTAAGATTCTGCATAAACATGTTACGAAGCTGTAGAAGCCGTTGGCCAATAACCTTGAATCTCTCACGAGATTCCCCTAAGGGAGTTTGAAGTCCATTTCGAATACCTTCTTTCCTGCGCTTTTCCAAGAACATTTGGTCCTCAGGATCTAGTTGTTCCCTCTTCTCCCATAAGAGCTGGAATCTTTGGAAAACATCCACTCGCATAGAGGACTTAAACAAAGCTTCATTTATCAATGCTACTGCTTCAGTTGCAGCTTTACGTAGAGATGCATCTTGGGCCAAGTGTTGGAACATTGCTATATATTGTATTTTCCTCTTTGACCAGTTATCGGCATATGCCATAGGCCTTAGGAAGTCCATATATGTTGTATCGTGAGGGGATGACTTCGCGACAAGGCGATCGTCAATACTTTTCAATTCATTAACCACAACATTTGCTTCTTCGATTAGATACTTTGACGTAATGTTGAAATTTGGAGGCTGAGGTAGTCCAAGCACCAGTAAGTTCGAGCTACCAGGTGTTTTCATCATGAGCAACAGGGCAGTTTTGTCACTATACAGAGAACCGACTTCTAAATAATAAATATCATGAGGTATCGTAAGTTTAGTCTGGAGCCCAGGAGGTTAGTATGAACTGTATTATCTAGTTCCATTTAAGGTAAGGGTATCTAGCTATCCACGTGAGCTCTGTTAATGTGATAGGGTAGGGGTTCGGATTTATCCACACCAGTCAAATCCCTGCCCCCATCATACACTTCGTAACCTATAAATTGATCCTCAACGTTCTTCCAGTTGCAAAATTATTTATAGTCCATCATATAAATTCGAGTTTGAAAGTTTTTGTATATTCTTTAGATAAGTATACGAGTGTTGTTAGCATGTACTGTACACCACGCTGAGCCCCTTTTATATCTCGCTTAAATTGACAGGATATCACAAACCCCACCAAGCCTCAGCAAGCTTACGAGACAGCCAACAGTAAGCTCCACATCGTCAAATTAGCTACTAACAAAAGCACTAATTCAAGGTCAGTTCTATACATATCCTGCTTAGCTGCACGGGGATTTGATTGATACAGAATTAATATGTAAGCTGAGACGAATGAGTAATTTCCAAAAAAAAAAGTTAAATTTATTAAACCGATTTTTCTTCACCTTCACTTCACTGTGTAGTTGAAGATTGAAAAGTTTACCACTCTCATCTAGTGAGAAGAGGACTGAAGACTTTTAAAAGACCAGCAGAGATCAAGTTAGACCTCTGAGACCCCAATTATACTTCCAGAATTAATAATGGACTTTGGAAATCACTCTGGCATTCCCACAAGACCAAGAGAGGCAATCTCACAGCAAGCTGCTCCACGACGCCAACTAAATCCAGAAGAGTTGAATAACATAAAGCCAATCATCAAAACTTTATACATCGATAAAGGGCTTACGTTTCGAGAGGTTCAAACGGTCTTACATGCAAAACATAATTACAAACCAACGTAAGTGTGGCTCCCTGATTTCCGCCCAAGTGAGTCTCTCTTATCAACTTAAGGGGTAGGTGCTGTGATTAAAATTTATTAAACAATGTCAGGCTTCCAGATTAGCCATATAATATCCCTGCCGTCTCTTTACTCGTGGCATGTGCTGATTAGATATAGCGAAAGACAATTCGCAACGTTGCGAAGGAAATGGGGCATGAAGAAGAATACCAGATCAAATGAACGTTCCAAAATTCTCAGAACGATTGATGACCACAGATTACCTAAAGGGGAAGAAGGTAATATAGGGACAGTATCACTGAGCCGGAAAAAGGTAAAGAGATGGAGAAAAGAGCTTGAACAACAGGCAGCTTTGCACGGAGTCGAAGGCAAGTTACATTATCTCAAACCTGATAGGGGTGAACTTACTGAGTATTGCTTAGCGGGTAGTGAATTAAGTGAGAGGAATGCTGGAGCAGATCAACGTAGCACTGAAGTCGACCGAAATTCACAAGTTTTCCGAAAACTTAGACCTCCCAGAGAGTTCCAGATGGTTGAAGGTCTGATGTTTTCTATCAATGCATACATAACCGGAATGTATGACCAAGGAATCTGGCATCCATTCTCTAGCCCTCAAAGCCAAAAGCCGCTATATCTAGAATCCCAAAATAAATGCTACCAAATATGCAACGACTTTGCAGGTTCAGTCTTTACAGCAACCCAACTCTTGAAAACACGATCGTTTATTGAAGCTCGAAAAAGACTTTCTAATGCTTGCGGTCAAGTGCAAGATGTCATTATATCCACTCATCCAAGTACACTTGGGTCTATCCTCAAACTATTTTACGAGATGGGTGCAGATGGACTGGAGGTAGTACAGGATGCTGTCGAACTGCTTCGAGAATTCATCGGGAAGATGGCCACCGTTGTTCTGCATCCTTCTCATCCCTGGAGAGCCATATGGTGCTTATTTGGCACCCTGGACCGAGAACTTCTCCTTCCGACAACTATCTTAGCATACCGCAGGCTTGCCGATGTTTTGGAGAAGAAAGAAGGACGATATAGTAAAGACCCTCTCTTTGCCCGTGTTCAATCTATCAGGTACGATTCCGCGCCTGACGCCTCGAATGGAGAAGCCGCACTACGGAAACTACTCGGGGATTGTCCTCTTGAGTCTACCGACGAAAGATTATCCGTCACGTATATTTTGCTCGAGAATTTGCAGAGACAAGGTCGAAACGAAGAATGTGAAGCTATCGCTATCGATTGTATTTCCATGGCGCGAACACTAACGTATATCGATGTCATGAATACATTGTTATACACAGCAAAAGCACAGTATAGACTTGGGAAATACAATCTCGCGGAATCAAACCAAAGGGAAGCCGTGGATATTGGGTTGGCGAATACTCAGCAGGATCCTCTCATACTGACGTGGACGCTCCGGCATTTGAGATTGCTAGAATCGTGGGTAAGAGAGCGAGGGAGGATATCAGATGCAGACAGGCTGCAAGCAGAGATTGACGTTTTAACAGAACGTGATGTTGTAGAAGAAGAGGTTGTATAGGTAAATTGTCAAGCATCAGATGAAACATTCGGTATAGCGATCATGGTAACTACTTGTGTTTCAATGAATAGTTCAGAACATACGTCAGTGAACACGAACTACGAAATATTGACAGAAAAACTTTAGGGAATCTCATATTACTGTAGGATTGAACTGGCGAGACTACAAGCCCTCTTGCGGGGCTCATTACTACTCAGAAATACCGAACACTGTGGAAGTCACAAAGTCGAGGTTGTACAAATTTCTAAATATCAGTGAGACAACCATTTATTTATTACAATGCAGGTACTAAGAAACCCAGTTCTTGCATTCAAAGCTTCCCTTCCTTTGACAACGGTTGATGAAAGCTCTTATAAGTTCTACATCTACATTCCATCTTTGGCTTAAAATGCGATCAACCACTGGTAAACAAACAACGTGCCCAAAACTACCACGGAACCACCAGGCTTACCAACAGAGGCTGCTTTATTGACCGCAGTCGTAGTAGTTGGCACAATGGTACTAGTTGGAGAACCATTACTTGGTGTTGCCGAAGCACTATCATTTTGTTCCTCATTATCTTCCTCGTCTTCTTCTCCCTCCTCCTCTTCTTCATGCCTGCTTTTACCATTACTTCTTCTGGCATCAAGCAAACTTTTCTTAGTTTCAGGGATGACAATCAACGGCGTAATGATAGCAGTTGGGGGATTAGCGCCGGAGATGTTCAGAGTAGCGTCAAAGGAAGTTTTATGAGGGGGCCTAGCCGTAGTAGCTACTACAGCGAGAAACAATGAAATTGCAAGAGCCGTAGTCTTCATTGTGGAGTTTGCGAAATGTTTAGCGATGAATATGAAATAGTTCTGTCTTTGGAGACTTTGAAATACTGATTCTTGTATGCTCTGTGCTCTGTGCTCTCTGGGATGTTGATATGTACCCTGTTTGGAGCTTGGGTTGTAGGATGATTTGTGAGTGTTGCGCACTGGTTTGTTATGTATTAAATTTCTCTTCAAAGCAGGCTATAAATGGAAAACAAGCTCATCCCTGACCAGCTATCCCCTTTCATTGTTAGACCGGGGTTATTTTACAGAGCTCAAAGACAACGAAGAGCCATTTGAGCGAATGTGGACCACATAGCATAAAAGCTCTAAACAAAGAACAACGAAAATTAAAAGATTGAGCAATTATAAGTTCTTGTGTCCAAGACATAGTTATTTAGTTGATAACTAAATCTTAATTGCATTCCAGGGTTGCTTTAGAAAGTGGCTTAAATCTACCAATCCGATTATCTCAGCAGTTTTTCAACCACATCTAGACCACAATAGTCGGATAACAAACTACGATCGCTTAGATAAACAAAGGGAAGGAAGAGACCGACGAATTATTGTGTGGCGCCTTTGTAAACAATGTTATGTTATGATGGTCTTATTGTACCAAAGCCAAACTCTATAAGTATAATTTTTAACCTTCAGAATTCGTAACTTTCAAAATAGGTAGTTTAAGTATTAGGCCTCATGACAATTGCAGTGTATTTTTAACATGTGATGTTGTCCTCACCGTTCAACGTTCCTTAACGGGTTGCAGAGATTGATATATATGCAAGTGATAGATAAATGTAGAAGTTTTTATAAATTGAATTAGTGCCGGGAGGCATTTCTGGCCAAAATGCTAGAAGGCATTACTCCTTAAAGTCTTAAAACAATACAGATTTTACCACTCAAGAGGCTCTTTAATCGCCTCGCCCCTATTCGTAATCGGAACCGGAACCGGCTTCGCAGCTAACCGACCAAATTTATCTCTCTTCAAATACCCTGACCCATTCAACCACGGAGTGTTTGTAGTCATTTTCTTCTCAAAAGCCTTAATCTTATCCTCCATCTGCATGGTAAGTCCGATATCATCTAGACCGTTTACCAAACAGTGTTTACGGAACTCCTCAACCTCGAAACTACATATTTTCTTGCCTGAGGCGTCGTTTATGGTTTGATTGGGAAGATCAACTTCGATTTCCCTGCCGGCGCGAGCTTCCTCAGCGATAAGGTCGAGGTCAGCTTTGTTAGTGATGGCGATTGGGAGCATGCCATTTTTGAAGGTGTTGTTGAAGAAGATATCGGCATACGAGGGTGCAATTACGCACTTGATGCCAAAATCGAGGAGAGCCCATGGAGCATGTTCTCTAGAGCTTCCACATCCAAAATTCTCGCCAGTGACGACGAGTATCTTGGATTTTCTATATGTAGGTTGATTAAGGACGAATTCCGGCTTTTCAGATCCGTCTTCGTTGAATCGAAGAGCGTAGAAGAGAGCTGAGCCGAGACCAGTTCTCTTGATTGTCTTCAAAAATTGTTTGGGGATAATCGCATCAGTATCGACATTTGCTCTTTCTAATGGCGCAGCTAGACCCTTGTAGACTGTGAATTTCGGGAGACCTGCGGATGTTTGGGGTGTAGAAGTATTTGTAGTAGGCCCTTGATCTTCTGGTTGATCACCGATTGCCTCAAGCTCATCCTCATCAGTCTCAACGCGCTCGTCAACATATGCTTTGACCTGAATAGGCTTTGGTGATGCATTTCGAGGAGTAACGTTTTCTTCAGTGAGTTTCCGGACATCCGTCAGCTTTCCCCCGATTGCGGCAGCGGCAGCCATAACTGGTGACATCAAATGGGTACGACCACCGGCTCCTTGTCGTCCTTCGAAATTCCTGTTACTAGTACTAGCGCACCGTTCTTTTGGTGCTAGGATGTCGGGATTCATGCCAAGACACATACTGCATCCGGCTTCCCGCCACTCAAATCCAGCATCAACGAAGATCTGGTCGAGACCTTCAGCTTCAGCTTGGTCCTTTACTAAACCTGAACCCGGGACTATCAGGGCACGCATGATGTTTGATGCAACTTTTCTGCCCTTAACGACTTGTGCGGCAGCTCGGAGATCTTCGATTCGGGCATTTGTGCAAGATCCAATGAAAACCTTGTCGACCGATATGTCTTCCATTGGAGTATTGGCAGTCAAACCCATATATTCGAGCATTCTTCGGCCAGCCGCCTTCTTCTCCTCAGTTGCAAATGTTTCCGGATCCGGGACTTTGCCGTTGATTGAAACAACATCTTCTGGGCTGGTTCCCCAAGTAATCGTAGGGGGTACGTCCTTAGCATCTATAAAGACATCCACATCATACTTGGCACCTGCGTCCGACTTGAGACTGCTCCAGTATTTAATTGCCCTCTTCCACTCTTCTGAGTCATAAGTTGGCGCAAGAGGTCTGCCCTTCAAGTACTTGAAGGTAGTCTCATCAGGTGCAACCATACCAGCTCTTGCACCAGCCTCAATCGACATATTGCAAATTGACATTCTAGCCTCCATGCTCAAAGACTCGATAGCCGATCCGCAAAACTCGATAACGGCACCGGTTCCACCTGCCGTACCTATTTTGCCGATGGCATAGAGAATAATATCCTTTGAGCTAACACCCGGTGCAAGTTGGCCATCAACCTTGATTCTCATATTTTTACTTCGCTTCGTAATGATGGTCTGGGTAGCAAGGACATGTTCGACTTCACTCGTTCCAATTCCAAACGCCAAGGCACCGAATGCTCCATGTGTAGAAGTGTGACTATCACCGCAGACAACTGTTGTGCCTGGGAGAGTAAAACCTTGCTCGGGACCAATAATGTGGACAATTCCTTGACGCTTGTCGCCGAGTCCGAAATATGTGACACCAAAATCCTTTACGTTTTCCTCAAGAGTCATGCATTGTAGGCGGGAATCTTCTTCTTCAACAAAAGTCTCGATGTTCTTCATGGATTTCCGGGAGGAGGTGGGGACATTCTTTGAAGGGTTTGTTAGCATCTTTTCACTGAACATATCTGCCATTGGCACTTACGTGATCGGTGGTTGCAAGGGTGCAGTCTGGTCTGCGGACTTTCCTGCCAGCATTCTTTAGCCCCTCAAAGGCTTGCTATATTTTCATTTAGTTTACAAGGCATTGCCACGCGAGCAAACCCAACATACGGGAGATGTGACTTCATGGACCAAATGTCTGTCTATTTGTAAAAATTTAGTATAGCAAAATTGAATAATCTTCCGTGGTACCAACCGATATAAAGCAAAATAGTGCCGTCAAGCCTCTCATCTACGATATGGTCTTGAAAGACCTTGTCGTAGAGAGTCTGCGGACCTCCTTCAGCAGCCGGCATTTTTGCGTAAAGTATAGTTTAAAAGAGCAAAAAATCCGAAAATCGACGTATTCAATTGATTTGCTTGAAATGGTAGGAGATAACGAAGAAGAGGGAGGAGGAGAAGGAGGAAGGGGAGTTGTCTGAGGAATGCGTTTTTGATACTTCTTGGGGGGCACTGCGATTGCGGGGTGGATATATGTGATTCCTGATTCTGAGCGGCCAACCGGTATCGGAGAGCTCCAAATCAAGTGGCGTTGATTGGCTCGCGTGGTACTTGCCTGAGGCTTGGCCTAGAACACAAGGGATCTTTTGGCTTATGCTTGGCTTTTGGCTTTTGGCGTGGTTGCACAACTTGTGGGGTACAGGAACGGGAAGCGAATAACGGTCAGTATGGGGAGGGGAGCTCGGGAGTACTTTGCTGCAGGACAAAAGCATGCACACATATACAAGCAATCAAACCTTACAGGCGCCACTTCGGGACAGGGAGCAAACGTCGACGTCTATAAGAAACTCAATCTTGTTACCCAGCACAAAAGAGTACAGGAACCGCTTAGTAGGTGCTTACTTAAGGCAGGTACTGTTGATAGATAGCAGGGTAGGTAGGTAAGATTGGTAGATGCACTATGAGAACAGACAAGTGGATTTATATCTATGTCTGCCCTCTGTATATTTGTACCATAGTATAGACGTGCTATATCCCCATAGCTCGTTATATTATGCCACTCACTATATGAGTTTACTTGAAGAATACTGAGCAAGCAACTCTTTCAGTCATGGGATTAGGATCCAGCAGCACCTAACTATTGCACATCAATATCCCGACCTCCCTTACAGTACCTACATGCCACTTATCTTACTGTATATCATGCATACATCAACTGGTCATGTATGCTGATGCATGTGGTAGGCTAGTTACATGCATATCTCGGATTCAATTCCGACGTCGGGGGATATGTAGGTATGCATCAAAAGTCAATTCTCCTGCTCCTTTATCCCCCGTACTCGGCCACCGCTAGCTAGAACAAATAGAGGATGCACCAGCTAGATAGCTCTTTGAAAGCAAGCGTCTGAATCCTCGGGCTTGGTGATATTATTTTCGGACTGCGGGTTTCCCAGATGATGCTTGAATCATATTTGGGAACTTGTTATCTCTTACTATGGTCACGCAAACCCCCCAACTTCGAGAATTAGACTATGAGAGGAAACGAATCGAGGTTCTAATCTCGAAATGTCTGGCGCTACCTGTAGCATAAACAGACATAATAACAACTACTCGTTCAATTCTGGTGTTGCAGCAAATAGTGTCTATGCTTCTCATTGTCCACTTCTCAAAAGCCCTTCACAACCCTCAGGATACGTAGGCACATGCCCACAATCCTACCACAAACAATGGCCATCAAGCCCAGACACATTCCAAAAATACCCGCGGTGATAAAAATGCTGATATCTTGCCAACTAATCATGTCTTCCTCCCACCTCTTCCTCAATGCTGATTCTGTATCAAAAATTGGCCCCACGAACCACCATGCCGTTTGCAGTACGCGGCATACCGCCTGACCAAATGATACTTGGCTGTCTTCATTCTTTGGGTTGCATTTTGCTGCTTCCCTATCGGCTTCCACATTCGTGATCTTAATGAATGGAGCCAGCGCTCTCTTATCCTCTAACTTTGCTGGAGTTGGATGCCAGACCACCAACTTATCCTCCAAGCCATATTTTGTTCCCACAGATCCATCCATAATGATCAAATTCCGTTGATAAACGACGGCCTCTTCCTTTCTCTCATAGATATTCGCCACCCCAGAAGGACTTCCTGTGCCTTCTGGTCCTTCTAGGACTACCTTCGGTCTTGGTCGGCTGATCATGGGACCTCCCTTCTGGTTCATGAATGGCTTCCGGTCCTTTGGCGGTGGCGATGGTTTCATTGCCATTAAAGCCGCGTTTCGTGCCACTTTCTTGTTCTCCTTCTTTTGAGGGTACATAGATATGGATATGGGTATGCTCATTATATCTCCCTCTTTTATGGGAGATTCTTTCCGACATAATTCTGCGGTTCGCCTTTTGGTCTGTCCTAGGAGGTGTTCCGACGATGTAGCGATGGCTTGATTTGTTTGGAATTGATTGTTCTGAAGCTTTTTGATTGGGGAGCTTGTTCTCATGAACGAACTTGTTCGCACTGGAATCAAGTTCGACTTCCCCTGTAATGGACGATTCGCTTGAGCTTCGTTGATGAGTTCGCTCAAACCGTCTAATTGACCGAGTTGGTGATGTTGATGATGATCGTATCCAGTAGTGGTGATGATGGGTATGTTTGATAATTGTTTGCTTAGGGATACCGACTCGTCTTGGTTCGATTTCAGGACCTGTATTGATTTTACTTGAGTCATCGATATTGGATTTTTGGCTGGGTAATTCCGTGTAATCGTTTTTGATTCCACTTCCGGAAATCTTGTGTTTATTTGGGAGCTCAGTGGCTTCAGGGCTATGGCTGGATTCTTGAGGACCACTGGCGGAAAACATTCTATCGGTATAATCTGATTTTCTAATGGCAGGTTTTGGGCCGACTGCTGGCGGTTCTGGGCTGGACTTGTTGATGTCGGCTGGTGTGAGGTTACTATGGTATTTCGGGCTTCTGGTAAGTTTCGGCCTAAAAAAGTATTCGAGGACTGAGTATGCTTCGCCCCAAGATTCTCTGGAGATCTTGCACAGATACTTGCACAGATACTTGAAGTTGCAAATTTTGAATTCTGTGGCCAGGAATCAAGGGGTGATTCATGAATTAACGGAGTCTGCACTATAGTTCCCGAGGAAGAAAGTAGCGGTTCGTGACAAGAGACAGATGGTGAGTCAATTGATTTTCGAGCTACGGATGGGTTTCTCTGAGCATTATGCTTATTCACCAGTGGTGATGAAACTGTTCTATGGCCAAAATAGTCTTTTGGGTTGATTTCTCCGGAATCAACATAGGGCAATGGGTCAGCACTAGTAGGCATTGGAAAGAGCCTATCTTCTCCTGAGAGTGCTGATTCTATCAATCGTTTAGTACCATAGAGAGCTTGCAGCTCAAAATGGACTTACCTCTGACGGGACTGCCAAAAGCCGACTGGACGATAGGGCTTAGTTCAGGTTCAGCAACACTCCTCCATCCATTGTCACCTATGAAATAGTCAGTCAAACAAGACACAAATAATTAGCAAGAGAAATAATTGCCCATCCTCCACCGCCCATGTCTTCGCTGTCTCAAAATCTGTTCCTCCTTTCTCTGCTCAGCCTTTTCCGCCCTCCTCTTCCCTCTAGCAGCTTCTCGATCCTCGTTCTCCTGCTTGAATCTAGCTTGCGCTTCTTCATACTTCTTTCTCTGCTCTGCGACATTTCTCTTCTCCTGGTCTAGCCGAAGCTTCGTGCCTTCGCTTGTTTGACTTTGCGTACTGGTACTGGCACTTGGATCCCAGAACCCTGCCTTCGACGTCAACTTGTATCTCAGTGGATTCTCATCCGTTGATATTCCAATATCATAGCTCGTGTATTGGATAGAACTGCTCACCAGTTCGTGGGTTAGCCCCCTGCACCCCTAAAAAATCCCCGCTATTCCTCAAGAGTTGTCGATTCTGTCTCTGGTCTCTTTTATCCTCAAAGATCCTTTGGGTATTTGTTGTTTCTTCCCGCTCCGGAAACAGTGGCACCTCAGGAGTATGGCCTTTGTTCCTATAATTTAGGCTGATCATTCTTATCCTGTGACTACCTCCCCGTGGCTGATTCTTATCACTGCCTTCACAATGACTACTCGTCTCAGCAGACACAACAGAAGTTGATACCTAATCAATTGATTTAGCTCCCGTGCAATATCGATGTAGTTAAATCTCAGATATTCGTTTCAGGGCCGATATTGCCGGATTTGCATACCTCATTGCGGAGAGTCCCACCCCTTTCCGCTCGATTGGAAGGCCTGAGACGTGACACAAATTCGCCGAAGGAGGAAGCACGACTCTTCTTCCTGGCTTGGCTGTCCAAAGCTGCTGGTGGCCGTGTCATGTTATTGGTGAGTACAAATGGAAGAAAGTTATACTGAATAGGACCAAATTCAAGAAGATGTTTGACTAGAAGACGGAGATTGATTCTGTTGGGGGGGGGGGGGGGTGGAAAAACACATGCTCCTTCCATTGAATAGCAAAAAGAGGAGCAATTGGGATTAGGATAGGGAAAGAAGTCTGTCTTGAGTCCTTTAAACGATCAAGATCCTTGAATGTCCTTGCCTTGAGCTCCTTTAAATTTCTTGAACTTATTCTGTGAGAAGAATTTGGTGCTATCTGATTCGCTTGACAGAACATTTAGTCTTTTACTCACAGGAAGATCAGGAAGGTGCTTCATTATTATAATATATGCCTACACGGAGTCAAAACGTGAGTCTCCAGTCTCAAAACGCCAACCAAAATGCCCACCCATTAAAACCTTGATGGTCCTCTCTTGAAAAGGTTGTTGTCGTTTCCACTGGGCCTGTGCTTCACCCCAAATCCAAAGGCAGAGGGATCGCTGGTTCGTCTCCCATCGTCGACTTCTGGGAATGCTCTCTTTCCTCCTAAACGAGGAAATTCACTCTGTCGTTTGGCGGGACTCATGCTCCGCCCCTTTCCATCTTGGATTTCTCTGCGTGCCATGTCAAAGGAATTGCGTGGCGGATCCCTAGTGCCTTGCATATCGTACATGCTTGTGGCTTTCTTGAGCGGTGAATTGGCGTGGCTATATACACCTAAACTACCACCATCACCAGTGCTAGTCCCCGTAGACACGGCACCAGCGGTGCTTTGCCGAAATTGAGGTTGGCGGATTGCAGTTAGTGGAGTAATGCCGGAAAATGGCGTAGGTTCTCTGGAATTATACGCAGATGGTGTGTATATCCCCCCGGGTGCTGGAGACAGAGTTCTTTGAGTAATGCCAGATACGTTCTCGCGATCAAAATGTTTGACATAATTAGGATTTGGGTTAGTTTTGAACCCGCGTCTCAGGATAATTGTTGGTGTATAGGTTTGCACTTCTCCTTCCTCTTCGCTTTTGGTCTCAGCGACTGGTCCAGAATATTGGGTACCAACGTCACGGACAAGTGGATTAAGGCGAGGATGAACAAACTTGATATCGTACTCGCTCATAACCTCTTTATGGATTAAAGCGGAATCTTTCGCTTGTTGGGAAAAATTTGACTGCAGGAAATATAGCTGCGAGGACATAAGCAGCTGTAGTACTATGGTGGTAAATACCGTCATGCTCGGTCGAGGATCCGATGATAAGGTAGGAAGAAATAGCCAGTACACCAGAACATGCCCTGGGCTGAAGAAGCAGAACAAACGTAGGCAAATCGGTATAGGATCCCAAACTGCAATCTCCCATACATCACGAGTAGGATCAGGGTGAGTTCTAGATTCCACACTACTATCTCCAAGTATGTTGCTGAGAAACCGAAGGGGAGAAGACGTTGGAGGAGGATCGACAAGTACTCTTTGAGCTGAAGGAGTGTTCGGTGTTGTGTCAACAGAGTTCTCAAATAGTCGGTAGTGTCGTCTCCGGTAGAAAGTGTATACCGCATTAGCAATGGATAGATAGGTTAGGACATGAACGATAAAGGCAGCCTACAACTTGCGTTAGCATCATAGAGTTAATATTGTAGGACGGATTCATACAATGTAGCTCAACCATCCCGAACCAGAGCTCACATCCCCAAAGACATCGTCATCTCCAGCAGTTTTCGAACCTCCGCTGTTCGATTTCGCAACTAAAAATACCACATGGAGTCCCAAAGCGAGGGGAGTACCAAACTGTTTAGCCTCCCAATCCACCGTTTCCAGTTCCTCCGAGGCCCATAACAAAAAATCTCCTGGATTCAAGTAGTCCTTGATGCGATCCAGCAGTGGTTTTCTGCGCACGAGTCTTGGCATGATGGCAAGATAAACAATGCCCTTTTCATGTCGTTGTGCCTTTCATTGGGAGGTTACCGCTGGCAAATTTGTACTAACTTGTTGTAACTGTGTTGATTTCTTTGTTTACAGGTTGATGTTGGAGCCTCGCAACTGGGATCTTGGCACGGGTGGGGTGCTTGCTTCCAGCGGCTCAGCCTTTGGTACGATAAAGAAGCTACATCAAGTCGCAGTTGTCAAATATCCGATCAAGACAACATGGCGGCTTCAAATTCTGCATACAAGGATAGACAATTCCTTGCGGTGATTGGAGATGAGGTGAGCAGAGCCATTATACTCTAGGAGAGCTATGCTAACCGCTCATACAGGATTCAGTCACAGGACTGCTGTTAGCAGGTATTGGTGTATGTAATTGAAGCTTGTTAGGAAGTTATACTCAAAGTCAATAGCATGTCACCGCTCCACCCGACAATCAGAAGAACTTCTTAGTGGTCGATGGCAAGACGGATAACGCTGCTATCGAAGAGGCATTCGTGCGATTTACAACTGAGAGGAAGGACATTGGCATACTCTTGATCAACCAACATGTGAACCCTCCTAGCACTACCTTTGGTCAGAATATTTGCTGATTCTGTATTAGATTGCTGAGCGTATCCGTCATCTAGTCGATTCATACACTGCAGCTTTCCCCGCCCTCCTCGAGATCCCCAGCAAGGACCACCCATACGACCCTGAGAAGGATAGTGTTTTGCGAAGAGTTAGAAGACTTTTTGGGGAGTAAAATCAATACTGCATACATGTTGGGCAGGGGCGTGTTGAATTTGTTATGGCGTTATCATGACCTAGAATCGGAAACAAGAATTACAATACTCATAACCCTGGTGATTCTGATATTGTCTTGCCATACGGCGGGAGATTACATGTGGCGTATGATGTATATGGTTTATTCTCGTGTAATACCTAGTGTTATACATAGTCGTGATTTTTCTCATTCAGTTTGACATGCAGAACCTGATTTCACAGCTATAGAGTTGAGAGCGTGTGAATATGGCACATGCGACTTTATTAGGTGCGTTAAACGAATCGGACTAGACTATCAATAGGTACAATGCCGCCTAAATAACTAACTCCTTAACTGCAGTCTCTGCCATGATGCATTTGAAAGAACACAATGTCTGTTCCTAAAATAATATAGATTGCGTCTAATTACCATCCCACCTTGCTCCGAATCTCTTATCCGAATGTGACAGTAGCCTCTAAGCAAATGATCTTCTTGCTCTCAGGACGGGCGGTGTAAGCATCAGCGAAGACGGTGTAGGTTCCCTATCATATGTTAGCCATGTCCACGGGCTACGGTGATGAGATGAGGCCTACGGGTGGGATCTCCTTTGGTAGCTCGACGTCCTTGGTGATAACAGTCTTTCCCTTCTTGATCGGACACTCCAAGTCAACATTCGCAACCTGCTCACATAGGTCCGCCTCGGTATTCACTAGTCTAATCAACCCATACTTGACTTGCAAGACAACATATGCACCTGGTCCGACATCCTCGAGTAACGTTCCGACAGCTTCGATCGTAAGAGTGGAGCCTCTGCCCGATGATTAGTTTCACACAACATAACTTTGAACAGTGCGGACAAACTTGACGGGGGGGTTGGGGGTCAGGTCGACCTTCTCGAGAACGAGGATATCATCACCATGGTCCTTCTTGCAAAACT
>Ga0247734_1000725_pt1 | contig 27246 bp, 16 predicted proteins | sample UWRJL103311B2_FD_180933 | JGI IMG/M metagenome (GOLD analysis project Ga0247734, IMG submission 180933) | Plant litter microbial communities from Arlington Agricultural Research Station in Wisconsin, United States - UWRJ-L103-311B-2 | ecosystem: Environmental > Terrestrial > Plant litter >...
TCCCTAAGCTACGATAACTTAACCCATCTACCACTCGGTCATGAATAAGTTGGGCCATTGTTTTTTTGTCCATTTGTTTACTTTTTTGTGTAAACCTATTTCAGGACAAGACACACTTTTGAACACTTGATTTAAATGATGTATTTATCTGTATAATAGCTGTTTATGTATTTATGGCAAAATATTGCAGGTGTTCAATTTGTTTAAACTAATGCTTTGTCCTGAAATGAGTTTACGGGTGTTAACCTGGAGTAGTATGAGACATTTATCGTTGTTGCGAACGGTAGGGTTTTAAGCATTGCGAGGCTAATTATCCCCGGTTAGGGGATTGAATACCCCGCTTTTTTAACCAAGAGGAAAATTGCCCCTTTTAAAAACGCTACGGTATCCTTTTTGCATAACCTGCGCGAAACAGCTTACATAAATTTGTAAAAAAATTACTTACCCTCATATGAAATTTTCTTTTAAGGCTACCCTAACGGTATTGGCTGCAGCGGTGATGCTGAACGTATCCTGCAAAAAAACGGAAACAATTACTAAAACAAACGATACTATATCTGCAGATATCAGCAGGCAGATAGCGTTAGACCTGTACAAATCATTATCGGGTGGCATCAGTACTACTGCCGATAATACTTTAAAAACCAGCAGCGTAAGCAGCAACGGCAGTATTAAAACATTTGATACCGAGCACCCTTGCGGTCAGGTTGTTAAAACGCCAACCAGCAATACCATTACCAGCGGCGATACCACCCGCACTTTTAAAGGCAATTCGGTATTTACTTACTTATGCACCGGGTATTACCACAACGGTTATAACATTGATGCTTACAGCCTGAAAGATACCTTAAACACTACCGATGTTGGCCCGGGTTTTAAAAATGCTTACAGCACAATTTTAAGCTTTAAAGTAAATGCGATAGATAAAGATTATACCCACATCAGCGTTGAGGGTTACAGTGTTACCAATTCAGATAAAACGGTGATAAAAAACGGTGTTAATGCCGAATTTCACCGCATCTCAACCAGCTACGGCTGGAACGAAGTGATTGCCAAACGCACCACGGGTTTGCAGCCAAACTTTTTATCGGGCACGGTTAGCTTTGCAACTTTTGTTGTTGATAACATTGGTGCCGCTAACCCAAGGTTAGAGCCTACAGGCAGCTACAGCGGTTACATCACATTTTTACCTAACGATATGATGAAGGTATCTTACTACACTAACGCGGGCACCAAAACAAAAGATTACCTGCTGGATATCAAAACCGGCAAACTTACCGAGCTTTAAAAATTCCCCGCTACTGCCTATACCTGTATAAGGTATCAGAAAGCGTAACCTTCTGCAATATTAAACGCCCTCCCCGGAAACAGGAAGGGCGTTGTTTTTTAATATGAACCTACCCAACAGACTATCTGTAATTGAGGTTACTATTTGCTAATGAACCATTTGCGCAGCAGGTTGTTATAACGAAAAATTGATTGTTATGAACGACCTGTTATTAGCGCAAGAATTTGCCACAGAGTTGGAGGCCGAAAAACCTGCCACTCTCAAATGCCTGGAACGCATCCCGCCGGAACTGTTCGGCTGGAAACCGCACGAAAAATCGATGGAGCTGGGTTACCTGGCCCTGCTGGTGGCCGAGATCCCGCTGTGGATAGCACTCATTGTTCGCTCGCCCGAAATAGACTTTGCCACCTTTAAACATTCCGGGGCAACCACCACACAGCAATTAACGGATAACTTTATCAACCATGTTGCCGACGCCAAAGCGGCCCTGCTTGGTGTAACCGAAGGTGAAATGGATAAACCCTTTTACCTGAAAGCCAATGGGCAGGTGCTGTTTACCTCTACCAAAAAAGAACAGATCAGTTCCAGCATCAACCACCTGGTGCACCACCGCGGGCAGCTTACCGTGTACATGCGCCTGAATGATATTGCCGTTCCGTCTATCTATGGCCCGTCTGCAGATGATAAGAGTTATAGCAGCGGGGCGGGGCAGGATGGGTAGGCGCGGAAGCTGAAAGCTTCCTGTATTTTGAGTCGAAGTTATAACTTCGATTAGTGGAAGCCAAAAGCACCCCGCTTTTTTTATATTGTTACTGTAGTTAGCTTATTTTTTAGGCCCATACCCCGACTTCTTTAGAAGAGCTGTCATTTGGGGACTCAATTCCATTTTCATTTTTTTTTTACCAGATCATCATCACTGCTTTCTTCTTTATAAATCTCTAAACTCATTACAAAGCTCTCAAAACTTTTTGCTATTAAAAACAAACTATTATCCGGTGGGCTTTCGTGGTGGAAGTAATAAATACATTCATAATCTACTTTTCGGAGGCTCATACATATAATATCCCCAAGTTCACCGTCGCAAATCGGTAATAGCCCAATGGGTAATTGTTCTTTAAATGTTGACAGTATCTGATTTATTGATAATTTGTCATTCCCGATAATACAATAAAAATCACCAACAGTTACCTTATTTCCCTTTATCATAACCTGATTTGTATCAATACATTTTGCACAAACAAGTTCTAAAAAGGAAAATGCACCTGCTTTTATATAAAAGTCTTTATAAGATTGTGGCAAGTGTGAGTTAAATATTATTTCTATCTTTTTAAATGAATCATCTCTCTGTTGCATATCGCCGCTACAAGAGAGATTTTTTTCAATTCCTCCAACCGACTCAAGTTTTTTAATTACTTTGTTTTTCATATTTTTAACTACGCAGCTACTGCAAGCGTCCCGCTTGTGGTAACCATGCTTGTAATGAACGCGGATTACCTTGCATAAACCCACAAGCGGGACGCTTGCGGTAGCGGGGGGTGCCAACAACTTTGATACACTACCGTATACAAATAGGATAAGCATATTTCCGAATGCGATTTTCTCGGTGTACATATATATTTAATTCTCCTTTTCGTTTAAAAATACTATCGCCTACCATTGCATATCCCCAAACATCCTGACTTTCTGATACACAATAACAGATATTTTCAATGACTTCGCTTTTCTGACCATCCGTAATCACAAAGGAACCAAAACAGCCTATATCGCTGTTGCTTTTTTTGACAATAAGTCCTTTAAATTGCTTATTCTTTAATTCGTCTTTTATACTTGTTTTACAACTGAAATGCTGTACTCCCCAAAAAAGTATAACGCATATAATAGCTTTCCTACTTTTCATAATTTAGTTACTTCTGAGTTCATCTATCTTTTTCCTGTTTTTTTCCTTTTGATCATTGACACCTTTCTGTAGATCAGTTAGTGCCTTATACATTCCAGAGGTTAGTTTTTTGTCGCTTAACAACCTACCAACAGACGCTCCAACGTTCTCTAAACCCACGTTTTGAATCCTTTCTATACCCAATGCTTCAAGTCGATTGGGTTTTTGTTGATTTGTTAAACCCTTACTGTGAAGTATTGAATTAAAATCCCCTCCACTGGTCGAAGTTTTAACTTCGACCCAAAACGTATTAAGCTTTCAGCTTAAGTGAATGTATCAGCAGTTACCGCAAGCGTCCCGCTTGTGGTAACCATGTTTGTAATGAATGCGGATACCTTGCATAAACCCACAAGCGGGACGCTTGCGGTAGCGGGGGGACTGCACAAAACATTAAACGCATGCGGTAACGGGGGGATTAGCTAGAAGCTACTTGGTCAGTAAATACTTTAAAAATATTAAAGTCACTATTGACGTAGAAATTATCGCTATCAAAGAATAAAGATTTGTATTATTGATATTCTTACCCCATTTTGTTATTTCCGAAGGTAGTGCGTTAATGATGTTCGATTCAAACCTACTTTTCTCCATCATTTTGTATTCAATAAATAACAAAACAATTAAGTTTACTATAGGTATTAAAATTGTGGTTAACGAGATTTCTTTGGTAATCTTCGAAAGTGCAAAGTACCCAGCAATTAAAATGTTATTAAAATTAAATAGCTTATCATGTATTCTATCAAAGTGTTTAAGAGTGTTTTTGAGACCTTCTTCTTCTGTTTTCTTCCATCTTTGACTCATTTCTTGTAATTCCTGTTCTGTCATCCATCCTTGTTGTTTTGCAAATTCGTCATCTTTCATATCAGCGGCTATTATTGAAATCTTATATCGGTAGGCTTCAATGTTACTTTGAATATTTCTTGTTAAAGATTTTACTTGTTAAGTATTGTCGTAGCGATTTGCCTTTTATAATTCTCTTCAAAAACGTCTTTAAGATGCGTTCCATAGTCTAATTTTTCACTCAGAGCCGATAACTCAGTCTTAAATCCTCTACCAAAATTTGTGGCCGGATTTATTAAGTCTTCGTTCATCCTTTTCTCGCTATTAGGCGTGTAACAATTAAAGCGTTTGCAATATTGAAAAGTCGGATGATGTATTTGGCTGTAATCAATTAAAAACACTTTTAATTCATTATTATTATCTCTTACAATGAGGCAATTATCAAGGTGTGGATCACCATGAGCAAATTCATTTGAATGCCATATGGACAGGGTATTGGCCAATGCCTTGATTGCATTTGATAATAAAGATTTATCTGATCTATTTTTCCAGATAAAATCGGTAAGTGTTGTGCCATCTATAAAATCAATTATTATTACCCACTTTCCTTTATGTTTTATTCTATCTACATGGCGGACTACAAATTCATTTTTTTTACCCGCATCTTTTATTTCATTAAAAACTGCTTTGCTGCCATCCCGTCTTCTCCCGTAATGGTTCTTTTTGGCATAAGCAAGAAAAGGCATCGGGCGTTGTTTATAAAAATGTTTAGCAATAAATTTTTTTCCAGTGCTATCTTCACATAGGTATACATTTGCATTTGGCCGATCGCCCGTAGCAATATCTTTAGTGATTTTATAAACAGTTTTATTTTCAGATGTAATTATTTCTCCAATTGTCATTGTTTTATTGTTTAGGCTTTCGAATATAGTTTTTGTTTTAATATTATTGTCAGAATGGTTATATCCTAATTTCCCTCCACTGGTCGAAGTTTATAACTTCGACCCAAAACGTATTAAGCTTTCAGCTTAAGGATCTCCCCTAAACCCGATAGCAGCGTAAAGCCCGCACGCAGGAGGCCTTGCAGCGGATAGCGGGGCTGCTGCTGCCTATGTAACACCGTCTGTTGGTTTCATAAATTATGAGGTTCCGGTTAATTAACAAAACAAAGGAATATACAGTAAAAAATAAATTAAAAAAAATATTTCATGTGGGTTGATTTGCCCTTGGTGCCAATGTTTAACTTTGGGTATCATGATCAGCGAAAAGGAAACCACCGGCTTTAGTAAATTTTTAAGCCTTGTACTAAGGCACCAGCCCGAAACTATTGGCATTGAACTGGACGAGCAGGGCTGGGTACCTGTAGACCAGCTTATTGCCGCCTGCAACGCGCAGGGTAAAAAGTTTACTATAGAGATCTTAAACCATGTAGTTGCTACCAACAGCAAAAAGCGTTTCGCGTTTGATGAGAGCGGGCTAAAGATCCGCGCCAGCCAGGGGCATTCCGTAGAAGTTGAGTTGGGTTATACGCCGCAAATCCCGCCCGAAGTGTTGTTTCATGGCACCGGCAGCCAGTCGGTACATTCCATCTTAGCAGGCGAACTGGAGAAACGCAGCCGCCAGCACGTGCATTTAAGTAGGGATGTAGAAACCGCTATAACTGTAGGCAGCAGGCACGGCAAGCCCGTTGTTTTTGAAGTAGCCGCACTGCAAATGCATGCAGAAGGCCATTTGTTCTACCTATCAGATAACGGTGTGTGGCTTACCGATGTAGTACCGGCCACGTATTTAAAACTGAAGGCATGAGCAACGCCAATAAAATCATCAGGCCCGAATGGGTGCCCGAAGCTTATAAGGCTGCCGATAAGGCCGGGCTTTTGTCCGCATTGCCAAAGGTTAACCAACCGGCTTATAAGGGCGAAAACCGGCTTGTTAAGAAAATGAGTTTGCGTGGCAGCCGGACAAATAAATAGTAATTCCTTCTATACCTTCCTGTATCATAACCTACTAATTGTATACCTGCGCTTAGTTAAACCGCCTTTAGGCCGGTATCTCCCCTTAACATTTATGGTATAATTATTAACATAAGTGTTATTGTAACACCTTATACACTTATACTTTTATAGTGCAGTAAAAAGTGAATTTTAAAGAGCCTGTTGCGCTAAAACGTAAACGGCAAACGCCCTGCTTTAATTCGCCCTGCGCAAACCAATTTTAATACTTCTGCACCGCCATGAAATTTTTAAAAATTACAGCAATTGCTGTTTTACTGGGGATAATACCGGCCCGTATGTACGCACAGCAGGCTAACCCGCCATCGCTGGTAACAGCCGGTGCCACTGCCGAGGCTAAGGAGCTTTACAGCTATATCAACAGCATTTCGGGCAAGCAAACATTATCCGGCCAGCATTGCGTGCCGCTGGTAGGTTCTACCCGGTTAAGTAATGTTTACCGTATTGCAAAAGGCTACCCGGCTGTGTTTGGGCAGGATTTTGGCTTTAGCTACCCCGGCGATTGGGACGGGATCAACTACCGCCAGAATATTGTTGACGAGGCTATTAAGAGGCATGCCGATGGTTTCATTATCACCCTGATGTGGCATGCGGTGCCGCCTACCGAAGATGAGCCGGTAACATTTAAAGAATCTATCCAGGGGAAATTAACAGATGCGCAGTGGAAAGAATTGATAACGCCCGGTACCCGCTTAAACGAACGCTGGAAATCTCAGGTGGATGTTATTGCCTGGTTTTTAAAACAGCTGCAATATGCTAAAGTGCCTGTGCTGTGGCGCCCATATCACGAAATGAACGGCGGCTGGTTCTGGTGGGGTAAAAAGAAAGGTAAAGATGGCTACAACAAGCTTTACCGCATGATGTATGACAGGCTGGTGAACTTCCACGGCCTTAAAAACCTGATATGGGTTTTCAACACAAACGAATATAAAGAAGGGGTAGACCGGCTGGACGAGTACTACCCCGGTAATGATGTGGTTGACGTAATAACTACCGATGTGTACACCCAAAACTTTGACCAGGAGAATTACGACCAGATAACCAAACTGGCCGGCAATAAACCTATTGCCCTGGGCGAGGTAGGCAGCGTGCCAACCGCCGAACTGCTGCAAAAACAACCCAAATGGGCCTGGTTTATGTTCTGGGGCGACCCGGGAGGCAAATCTTTTGAAACTTACCAAAGCCCGCAGGTACTTAAACTAAGCGACCTGCCCTGGGTAAAAGTAAAGAACCCTACTATGTTTTATCCGCTTATTAAATAATATCTGCCTGTGATATGAAACTTACCAACCGTGTTGTAAAAGTGTTTTCTTTTGGCTGCCTGCTGGCGGCATCTGTATGTATTAACCAAAATGCCCGGGCGCAGGAAAAGCTAAAGCTTGCCACCGAGATGAAGGCATCCATGGTGAACGATCTGCTGAAATCGTGGTACCCGCGGTCGGTAGATACTGTTGATGGTGGTTTCCTGAGCAGTTTTAGTTACGATTTTAAGCCTGTTGGTAACCAGGATAAAATGATTGTTACCCAGGCGCGCCATATTTACAGCAATGCCAGGGCAGCGCAGATCTTCCCCGAGAAAAAGTACTATGCCGAGAGCGCTAAACACGGCTACTTGTTTTTAAAAAATGTTTTGTGGGATAAGCAATACGGTGGCTTTTACACCTATACCGATAAACAAGGCAGGGTAAAGCCAAGCAGCTTTTCGCCTAAAGAGGCTTATGGTAACTCCTTCGCGTTGTATGCGCTGGCTACTTATTACCAGCAATCGGGCGATACAAGTGCCTTAAACCTGGCCAAACGCGAGTTTGCCTGGATGGAAAAACACAGTCACGACCCTAAGGCTAAAGGCTACTTTCAGCATATGGAGCGCGACGGTACGCCGATAGTAAGGCCGGCCGGCATTAACCCAAGCGCGGAACTGGGCTATAAGGACCAGAATACCTCCATCCATATTTTAGAAGCCTTTACCGAGCTGTACCAGGTTTGGCCTGATGAACTGCTGCGTACACGCCTGCAGGAAATGCTTACGCTGCTAACCGATACCATCATCGCCCCAAAAGGTTACCTGCAGCTTTTTTTTCAACCCGATTGGACGCCGGTTTCCTTCCGCGATTCATCTGAAGCGGTTATAGAAAAACGTAAGGGGCTGGATCATGTATCTTTTGGACATGATGTAGAAACTGCATACCTGATGTTGGAAGCGGCGCATGTTTTGGGTTTAAAGAATGAGGAGGCTATACTGCAGTTAGGCAAAAAAATGGTTGACCACGCGCTGGATAACGGCTGGGACAATAAAGTAGGCGGCTTTTATGATGAAGGCTATTACTTTAAAGATAAACCCGGCATCACCATTTTGGCCGATACCAAAAACTGGTGGGCACAAGCTGAGGGGCTAAATACCCTGCTTTTAATGAGCGACCATTTCCCTAACGATGCGCACCATTACTACGATAAGTTTAAACAGCTGTGGCAATACACCCAAACTTACCTAATAGACCACGAAAATGGCGACTGGTACCAGGGTGGCCTTGATAAACAGCCCAAATACAAACTGGCGCTGAAGGGGCAGATCTGGAAGTGTACCTATCACAACCTGCGTGCGCTTATCAACTGCGTAAACCGCTTAAGCCCCGATGTTAAAGCACCAACTGTGCCGGCTAACCCAAAAATTAAATCACTGAACGGCAAAACGCTTTTAAGTTGGGCCAGATCCACAGATAACGATCATGTGCTGGGCTACAACATTTACCGTAGCGGCAAACGCGCTGCATTTACGCCATTAACAGCATTGGAAATAACCGCTGCAGAAGCAAAAAAAGGTGCTGCCTTAAGCATCCGCGCGGTGGATCTGCAGGGGAACGAATCGGCACGGGTGAACTTTAAATAAATCAACCAGAAAACTTAAATACATCTGATATAAACTGATACAATACAAACTATGCGCACTAAAAAAATGTTAGCGGTTGCCTGCTTTATGCTGGCCGCCATCACACATGGTTCGGCGGTAAAGGCCCAAACAAAAAAAACAAGCGGCGGGCAAATGGTGCTCAACAAGCAGGAATACCTGGAGTACCAGGGCGTAAACGTAATGCTTGCGCATGATTTTTACCCCGAAGGCCACCAGGGCGGGGTAGGTGTTATCCAGAACGGGCAGCGCGTTGCCACTAACGGCGACTTGCGTTTGGAGCCAACACCGGGGCAGTGGTCGCCTATACCTAAAGTGGGCACCAGGGTTATTGATAAAGCCAAAAGCGAGGTAAGCGTGCGCATGGAGTACCCTAACCCCGAGATGAATCGCAAAGGTTTTAACCCCATTATTTACCCAGATCTTAATTTTGCTTACAACATTCGCGTAGTACCGGTGGGTAAAGCCTTTAAGATCATTATCGATCTGGATAAACCGCTGCCCGATGAATGGATCGGTCGCGTAGGTTTTAATATTGAACTGTTTCCGGGCATTCTGTATGGTAAATCTTACTATATGGATAAGCAGTTTGGCATTTTTACCCCGCAGGCAAACGGCCAGATGTATAAAGACCAATATGGCGAAAATCAGGTTACACCATTAGCCGCCGGTAAAAAACTAACCATAGCGCCGGAGAACGATGCCCAGCGTATGATCATCGAAAACCTGAAAGACAGCAACCTGCAACTGCTGGACGGCCGCGCCAAGCACAATAACGGCTGGTTTGTGGTACGCTCGCTGATTGCAAAAGGCGCTACCAAAAATGCCATTGAGTGGCTGGTTACCCCGCACGCTATAGAAGGCTGGCAATCGGCACCGGTAGTGCAGGTATCGCAGGTGGGGTATCATCCAACACAGCAAAAAGTGGCGGTGATAGAGCTTGACCGTAACGATAAAAGGCGCTTACCGGTTTCCCTGCTGCGTGTTGCGGAAAACGGCGGTTACGAAACGGCTTTAAAGCAAGCGCCAACTGAATGGGGGGATTTTTTAAGGTACCACTATGTGCGTTTGGATTTTACAAAGATCACTAAGCCAGGTATGTACGTGGTACGCTACGGCACATATCAAACAGAACCTTTTCAGATCAGCAAGGATGTATTTAAGAACGATGTTTGGCAGCCTACTTTAGAATACTTTATGCCGGCGCAGATGTGCCACATGCGTGTGAACGATAAATACCGCGTATGGCACGGCATCTGCCATATGGATGATGCGCGTATGGCGCCGATAGATTCTAACCACTTTGATGGTTACATCTCCGGCCATAGTACGCTTAATAAATATAAACCGGGCGAGAATGTGCCTTTCTTAAACCGTGGTGCATGGCATGATGCCGGTGACTTCGACCTGCGTGTAGAATCTCAGGCGGAAACGGTGCATGGTTTAACGCTGGCTTATGAACTGTTTGATATTAAGTATGATAACACTACTATAGATCAGAAAGACCATTTGGTGGAAATTCAGCAGCCCGATGGCAAGCCCGATCTGCTGCAACAGATAGAGCACGGCCTGCTTTCTATCACCGGCGGTTACCAGGCAATGGGCCGGTTTTACCGCGGTGTTATCGAGCCTACTATAAAACAATATGTAATTTTAGGCGATGCTGCAAACATCACCGATAACCGCCCATATGTAAGCAACGCCAAAAATATCGACCCGATAACCAACCTGCCTGCCCCTGCGGATGACCGCTGGGTGTTTACCGAGGATAACCCTTCGCGCAGTTTGCAAACCGCGGCCGCATTGGCAGCAGCCAGCCGGGTAATGAAGGGGTATAACGATACCCTATCAACCCAGTGCCTGCAAATTGCAAAACAGGTTTGGAAAGATAATAAAGATGGCAACGTAATGCGCAAGGTTGCTTTGGCCACCGAATTGTATATCACTACAAATGATAAAGAATACGCCGACTTTTTGGTTACTAACAGTACTGCTATTGCCGCCGGTATCGAAAACAATGGCTGGCTGGTAAGCCGCACCATCAAACTCATTAATAATAAAGAGTACACCGATAAAATAACCGATGCGGTTAAAAAGCTGTACATCAAAATACAGGCGCAGGGTAACAAAACGCCTTATGGTGTACCTTATGAACCAAGCATTTGGGGCGCGGGCTGGGGGATTCAGAATTTTGGGTACAAGCAGTACTTCCTGTACGCCAACTTCCCGGATATTTTTAGTGATGATTATATGCTGCACGCTATCAACTTTGTATTGGGTTGCCACCCGGGTTCAAATACATCGTCGTTTGCTTCGGGGGTAGGTGCAAGGTCTATGACCACTGCTTACGGCTTTAACCGTGCCGACTTGTCGTACATTCCCGGAGGGATCACCTCTGGTACAGCGCTTATCCGCCCCGATTTTCCGGAACTGCTAAACTGGCCTTACCTGTGGCAGCAAGGCGAATACGTGCTTGGCGGCGGTACATCAGATTACCTGTTCCTGATTATGGCGGCAGACCACGTACTGAACAAAAAGAAATAACAGGGCTGATTGTGGAAAATGAACATTTATTACACAAACGTTATCAAAATTACCACACCGCGGTAAGGCGATAATCTTAATTTAGGGCCATCATAATACTTGGTTTGAGGCTTGGCCAATAGTTGGTGTTGGCCTGGCAGAGCGCTCCGTTGTAAAAACGGGGCGCTTTTTTTATGTCACAAATGTTAATTTGTTATTAGTTTAATCATTGTTAAGTATTTGATTTTTAGTTTATTGTGATATTTTTTGTTGTGCATAGTTATCATCTGTGTTAAAAATAGACTACATAATGTTTGATTTAAATTAGTGTTATCTTTACATTTATAGATATTTTTAGTCAAAACAGTTTTCCATTCTCTAAAGAAAACTGCGAACCAATTATTAAACTATGCGCATTAAACTATACTTTTTAGTTTTACTTTTCTTTGCGGGGGTGGTTAGTGTGAAAGCGCAAAATAGTGCGTATCAGTTTTCTCATTTGGATATTACCAACGGCCTCTCCAACAATCGTATAAACTGCATTTATAAGGATAGTAAGGGCTTTATGTGGTTTGGCACCAGCTCGGGCCTAAACCGGTACGATGGTTTTAAGTTTAAAGTATTTAAGCACGATGCTGCAGACCCGGGTTCCATTAATGATAACTACGTTATTAAAATTTTTGAAGGGCCTGATAACAAAATGTGGGTTTACACCCATGGTGGCTTAAGCGTTTACTACTCCGATACCGAAAAATTTACGGAAGATATCTCCGGCAACCTGGTAAACTACAAGGTTAACACGCATAAGTTAAATTCAATAAAAAAGGATGATGACGGCAATTTTTGGTTCCTGACTAAGAACAACGGACTATATAAATATAACCCTAAAAACAGGTCCACCTTATTTTATGCAACCTCGCTTACATCAAAGGTGGCGCTGCATTCTAATGATGTATCAGATGTTATTACGGGCCAAAATAAATCAGTTTGGTTAATTTATAAAGACGGTGTTATTGATAGGATAGATCTTGCATCGGGCAAATTATTGCAGCGCAGCGCCCTGTTAAGCAATGCTAACGGTAGCCGCAACGAAGAATACACCGGTGTAGCCGGCACTGATAATAACCTGTGGATTTACGCCAACAACAGTTCTCTGGGTGTTTATTTATATGAAACAAAAACCGATAAGCTACAGCATTTTACAAAAGATTCGCCGGGCGTTACGCTAAATGCCAATATCATCAACAGTATTTTATTGGGAGATGACAACAACATCTGGGTAGGTACAGATCATGGCGGTATTAACCTGATAGATATTAAAACCCACAAGGTTACTTACCTGGTTAATAAGGATGATGATTCGCGGTCGTTACGGGGTAATTCGGTACAGTTGTATAAGGATGATACCGGCATTACCTGGGCAGGTACTTACAAACAGGGCATTAGCTATTACCACAAGGGCATTATTCAGTTTCCCCTCGTTAAACATTATCCATCCAGCACTGCCAGTTTGCCTTTTGAGGATGTAAACTGTTTTATAGAAGATAGCAAGGGCAATTTCTATATCGGCACAAACGGCGGTGGATTAATTTATTATGATATAGCTAAAAAATCGTACACGCAATATAAGCACAACGCCGCCGATGCAGGCAGCATTTCTAACAATGTGATAGTAAGCCTGTGTTTTGATCATAATAATAAGCTGTGGATAGGTACTTATTTTGGTGGCTTAGAACGCATGGAAGGCGGCCGTTTTGTGCATTACCGCCATAATGATAACAACCCGGCCAGTATTTCTGATGACCGTGTGTACAGCATTATAGAGGATGAATCTAAAAACTTATGGGTGGGCACCTTTGCCGGCAAGCTAAATATCTATGATGCTGCAACAAACAGCTTTAAGCACCCCGATTACCCCATGAGTTCGGAGTACACCTCTATGATGTATGAAGATAAGCAGCAAAATATATGGATAGCCCGCGACAGGGGGATAGATGTTGTTGTGAAAGCTACAGGTAAAATAAAGCATTATGCCAACATACCGGGTAATGCCAACAGCCTGGTAAATGATGATGTAAACACTATTATTGAGGATAAGGATGGCCTCATCTGGATAGGTACTAAAGAGGGTACAAGTGTTTTTAACACGGCAAAAAATAAGTTTACCAATATTAAGGATGTTAACGGCTTGCCAAGCAGCAGCGTATCAAACATATTGCAGGATAAAAGCGGGATAATGTGGCTGAGCACGGCTAACGGCGTTGCCAGTATCAAACTGCAAAAAAAGGGGGATGGCTTTTCTTACATTATCAAAAGATATAACGAGTTTGACGGCCTGCAGGGGAAAGAATTTAATGCCAAGGCGGCATTAAAAATGCGCGATGGAAAAATGATCTTCGGCGGGCCGCATGGTTTTAACTTTTTCAACCCGGATAAAGTACACACGTTTGATCTGATGTCGAACCTGCGGATAACTGATTTTCAGTTGTTCAATAAAAACATTGCAGTGGGCGATACCGTGGAAGGCCACGTTGTTTTAGACAAGGCGGTAGCCGAAGCAGGGTCGATAGAGCTTCATCACAACGAAAACGTATTTAGTTTACAGTTTGCAGCCTGCGATTATTTTAACCCAACCAAGGTAACCTACCAATACAAGCTGCAGGGCTTTGATAAAGAGTGGCTTACAGCGCAAAATGTGCCCAAGGCAACCTACACTAACTTAGATGCCGGCGATTATGTGTTTAAAGTGCGGGCCAGTAATACAAATGATCCGGGTAATTACAGTTCGGCTACGCTTAACATTACTATACTGCCGCCGTTTTATAAAACCAATATTGCGTACGCCATATATGCAGCACTGGTTTTGTGGCTGCTGCTCTACATCAGGCACAGGGGAATTGTAAAGCTGAAAAAAGGCTTTGCTATTGAGCAGGAGAAACAGGAAGCCGAGCGCAAGATCACTAAAGAACGCGAAGAGGCCCGCCGCATGCACGAGCTGGATCTGATGAAGATCAAATTCTTTACCAATGTTAGCCACGAATTTAGAACACCGCTCTCTTTAATTATATCTCCAATTGATAACCTCATCAAAAATAACGACAAGCCCGAGCAGCAGCAACAGCTTGTAATGATCAAACGGAATGGCAAACGCCTGCTTAACCTGGTTAACCAACTGTTAGATTTCAGAAAGATGGAGTTTAAGGAGTTGAAGCTTGCTTTAAGCAAAGGGGATATTATTCACTTTATTAAAGATGTATCTGCATCGTTCGCAGATATTGCCGATCAAAACCGGATCCAGTTTTTGTTTGACAGCGAGGTGGAATCGCTGATAACCCGGTTTGATCATGATAAGATAGAGCGTGTAATGTTTAACCTGTTATCCAACGCGTTTAAGTTTACAGCGCAGGGGGGCCATATCAGCGTATTTGTAAATGTATGTAACCCCGGCATTTTTAGCGGCGACGAACAACTGCTGGAGATAAAAATAATTGATACCGGTATAGGTATCCCTAAAGAAAAGCAGGAGAAGATCTTCGAGCGGTTCTTTCAGGATAACCTGCCCGAAGGTTTGCTGAACCAGGGGAGCGGGATAGGCCTTTCTATCAGCCGCGAGTTTATAAAAATGCACAATGGCGAGATAGAACTGGAAAGTGAACCAGGTAACGGAAGCTGCTTTACCGTTAAACTGCCGTTAAAAGTGGAGGCAATGGAGAAAGCGCAGGCAGAACAAGCGCCGCAGCCTAAGCAACCAGTAGCTACTAATAGTAATATAGAGCCGCAAACTTTCGAATCTTCTAAAAAGCCGGTTGTGCTGCTGATAGAGGATAACGACGATATGCGTTTTTACCTTAAAGATAACTTAAGGCAAACATTTAACATAGTAGAGGCGGTAAACGGTAAGGATGGCTGGCAAAAAGCGCTCTCGTTACACCCGCAGTTAATTGTAAGCGACGTAAGCATGCCCGAAATGAACGGTATCGATCTATGTTATAAAATAAGGCATGATAACCGCACCGCCCATATACCTGTAATTTTGTTAACCGCATTAAATGATGAGGAGAATCAATTGGCAGGTACAGCAAGTGGCGCTAACGATTATATTGTAAAACCTTTTAACTTCGAGATACTGCTCTCTAAGATAAACGGCCTGCTGCAGATGCAGCAAACGCTGAAGAAAACCTATCAAAAACAGGTGGAGATACAGGCCCAGGGTTTAAACATCGTATCTGAGGATGATAAGTTTATTAAAAATACACTGGCTTGTATTGAGGAGAATATCACCAACCCTAATTTCTCGGTAGAAGAGCTAAGCAGGCAAATGTCATTAAGCAGGGTATCGTTGTATAAACGTTTGTTAACACTTACCGGTAAAACACCGGTAGATTGTATCCGTACCATCAGGCTGAAACGTGCCGTGCAGTTGTTAGAAAAGAGCAAGCTCAGCATTGCCAATGTGGCTTACGAAGTGGGTTATAACAACCCTACTTACTTCTCTAAAGTTTTTAAAGAGGAGTATGGCATGCTGCCATCAGAGTATGTAAGCGCCCACCGTAAACGCGAGAAAGAACTTTCAGACGCGCAGTAAATTTGCCTGTTGGTTTTTTTTGTCCGGATATAATTAAGATAATAATATTACAAACCCTGATGCTGGTATTCATTACCAAAAGCATCAGGGTTTTTTGTTAGCGTAGGTTATGTGATGCAAAAGGTTATTTTAATTTGAGTGAGATTATCAAAATTTATGGTTGCAAAGAGCTTTTACTTTTTAAACTATTGAAAATGTATCATAGCTATTTAATATTTATTAACCACTGTATAGCTTGTTAAGCTCAAATTATGCAATAAAAGCCACAAATTTATGCATAATTGGCATTTTAGATACTTTTTAAACGGGTTAACATTTGTTATATAAACGTTAACATTTGTAGTATCTCTCATTTTGATGCTTGCTATACATTTACATCGATGCAATTCGCCTTTCAGGGTGGCATCAAAACCAATTAAACAATTAACAATAAATGTATGATGAGAAAACTACAAATTAAAAATGTTGTGGTATTGATCGCGCTAAGCTTATCCTTTCTGTTGATGAGCGTGGCTGGTTATGCCCAAAACAGGCCCGTTACCGGAAAGGTGACAGACGATCTGGGACTTCCTCTTCCGGGCGTTACCATCAAAATTAAAGGTACCGATGCAGGTGGCGTTTCTGACGTTAACGGAGCTTTCCGTATCAGTGTACCTAATGATAACACAGTACTTGTATTTAGCTTTATAGGTTTTGCACAACAGGAAGTAACTGTTGGCAGCAACACTACATTAAGCATTAAAATGGCAGCGAACTCAAACGCGCTTGCCGAGGTTGCCGTAGTATCTGTAGGTTACGGTACCGCACGTAGAAAAGATGTTACCGGCTCTGTAAGTTCTGTAAGTTCAGAGCAGATTGCTAAAGTACCCGTTACCGCATTAGACCAGGCTTTACAAGGCCGCGCATCTGGTGTGCAGGTTACTAATAACGATGGTGCACCGGGCGGCAGCGTATCGGTATTGATCCGTGGGGTTGGTAGTTTGGGAAACAACGATCCGTTGTACGTTGTAGATGGTTACCCAATCACTGGCGGCCTTAATAACATCAACCCAAATGATATCGCATCAATGGACATCTTAAAAGATGCATCTGCAACTGCTATCTACGGTGTGCGTGCTGCAAACGGTGTTGTTATTATTACTACTAAAAAGGGTAATAAAAATGGAGTGCAAATCTCTTTAGACGGTTATACATCCATTCAGTCAGAGCCCAAGAAATACGACGTGTTAAATGCTCAGGAATGGGCTACACTTGCAAACCAAACGCCGGGGTTCGATCGCCTGCCTGAGTGGAGCAATCCATCGGCACTTCGTAATATAAACTGGCAGGACGAAGTTTACCGTACTGGTGTAAGGCAAAATTATAACCTGGCTATCCGTGGCGGTAACGAAAAGGTATTATCATCTTTCTCAGCCGGTTATTTCGATCAAAAAGGTGTTGTATTGGGTTCATTCTTTAAAAGAATAAATATGGGCTTAAATGTTGATTACAATGCCACCTCATGGCTTAAATCATCAACAAGTGCTAAATTCTCAAGGCAAAACAGCAACAATCCATTTGGTACAGGTGCACTGGCTACGCTTAGCGAATTAATACCAACAATTGGCGGTAATAAATTAACTAACGAAGCTAAAGATGCTAATGGTAACTACGGGTATTACGATCCGATTAATACTTATACCAAAAGCTGGAACAATCCACTTTACACCATCGAAACTCAGGACGCTAAAAACTTAACCAACTATTTTTTAGGAACCAGTTCATTAGAAGCTACTTTATTTAGCGGATTAAAAATTAAAACCAACTTGGGTATCAACACTACTGATTACTCTGGTTATTTCTTTACACCATCAGATACCCGTTCTTTAGACCAGTACGGTGTTGCAAGCCCTAACCAGTATAACACTTACTCGCAAAGCGCCAACAATACTTATGAATGGTTGTGGGAAAACACAGTATCTTACTCTAAAACCTTTGGCGATCATGCTATTGATTTTGTTGGTGGCGTTTCTCAGCAAAGCACAACTATACGCCGCGTAGGTGGTAACGGTAACCAAATGATAAGTGATGCCATGAGAGATCTTTCTCAGGTGAAAAACTTGGTTGCTTTCGGTAACCAATATACTACTACACTGGCTTCACAATTTGGCAGGTTAAACTATAAATTCAAAGATAAGTACTTATTGACCGCTACAGTTAGACGCGATGGTTCATCTAATTTTTACCAGGGTCACCAGTATGGTGTATTCCCTTCAGGTTCGGTAGCGTGGAGAGCTAAACAAGAGTCGTTCTTAAAAGATGTTAACTTCCTTACTGATTTAAAGATCAGGGCCGGTTACGGTGAGGTAGGTAACCAGGCTGGTATCAGGCCGTTCCAATACTTAGCACGTTACAGCTCTGGCGGTAACTCTACATCAGGTACCAACGTAGGTTATCCTTTCGGTGGTGCTTACCAGGATGGTTTGGCTTACGTTAACTTAGATAATACTGGCCTTGGTTGGGAAACTTCAAGACAAACAGATATTGGTATTGATGCATCTTTCTTACACGGCGACCTGTCTTTAACGTTAGATTACTATCGTAAAGATTCTAAAAACTTCTTATTACAAATTCCTACTTCATCGCAGTCTGGCGTTACGCAGTCTGCTCAAAATGCGGGTAGTATCCGTAACCAGGGTGTTGAAATTGGCTTAAACTATAGCCACTCGGTTAAGGATTTCCGTTATGGTTTAGGTTTAAACATCACTACAGTTAGCAACAAGCTGTTAAGCATTACACAAACCAAAACGTTTATAGGTAATTTAGTTAACTTAAACACACCGGCTAATGGTTGGGCAGAATTTAGCCGTACAAACATTGGCCAGCCTGTAGGCGAATTCTTCGGTTACCAAAGCGAAGGCATTTTTCAAACACAGGCAGAAATTGATGCTTTAAATGCAAAAGCATCGGATGGCCACTATCAGGGTAACGGCACACAACCTACCGTACCTGGCGACCGTAAATTTAAAGATGTTAACGGTGACGGGCAAATAACCGCTGATGACCGCGTTAGCCTGGGTAGCCCCATCCCTAAGTTTTACGGTGGTTTCAACCTTGATTTAGCTTACAAATCGTTTGATTTTAATGCATTCTTTTACGGAAGCTACGGTAACAAAATTTTCAATTACCAGGCTCGTAACTTAGAGAGTTTTCAGGCACCGGGCTTTGTGGGTATCCAAAACGTAAGCAGAGAGTATGCTCAAAACGCATGGACACCAACCAACCCATCTAACCGTTATGCAAGAGTTAGCTATAACGATGATATCAGCGCTAACAACGTAGCGTCAAGCGTATATGTAGAAAACGGTAGCTACCTGCGTTTACGCAACGTTACATTGGGTTACACCTTGCCAACCGATCTGATCAAAAAGCTTACTTTAACTAAAGTAAGAATCTACATTGCAGCACAAAACTTGTTTACTATTACCAAATATACGGGCCTTGATCCGGAAATTGGCCAGGCTACAGGTACAGATCCTAATAACAACAATGCCGCTGCGGCCAACGCTACTGCATCTGGTATTGATATTGGTACATACCCTTCATCAAGATTCTACACAGTAGGTTTAAACGTGACATTTTAAGTAACAGCAACCAACAAATGAAAAAGAAAAATTTAAAATACATATACGTACTGACAGTCGCACTGACGGTATTGATTCCCTTTAGCTGTAAAAAGGGGTTTTTGGATCAGAAAGATTCATCTAACCCTACAGAAGATGCTTTGTTTAACAAACCGGCAGATGGTATTGCACTGGTAAACGCCATATACGATACCTACCAAAACGCCGATTTGTTAAAAAAATCGTTATGGTACTACGCCAACTTCCAGTCGCATGATTTTTTCAACTGGGGTAACGACAGGTTTTACAACACCTACGCTATACCAACTACCTTTGGTGGTATCCAGGTGTTTTGGCAGCGTGCTTACATTGGTATTGCCCGTGCAAACTCTGCATTGGTAATATTACAAAGCATGAAAGATAAGGGCGTACTTACCGAAGCCCTGGCCAATCGCCTTACCGGTGAGGTTTACTTTTTACGCGGTATGACTTATTATTACCTGGCAGCCAGCTTTGGTGGTGTGCCATTAGAATTAAAAAGCGGTGCTAACGATGGTTTAAAACCACGCAGCAGCCAGGACGAAGTATTTACACAGGTAGAAGCCGATCTTAAACTTGCAGCAAACCTGTTGCCATGGAAAGAAGAGTACCCGTCTGAAGAAACCGGCCGTGCATCTAAAGGCGCAGCATTAGGTTACTTAGGTGCTTCACAAATGTGGCTGAAGAAATATCCGGACGCTTTAGCATCATTTAACCAGGTTGTAGGTAAATATAGCTTACTAAGCAACTTTGTTGATGTACACGAGTACGATAAAGAAAACAATGCAGAGTCTATCTTCGAAGTACAGTTTATACCGGCAGGTACCCAAAGCTGGGGTGCTGGTAACGAAGTGGCATGGATAGGTTCTTTCGGTATGCCGGAAGAAGTATCAAATTTTGGTTACGATTATGGTAACAAAGGTTTATATGACGGTTTCCAGGCAGGCGACTTACGTAAAGTGGCCACCATTATTGGCCCCGGAGACATCAATCCAAGCCCGGCTATCATAGCAAGAGGCGGTATTGCAAGCTACCCGTTAGTAAAAGCTGGTTTTGCAAGTACAGATGCTGCTGTTAAAGCAAAATACACAGGCGACGATGGCAAAATCATCAACACTTGTGGTACTGTTGCCCGTCCATGGATCGGCAGCGATCCTGTACAGTTAAGAACAGGTTACTACTGCGAAAAAATGTGGAGAGATCCTACATTGGAAGGTAACTCTGGTAACGGTAACATCTTTGGTGCACAAAACCAGATCCTGTTACGTTACAGCGAAGTTTTGTTAAGCAAAGCAGAGTGCCAGGCCCGTACAGGCGACAACGCAGGTGCTTTAGCAACACTTAAACAGGTTAGAGATCGCGGTTTCGGCGGTGCTGCACCAGCAGTGTACATGAGCGAAGGCAAGGTGGTTACCGATGTTTTACAAATGGTTTACCACGAGTACAGACACGAACTATCTGGCGAGTACTCAACCTTCTATGATCTGCGCAGAGCCGGTGTTGCTACAGCGTTCATCAAAGAAGTTTATGGTGTTGATATTCCTGCCGGTCACGAAGTGTACCCTATCCCTCAGTACGAAATAGGCCTTAACCCTAACCTAACCCAAAATCCGGGTTATTAATAAATCTTATTCCAGTAAAGGCTCTCTCTGCAAGAGGGGGCCTTTTTGGTTTTTAAAGAGATACCGGTTTAATTGCCGGCAAAGCTGCATGTAAATAAAAGCAAAGGCTTTTGCAGCACAAAGGCATAATAAGGTATCTTTAAAAACAACCTGCGCAAAAGGAGCGGTTGCTTTTAATTAGTATTGATAAATGAAGAGATTCTATTATTTGGTTTTTGTTTTGAGCGTTGCGGGCTTATGCTCATGTAAAAAGCACACGCTTTTTCAGCAGGTTTCCTCCTCACATTCGGGCATCCATTTTAAGAACGAGATCACCGAGTCGGATTCTGTTAACCCTTTAGACCTGGTTAATATTTATAACGGCGGCGGTGTAGGTATTGGCGATTTTAATAAAGATGGCCTGCCCGATATTTATTTTACCGGTAATATGGTATCCAATCGCCTCTATTTAAATAAAGGCGATTTTAAGTTTGAAGATGTTACCGAGGCTGCCGGTGTAACCGGTTCGGGCCGATGGGGCAGGGGCGTTGCCGTAGTTGATATAAACAACGATGGTATGCCAGATATTTATGTGTGTAACACACTCAGTAAAGATTCGCTCAAAAGGCGCAATTTTTTATACATCAACCAGGGGAACGATAAAAATGGTACCCCGCATTTTAAAGATCAGGCGCAGGAATATGGCTTAAGCGCAGGCGGCCAATCAACCATGGCCAGTTTTTTTGATTATGATAACGATGGCGACCTTGATGTTTACCTAACCGTTAACAGCGCCTCGGCAAGTTATAACCCCGGTGTATTTGGCTCAACCAATGCAAACCCAAACCACAGCAGGGGCAAGCTTTACCGTAATGATTGGGATAATACCCTTCAGCATGCGGTTTTTACTGATGTTTCCGCACAGGCGGGCCTTACGATCGATGGCTATGGCCACGGCGCAACCACGGTAGATTTTAATGATGACGGCTGGAAGGATATTTACATCTCTAACGATTTTATCTCCAGCAACCTCCTGTACATCAACAACCACGATGGTACTTTTACCAATCGTTCAAAAGAGTATTTTAAGCATACCTCATACAATTCTATGGGGCAGGATGTTATTGATATTAATAACGATGGCCTGGCCGATGTAATTGAGCTGGATATGAACCCCGAAGATAATTATCGTAAAAAGATGATGCTGGGGCCAAACAGCTACCAAACCTTTATCAATTTTGATAGGTATGGTTACCAGTACCAATACGTACGCAACACATTGCAAATAAACCAGGGCCACAGGCTTGGGCAGGAAGGCCAGATAGGCGACCCGGCTTACAGCGAGGTTGGCTTTTTAAGCGGCATAGCACAAACCGACTGGAGCTGGACGCCATTAGTAGGCGATTTTGATAACGACGGTTACCGCGATATTGTGATTACCAACGGTTTCCCCAAAGATGTATCCGACCGCGATTTTATGACCTATCGCGAAGAAGCCTACGCTGTGGCATCAAAAAAGAAAGTGCTGGAGCAGATCCCCGAGATAAAACTCCCTAACTACGCTTTTGCCAACAACGGCAACCTTACCTTTAAGGATGTTAGCAAGGCCTGGGGGCTGGGTATTTCTACCTTCTCCAACGGAGCCGTATATGCCGATCTGGATAATGATGGCGCCTTGGATATGGTGGTGAACAATATAAACGACGAAGCACTGGTGTACCGCAACACCTCCAGGGATGAAAAAGATAGCCTGGGCAAGGTGCACTACCTGCAGGTAAAACTCACCGGGGATAAACAAAATATAAACGGCCTGGGTACCCTGGTTGATATTTATTACGACCACGGCAAACACCAGGCTTATGATAACAGCCCGTACCGCGGTTACCTCTCTACCATGCAGGATTTTAGCCACTTTGGCTTAGGTAAGGTAAACATGGTAGATTCGGTTGTGGTAAAATGGCAGGATGGTAAAAAACAGGTGCTGTTTAACGTAAAGGCCGACCAGCAGATTAAAGTAAACATCAAAGGCGCCAATATGCATTACCAAATGCAACAGCCACAGTTTGCCACACATAATTTATTCAAAGAAGTTACCACAACGGCAGGCATCAATTTTACCAACCAGGATGCGGACTTTATTGATTTTAACATTCAGAAATTATTGCCGCACAAGCTTTCGGCATACACGCCGTCGCTTACCGTAGGCGATGTAAACGGCGATGGGCTGGACGATATTATTATCGGCGGAAACTCTTACAGCAAATCGCAGGTGTTTACGCAGCAGCCCAACGGTAAGTTTATCCAGAATGAAGTAATCGCCGCTAAAGATGATGCTCAGCAGCATTTTAAAGATGCAGGCCTGCTTTTGTTTGATGCCAATGGCGATGGCAAGTTAGACTTGTACGCTGCCAGCGGTGGTTACGAAAATGCACCTAACGACCCGGCTTACCAGGACAGATTGTACCTGAACGATGGCAAAGGCCATTTTACCCTCTCTACCGGCGCACTGCCTGCTAACTTAACCAGCAAATTATGCGTGCGGGCCTGCGATTATAATAAAGATGGCAAGCTTGATTTGCTGGTAACCGGCAGGGTAGAGCCCTGGAATTATCCTAAGCCGGTATCGAGCATGATCCTGCGGAATGACAGCAAGGATGGTAAAGCAATTTTTACCGATGTTACCGCACAGGTTGCCCCCGCCCTTAAAAATATAGGGATGGTTTGCGATGCCCTGTTTACCGATATGGATAACGATACCTGGCCGGATCTGATCCTGGCAGGGGAGTGGATGCCGATAACTTTCCTTAAAAATCAGCAGGGTAAATTTGTGAACGTTACCCAGCAAACAGGTGTGGGTAATAAATTGGGCTGGTGGAACTCACTGGCAGCAGGCGATTTCAGGCACACCGGCCGTACCGATTATATTGTGGGGAATGTTGGCCGCAACACACTTTTTCAGGCAAGTGACAAGTACCCGGTTTACATCACCGCAAAAGATTTTGATAAAAACAACTCTTATACAGCTATCCCATCACTATACCTGCCATCGCAGGATGGCAGCATGAAAGAATATCCGGCGCCGGGGCGCGATGATATTTTAAAGCAGATGATCAGCCTGAAGAAAAAATATACTAACTACAAATCATACGCAACGGCAACCATGGCAGACCTCTTTTCGCCCGAGCAAATGGAAGGCGCGCAAAAGCTGAAAGCCAACATGCTGCAATCGGTTTATTTGCGTAACGATGGCAACGGCAAATTTACTATCATCCCGCTGCCGATAGAGGCGCAGGTATCGGTACTGAACGGTATGGTAGTAGATGATTTTGATGGCGATGGCAACCTGGATGTGGTGATCAACGGTAACGATTTTGGTACCGATGTATCCATTGGCCGGTACGATGCCCTTAACGGCTTAATGCTGAAAGGCGATGGTAAAGGCGGCTTTAAAGCGCAAACCATTATGCAAAGCGGTATCTATATCCCCGGCGATGGCAGGGCACTGGTTAAACTGCGCGATGCGAAGGATAATATATTGTTAGCTGCAAGCCAGAACAGAAGCAAACTCTTGCTTTTCCAGCTGAAGGCATCTGCTAAAACCATCAACGCATTGCCAGATGATACATATGCTGTAATTAAGTACAAGAACGGTACAACTGCAAAACAAGAGTTTTACTATGGTACATCGTTTTTATCACAATCGGCAAGGTTTATTAAGAAGGATGCCAGCATGGATAGCATCACCATTTTTAATATATCCGGCAAGCAAAGGGTAATTAAATAGCAGCAATTTTAAGCTGGCATGTCATAAATCTATTACAATTAAAAGAACAAGAATATAAAGTGTAAATTAAACACTTATTAAGCGGGATAGGTTTACTAAATCGCTCAACAGCCCCAACCAATAAATAAACAACCTGCAATAGCAGCGTACTATTTTATATAAATTTTTAACATGAATAAAAAACTACACACTGCACTGTTCATTGCTTTTGCAACGTTAGGCGGCCTTAACCGGGCCGGTGCACAGGCAGTAAAAACACAGGCGGGCAGCATCAGTTTAAATGATCTGTCGGCTTTTGCCGCGCCGCCCAAAAACTGGGTAATTGCCGGTAATGTACATGCCGATTTGGACAAAACCAACGATTTTGCCATAACCAAAGGCGCGGGCATTTTGGTTAATACGGTTGATGAAAAGAACCCCGGCCACGATCTGTATTTTAGCCTGCAGCACGGCGACCTCGACCTGGAGATGGATTACCAGGTAGCCAAAGGGGCAAACTCGGGTATCTATTTACAAGGCCGTTACGAAATTCAACTGCTGGACAGTTGGGGCACCGTAGCGCCAAAATCAGCAGACAATGGCGGTATCTACGAACGCTGGGACGACAGCAAACCTGAAGGCCAGAAAGGTTACGAGGGCCACGCCCCGCGCCAGAACGCCAGCAAAGCGCCGGGCTTATGGCAGCATATCAGTATCTCGTTTCAGGCACCGCGTTTTGATGCCAATGGGGTGAAGACAGCCAATGCCAAGATCCTTTCTATTTCGCTGAACGGTGTATTGATCCAGGAGAATGTAGAACTCTCCGGCCCTACCCGCGGAGCGTTTGATAATAAAGAAGGTGTGCAGGGCCCGCTCCGCTTACAGGGCGACCATGGCGCGGTTGCATTCAGAAATATCACTTACACTAACTTTGATAAGCCGCATCCAACCGTATCTAAACTAAACTACACAGTTTACAAAGGTGCTTACACCACCGAGCCCGATTATAAAACGCTGAAGACCGAAGCACAGGGCACCACGCCAACACTTACTTCTAACGAAGTGAAGTTGCTGAATGAATACCTGCTGCGTTACACCGGTACCATCCATATCGATCAGGATGGGGAATATACTTTTAAACTGAGTATACCAGGTGGTAAGGGTATGATGCATATTAATGGCGCAACTGCAGTGCCTTTAATTACCAATAGGGGCCAGGGTAAAATTCAGCTGCAGGCAGGTGATCATCCTTTCGATCTTTTCTATGCCAAAACAGTCGACTGGGCAAAATCAGCTTTGGGCTTAACCGTATCTGGTCCGGGTATCCGCGAATTTTTATTAACAGATGGTAATGTAAGTTCTAACGATGCAGTAGATCCTATCCTCATCAACGCTACAGCAAATACTACGCTGCGCAGTTTTACAGATGTGCCGGGCGGTATCCGCGTTACGCACGGCGTAAACGTGGGCAGCCCAACTCAGGTACACTATACCTACGATATGGATAAAGGTATGATCGTTCAGGTATGGCGCGGCGGCTTTTTAGATGCCACCCCAATGTGGCACGAAAGGGGCGACGGCTCATCACGTGCAGCCGGTTCTGTACAGTTTTTAGGTACACCTGCTCCAGCCATAGGTAAATTAACAACAGCAGATGCCGCATGGGCTACAGATACTGCGGGCACCGGTTACAAACCTAAAGGCTATATTCTGGATGCCGAAGATCGCCCGGTGTTTCGTTACCAGGTTTACGGCTCGCTGGTGAATGATGCAAGCACCATTACCGATGGCGGCCAGGGCATTCACCGTGTAATAACTATTGAGAACCCTGCTGCTAATTTATTTACGCGCCTGGCTACAGGTACAAAAATTGAATTGCTAAAGGGTGGGGTTTACACCATAGATGATAAGTACTACATCCGTTTAGAGGGTGATGATAAGCCGGTTATCCGCAATGCGGGCGGCATGCAGGAACTGATTGTTCCTATGCAGAAAAAACTAACCTATTCTATCATTTTTTAAGCAGCGCAACCATGAATAATATATTAAAACCAATGATAAACAAGGCCCTGCTTTTTACAAGTGTAATGGCCGTACTGTTGGGTGGCACGCAGGCTGCAAAGGCGCAGGCCGAATCGCCCAAGGAAGATGATTTTTTTAAGATAATGAAGGTGCCCGCACCAGAAGGTACCATACTGGAGGTTGGCGGTTTATG
>Ga0247734_1000726_pt1 | contig 27240 bp, 26 predicted proteins | sample UWRJL103311B2_FD_180933 | JGI IMG/M metagenome (GOLD analysis project Ga0247734, IMG submission 180933) | Plant litter microbial communities from Arlington Agricultural Research Station in Wisconsin, United States - UWRJ-L103-311B-2 | ecosystem: Environmental > Terrestrial > Plant litter >...
ACGGCGAGGCGGGTCCAGATCACGAACCCGTCCGGCTCGGGATCGCCGGCGGCGACCCCGAGGGTGAACGGATCGCGCCGGAGCTTGAGGGCATGGTCACGGGCATCGGTCGCCTGCGCTGTCCCGGAGGCGATGACGGGTGTCACGGCGCCGGCCCCGATGGCCGCGCCGTACGTCAGGAAGTCTCTACGTGTGGTGGGCATGCCTCCCGTTCTCGTCCTCGAGGGTGAACGGGGGGCGACGACGGGGCGACAGGCGGTCGCCTGTCTCCCGACGATCCCGCGACGCACCCGCACGCCGCCGGTCGACGTGCTCGCTGTTGACTTAGTTCAAGAGTCGTACTAAACATGGGTCATGGCAGCGGACCTGGTGCTCGGCATCGACTCATCGACCCAGTCGACCAAGGCCGTGCTCGTCGACGCCGCCTCCGGAGACGTCGTCGCTCGGGGCTCGGCACCCCATCCTGCGGGCACCTCGGTCGACCCGCGGGCCTGGCTCGACGCCTTCGACGCGGCCACCGACGGACTGCTCGACCGCGCGTCCGCTCTGGCCGTCGGCGGCCAGCAGCACGGCATGGTGGCCCTCGACGGGTCCGGTGACCCCGTCCACGACGCGATCCTCTGGAACGACACGCGGTCGAGCGGGCAGGCGACCGACCTGATCGCCGAGCTCGGCGGACCGCAGGCCTGCGCCGACGCGGTCGGCAGCGTCCTCGTCGCATCGTTCACCTCCACCAAGCTGCGCTGGCTGCGCGACCACGAGCCCGATGCCGCCGCGCGCACCCGCGAGGTGCTGCTCCCCCACGACTACGTCTCGCGTCACGTGACGGGCGGTGATGCCTTCACCGACCGCGGCGACGCGTCCGGCACCGGCTACTTCTCGACGGCCGACGACGCCTGGCGCCCCGATCTCGCCGAGGCGGCGATCGGCCACCCCGTGGCGCTCCCCCGCGTGGTCGCGCCCTCCGAGATCGCCGCCACGACCGCCTCGGGCCTGGTCGTCGGCGCCGGCACGGGCGACAACATGGCCGCCGCGCTGGCGCTGGACCTCGGTCCGGGCGACGTCGTCGTCTCGATCGGCACGTCCGGCGTCGCGTCGGCCATCAGCACCACCCGCATCGCCGACGGCAGCGGACGGGTCACGGGCTTCGCCGACGCGACAGGCCGCTTCCTGCCGATGGCCACGACCATGAACGCGGCGCGCATCCTCGACCTGCAGTGCGCGCTGCTGGGCGTCGACCACGACGAGCTGGGCCGGCTCGCGCTCGCGGCCCCCGCGGGCGCGAACGGGCTGACCATCTCGCCGTACTACGGCGGTGAGCGCACCCCCAACCGGCCGAGCGCCACCGGGACCTGGAGCGGCCTGACCCCCTCGACGTCGCGCGATGACGTCGCCCGCGCCGCCTTCGAGGCCCTGCTGTGCTCGCTCGCCGACGCCGTCGACCTGCTGACCGACATGACGGGCGAGCCGGCCCGCCGCATCCTGCTGGTGGGCGGCGCCGCCGGCAACCCGGCGGTCCACGCGATCGCGCCCGCGATCCTCGGCGCACCCGTCACGGTCCCCGCCGCCGGCGAGTACGTCGCCCTCGGGGCGGCCCGGCAGGCCGCCTGGGCCCTCTCCGGTGCGGCCGAGCCGCCGTCGTGGACGCCGCCGCCGGCCGAGACCCACACCGCCGCACCGACCCCTCTCGTGCGTGAGGCCTACGCACACCTGCGCGACCGCACGTCCGCCTGGACCTGACGCACCACCACACCGATGATTGGGCACACCATGACGATTCCGACCCCTGCACCGTCCGACAAGTTCTCCTTCGGCCTCTGGACCGTCGCCTACCCGGGCCGCGACCCGTTCGGCGAGCCGACCCGCGCCGACATGGACCCCATCTACGCGCTGGAGAACCTGGCCCGCCTGGGCGCGTACGGCGTCAACTTCCACGACGACGACCTGATCCCGTTCGGCTCCGACGACGCGACCCGTGACGGCATCATCGACCGCTGGAAGAAGGGGCTCGCGGACACCGGCCTGGCCGTCACGACCGCCACGACCAACCTGTTCACGCACCCCGTGTTCAAGGACGGGGGCTTCACGTCCAACGACCGTGACGTGCGACGCTTCGCGATCCGCAAGGTCATGCGCAACATCGACCTGGCCGCCGAGCTCGGCGCCAAGGTCTACGTCTGCTGGGGCGGCCGCGAGGGCGCCGAGTCCGGGGCCGCCAAGGACGTCGCCGCCGCGCTCGACCGGTACCGCGAGGCGTTCAACGTCCTCGGCGAGTTCGTGCACGACAAGGGCTACGACATCAAGTTCGCGATCGAGCCCAAGCCCAACGAGCCCCGCGGCGACATCCTGCTGCCCACGATCGGCCACGCACTGGCGTTCATCAACACCCTCGACCGCTCCGAGAACGTCGGCGTCAACCCCGAGATCGGTCACGAGGAGATGGCCGGACTCAACGCAGCCCACGGCTACGCCCAGGCGCTGTGGCAGGGCAAGCTGTTCCACATCGACCTCAACGGCCAGAGCGGCCCGCGCTACGACCAGGACTTCCGGTTCGGCGCGGGCAACGTCCGGGGCGCGTTCTGGATCGTCGACACGATCCTGGCCGGCGGCTACGACGGTCCCGTGCACTTCGACTTCAAGACCCCGCGCACCGAGGACGACAAGGGTGTCTGGGTCGCCGCCGAGGCCTGCATGACGAACTACCTGATCCTGCGCGACAAGGTGCAGGCGTTCCGCGCCGATCCGGAGGTGCAGGCGGCCCTCGAGGCGGCCAAGCTGCCCGAGCTGTCGGTGCCGACGCTCGCCGAGGGCGAGGGCTGGGCCGAGCTGGAGCAGGCACCGCTGGCCGATCCCGACGAGCTCGCGGCCCGCGGCGCGGCGTTCGAGCACCTCGACCAGCTCGCGCTGGAGCACCTCTACGGGGTGCGCTGAGCGTGGCACCGTCCGCGTCGTCGGCGGGCTCGCCGACCGGCACGGAGCAGGTCCGCCGTCAGAACACGGGACTCGTGCTCAGGTCGCTGCGCACCGACGGGCCCGCGACGCGGACCGAGCTCGCGCGGCGCACCGGGCTGGCCAAGGCGACGGTCGGCACGATCGTCGCCGAGCTCGAGACCGGCCGCGCGGTCACCGAGGGCGGTGCCGTCCCCTCGGGGACGTCGCCGTCCGGACGCGGTCGCCCCGGTCGACCCGTCACGTTGACGGGTGAGTCGATCGTCGGGCTCGGCCTCGAGGTGAACGTCGACTACGTCGCGGCCGTCGCGATCGACCTCGCCGGTCGGGTCGTGGTCGTCGAGACCCGACCCGTCGCGACGGCGGGGCGTCCGCCGAGCGCTCACGAGCTGATCGACCTGGCCACGGACGTCAGGTCGACGCTCCTGGCCGGCGGCCGCACCGTCGTCAGCGCGACGGTGGCCGTGCCGGGGCTGGTCGCGCACGACAACCGCACCGTCGCGTGGGCTCCCAACCTCGGCTGGGACGGTCGGGCCCTCGCCGCCGAGCTCGAGGAGGCGTTCGGCGGCGACTGCCCCGTCACGGTCGACAACGACGCCAACTGCGCCGCGCTCGCCGAGGCGTCGCACGGGGTCGCGACCGACGTCGAGGACTCGCTCTACCTCACCGGCACGATCGGCATCGGCGCCGGCATCGTCCGCGGTGGCTCGCTCGCCCGCGGCGGCGCGGGCTTCGCGGGCGAGGTCGGCCACATGCCGATCGGCGACCCGGCCGCGCAGTGCGGCTGCGGTCGCCTCGGATGCTGGGAGGCGTCGGTCGGCCTGCGCGCGATGCTGTCGGCCGTCGGCATGGAGGAACGCTCCACGCCCCTGCAGACCGCCACGGCCGTCGCCGAGCGGGCCGCGACGGACGAGCGGGTCCGCGCCGGGCTGGAGACGCTGGGGCACGACCTCGGCCGCGGTCTCGCGACCCTCGCCGCCGTGCTCGACCCGGCGGCGATCGTCCTCGGCGGGTACTTCGTGCCGGTCGGCGAGTTCGTGCTGCCGGCCGCGCGCGCCGTCGTCGCGGACCGCCTGCCGACCGCGGAGCTGCACCTGCCCGACATCCGCCTGAGCTCGCTCGGCATCCACGCCGCTGCGCTCGGTGCCGCCGAGCACGCGCTGACCGAGGTCTTCACGGGCTCGCTGGCGCTCTGAACGGCTCCCGGCCGCCAGGAGCCGCCGCGTTTGTGGGTCTTCACAAGTTGCTGATGGCAACGGTCTCTCGCGCGTAGCCTGAAGAGGTGGGAGACGAAGACTTCAAGACGCTGTACCTGCGACTCGGCGGGTCGATCTTCACGTACGCGGCCCGGCGGGTCTCGCCCGACCAGGCGATGGACGTGGTCAACAACACGTTCGAGGTCGTGCTCCGCAAGCGCGACCGCTCTCCCGTCGATCCGACGCAGTGGCCCGCGTGGATCATGGGCATCGCCAAGAACCAGGTGCTGCAGGAGGCCCAGCGGGCCGTTCGCAAGCACCACGACAACCGGTTCATCGACGACTTCGCCGCCGACCAGCACCCCTCCACCCCCGACATCGCGGACCTCGTCGCGTTCACCGCGACCGGCCGCGCCATCTGGCTCGACCTCACGCCGGCCGAACGACAGCTGCTCGACGTCGCGTCCGTGACCGGGCTCAGCAGCGACGAGGCGGCTGCCCTGCTGGGGATCTCCAAGACGGCCTACACGACGCGCATCTCCCGGCTGCGCCGCCGGCTGTCCGACCTGTGCGCCCGGCACAACGGCAGCTCCGACCGCGAGGAAGACCGGCACTCGGCATGACCGACTCCCCCGGGCCCGAGGTCGAGGCCCTGCTCAGGGACGCCGAGGCCGTCGGCATCAGGGCGTCGGTGGACCCCCGGCTGGCCGGGCTCGAGCTCAAGCATCCCGACGACCTCCTGGCCGACCTGCGCGACGCCGAGGATCACTCCGACGTCGATCGGCGATGACCACGATCGCCGAATTCTGAGAAATGTGTGTCACCTGTGTGACATCGCCCCGTCGAGTGCGATGAACAGACAGGGGCCCCCAGGGGTGGGGCCGTCCCACGTCCCCAGAGAGGCACACCAGTGACGACTGCTCCCACCACACGAAAGGTCCCGGTCATCGGCGCCCGGAGGCTCGCGCGTGATCTTGTCGACGAGAACGCCGCGCAGGCCCGCGAGCTGGCGCGCCTGCGCGACGTCGTCCAGCGGTTCGGGATCGAGGACGCGGTCGAGCGCACCATCGCGCTGGAGGACCTGCACGCCGAGATCACGACCCAGCAGGCCCGCCTCAACGAGCTCATCACCCGGGCGCGTGAGCTCGACGCGCAGCTGGTGCCCGACCGCGACTGAGCCGCGTCAGCCGGCCAGCGCCGCGTCGGCGTCGAGGCACGCCGACGCGAGTCGCTCGACCGGATCCGCCAGCAGCGGCTCGAAGGCCAGCTCGGCGGCCCCGTGCAGCACCGAGTCGCCGCCGAGCCCCGGCAGGGTCACGCGGACGAGCTCGTGCGGAGCCGTCAGGGCGTGCACCGCGATCTCCCGCTCGACGTCCTCCTGCACCAGGGGGAACAGCGACCTCAGGTAGCCCCCGAGCACGATGACGCGGGGGTTGAGCAGGTTGACCATGCCGGCGATGCCGCGCCCGAGGTGCTGCCCGACGAGGCGCAGCTCCGGCGAGGCGCTGTGCACCCCCTCCAGGAACTCACCCAGGGCGCCGACCCGTTCGGGCGGGCAGCCGATCGCGACGGCGATCGCGCCGGCCCCGATCTCGGTCTCCCAGCATCCGCGCGCACCGCAGTGGCACAGCTTGCCGTCGGGCAGGAACGGCATGTGGCCGATCTCGCCCGCGTACCCGCCGGCTCCCTCGAGCTTGTGTCCGCTGACGATGACGCCGGCACCCACGCCGACCTCTCCCGACAGGTAGACCAGGTCCTCGACGCCGACGCCGGCGCCCCGGAGGTGCTCGGCCAGCGCACCGAGGTCGGCGTCGTTGCCGAGCACCGGCACACCGATCGACCCGAGCCGCTCGCCGAGGATCTGCGCGAACGGGACGTCCCGCCAGTCCAGGTTCGGCGCCAGCCGCACCAGGCCGTCCTCGGCACGGATGATGCCGGGGACGCCGACTCCGACACCGACGAGGGCCGATCCCGGCTCGACGTCCTTGACCACCAGGCGCATCAGCTCGACGACCGATGCCGTGATGGCGTGCGGGTCGTGCCCGGACGGCACCGGACCGGTGGCCCGGGACTGGATGACACCGCCCAGCCCCACGCGGGCCACCGTCAGGCCGTCGACCCGCAGGTCGACGGCCAGCACGTACGCACCGGTGCGCGCCTTGACGTCCACGGAGGGGCGGCCCGCGCCGATGCGGGCCCCGCTGGGCTTGGCCTGCTCGGCCAGGCCCAGCGACTCCAGCTCGGTCACCAGACCGGCGATCGTGCTGCGGTTCAGACCCATGCGCGCCGTGAGCTCGGCCCGTGACAGCCGCTCGGCCCGGTGCACGTGGCCGAGCACCGTCCCGAGGTTGTGCCGGCGGACGTCCTCCTGGTTCGTGCCGACGCCTGCGCGCCCGGCGGAGGCCATGTCTACAGGCCCGTCGCGGAACGCCGCCTGCGCGAGACAGCGTCGACGCTGGCCGCGAGGAGCAGCACGCCTCCGGTGACGACGAAGTTGATCCACGACGCCTGGGCCAGCAGGCCGAGGCCGTTGGCGATCGTCGCGATCACGAGACCACCGACGACGGCGTCGCTGGCCTTGCCCTTGCCGCCGAAGAGGCTCGTGCCGCCGATGACGGCCGCGCCGACCGCGTACAGCAGGACGTTGCCGCCGCCGGACGACGTCGACACCTTGCCGACGTACGACGCCGCGACGATGCCGCTGAGGGCAGCCATGCCGGAGCACATCGTGAACACCGAGATGCGGATCCGGTCGACGTTGATGCCGGCACGACGGGCCGCCTCGGCGTTGCCGCCGACCGCGTAGACGTGACGCCCCCAGGTCGTGCGACCCAGCACGAACGTCCACGCGATGAGCAGCAGGATCACGAGCGGGATGACGTAGGGGATGCCCTTGATCGGGAAGTTCGCGTTGACGCTGCGGTTCTGGTTCAGGATGTAGGTCACGACGAGCAGGACGATCGCGATCACGACGATCTGCGCCACGACCACGGCCAGCGGCTGGTGCTGCAGACCCTGCGAGACCTTGCGGCGGTGACGCAGCAGGCTGAGGGCGGCGAAGGCGGCGATGATGACGACCGCGGAGAGCCAGCCGGCCAGGACGCTCATGTTGCTGTTGGCGATGCCGCTGATGACCTCCTGGTTGACCCGGACCGAGCCGCCCTCGCCGATGAGCTTGAGCGTCACGCCCTGGAGCCCGAGGAAGAACGCCAGCGTCACGACGAACGACGGGATGCCGATCTTGGCCACGAGGATGCCGATCACGAGGCCGATGACGGCACCCGTCACGAGAGCCGCGAGGACCGCGACCCCCCAGGGCTGGTCGTGCTTGACGATGAACAGGCCCATGACGCAGGCGGACACACCGCCCGCGACGCCTGCCGACAGGTCGATGTCGCCGAGCAGCAGCACCGGCACGAGCGCCATCGCGAGGATGATGATCGAGCCGGCCTGCGTGGCCAGGTTGGCCATGTTGAGGTTCGACAGGAACCGGTCGTTCGCGATGCCGAAGACGATGAACAGCGCGACCAGGCCCAGGATCGACGGCAGGGCGCCCATGTCGCCGCCACGCACGCGCTGGACGTAGGCCCGGACGGAGTCGCCGAGGGTGTTGGACTGCGTGAGGTCGGACGCGAAGCCCGCCTCTTCCGCGTCCGTGATGATGTCAGCCATGAAGGTCTCCCCCGGTTCAGACGGTGGTGGACGGGCGCGGGGCCACGTCGAGGTCGGATGAGTGGCCGGTCGTGATGAGCTCGACGACCTGGCGGGACGTGACGTCCTTCGTGGCCACGTCGGCCGCGACGCGGCCGAGGTACAGCGCCGTGATGCGGTCGGCGACCTCGAAGACGTCCGTGAGGTTGTGCGAGATCAGCAGCACGCCGACACCGGAGTCGGCGAGGCGGCGCACGAGGTCGAGCACCTGACGGGTCTGGGCGACGCCGAGCGCCGCGGTCGGCTCGTCCAGCAGCACGACCTTGGAGTTCCACAGCACCGACTTGGCGATCGCGACGGTCTGGCGCTGTCCGCCGGACAGGCTGGACACGCTCTGCCGCACCGACTTGACCGTGCGGACCGACAGCGAGGTCAGCGCCTCGCGGGCCTTGGACTCCATCGTGGTCTCGTCCAGCACGATGCCGTTGGTCTTCTCGCGACCGAGGAACATGTTCTCGACGATGTCGAGGTTCTCGCACAGCGCGAGGTCCTGGTAGACGACCTCGATGCCGAGGGCGGAGGCGTCCTTGGGGCCGTGCACCGTGACGGGCCTGCCCTCGAACAGGTACTCGCCGTCGTCGGCGGGGTAGATGCCCGCGACGGTCTTGACGAGCGTCGACTTGCCGGCGCCGTTGTCGCCGACCAGCGCGGTCACCTGGCCGGGGTAGATGGCCAGGTCGACGTCGTGCAGGACGTGGACGACGCCGAAGCTCTTGTTGACTCCCCGCAGCTGGAGGAGTGGGGTCGTGTCGCTCATGGTGAGCCTTCCGAGGTGCTGGTTCCGAGAATGTGTCAAGGGTGCCGCAGGCAGCAGGGGGTGCGGCCCCCCGGGATCAACCCGAGGGGCCGCACCCGTCCGATCAGCTGACGCCGTTGTCGGCGCAGAGCTTGGCGAAGTCGCCCGTGCAGATGTCGGCGGCCTTGAGGTCACCGGCGTCGACGACGGCCTGGACGTTCGTCTTGTCGATCGCGACCGGGTCGAGCAGGATCGACGGGACGTCACGGTTGCCCGTGTCGTCCTTGACCGTGCCGGTGGTCTTCGGGTCCTCGCCCTTGACCATGGCGATCGCGGTCTCCGCGAGGGCCTTGGCCTGGCCGGTGGCCGACTTCTGGATCGTCATGCACTGGTCGCCGGCAAGGATGTTCTGCAGGCCCTCGATCGAGGCGTCCTGACCGGTGACGGGCACGGTGCCCGCCTGGCCGTTCTTCTTCAGGATCGAGATGACGCCGCCGGCGAGACCGTCGTTGGCCGCGTACACGCCGTCGACCTTGCCGTCGACCTTGGTGTAGAGCTGCTCGAAGATCGTGACGGCCTTGTCGTTGTCCCAGTCGGGGACAGCCTGCTCGGCGACGTTCTTGTACTTCGTCTGGGCGTCGAGCACGCTGTGCGCACCCTCGGAGAACAGGGTCGCGTTGTTGTCGGTCGGCGAGCCGTTCAGGTAGATGATGTTGGCGTCCTTGTCGCCGAGACACTTCTCGAGGCCCTCGCCCTGCAGGGCACCGACCTTGCTGTTGTCGTAGGAGATGTAGACGTCGGCCGAGCCGCCCAGCGTGAGGCGGTCGTAGTCGATGGTCTTGACGCCCTGCTTGGCGGCCTTCTCCTCGATGGCCGCACCCGAGTCGGAGTCGAGGTTGACGATCGCGAGGACCGTGACGCCGTCGGTGATCATGCCGTCGGCGATCGTGGCCATCTTGTCGGCGTCGCCCTCGGCGTTCTGGACGTCGTAGTCGACCCCGGCAGCCTTGAAGGCGGCCTCGAGAGCCGGCTTGTCGGCGCTTTCCCAACGCACGGACGACTTGGTGTCGGGCAGGATCACACCGATCTTGCCCTCGGCGCCGCTGCCGCTTCCGCCGTCACTGCCGCTGCCGCCGCCGTCGCTGTCGCTGCCGCCGCACGCACTGAGTGCGAGGGTCGCACCCATGACTGTTGCAAGCACGAGATTGCGTGTCCGCTTCACACAGACCGCCTCCAATTCCTCCAGTTGTGCGTCGTGACCGACATTGTTTCGCCCACGTTACGCGTTTGTTGTTTGGGACAACGTATAGCGTGACGGGGGTCACGTCCAGAGGATGAGCCAACAAATCGACGTGTCGCACAACAAATATGTCGGCGGCGGTCCTGGTGGTCCGGGACGCAGCAGGGGCACCGCCGAGTCGGCGGTGCCCCTGCTGTCGTGCCGATCGTGCTCAGTCGTCGAGCAGGCTCCGCAGCACGTACGGCATGATGCCGCCGTTGCGGTAGTAGTTGGCCTCGCCCGGCGTGTCGATGCGGACCACGGCGTCGAACTCGACGTCGCCGGCCTTGACGTGCACGGTCTTGGGCGTGCGGCCCTCGTTGAGCTCGGTGATGCCCGTGAAGTCGAACGTCTCCTCGCCCGTCAGGCCGAGCGACTCGGCCGACTCGCCGGCCGGGTACTGCAGCGGGAGGACGCCCATGCCGATCAGGTTCGAGCGGTGGATGCGCTCGTACGACTCGGCGATGACGACCTTGACGCCCAGGAGCGCGGTGCCCTTGGCCGCCCAGTCACGCGACGAGCCCGAGCCGTACTCCTTGCCCGACAGGACGACCAGCGGGACGCCGGCCTCCTGGTAGGCCTCGGACGCCTCGAACACCGACGTGACCTCGCCGTCGGCGATGAGGTTGCGGGTGAAGCCGCCCTCGGTGCCGGGAGCCATCTGGTTGCGCAGACGGATGTTGGCGAACGTGCCACGGATCATGATCTCGTGGTTGCCGCGACGCGAGCCGTAGGAGTTGAAGTCGCGCGCCTCGATGCCGTGCTCCGACAGGTAGCGACCCGCGGGGCTGTCCTTCTTGATCGCGCCGGCCGGGCTGATGTGGTCGGTCGTGACCGAGTCGCCCAGCTTCAGCAGCACCCGCGCGCCGCTGACCTCCTGGACCGGGTCGGGGTGGCGCTGCATGCCGTCGAAGTACGGTGCCTTGCGGACGTACGTCGAGCTCTCGTCCCACTCGAACACGTCGCCTGCAGGCGTCGGCAGGTTCTTCCAGCGGTCGTCGCCGGCGAACACGTCGGCGTACTCGCGGCTGAAGGTTCCCGAGTCGATCGAGGCGGCGATGACGTCCTCGACCTCCTGCGGCGACGGCCAGATGTCGGCCATGAAGATGTCGTTGCCGGCCTCGTCCTGACCCAGCGGGTCGTTGAACAGGTCGACGGACATCGAGCCGGCCAGCGCGTACGCGATGACCAGCGGCGGGGAGGCCAGGTAGTTCATCTTGATGTCGGGGTTGATCCGCCCCTCGAAGTTGCGGTTGCCCGAGAGCACCGCGGACACCGCGAGGTCGCCGTCGTTGACGGCCTTGCTGACCTCGGGGATCAGCGGTCCCGAGTTGCCGATGCACGTCGTGCAGCCGTAGCCGACCAGGTTGAAGCCGAGCTTGTCGAGGTAGACGTTCAGGCCCGACTTCTCGTAGTAGTCGGTGACGACCTTCGAGCCCGGGGCCAGCGTCGTCTTGACCCACGGCTTGCGCTGCAGGCCCTTCTCGACGGCCTTCTTGGCCAGGAGCCCGGCGCCGATCATGACCGACGGGTTCGACGTGTTGGTGCACGACGTGATCGCCGCGATCGTGACGGCGCCGTGGTCGAGCTCGAAGGACGTGCCGTCCTCGAGCGTGACCGACTGCTTGTTGGACGCGTCGGACGATCCGGCGTAGTCGGCGAGCGCGGTCTGGAACGACGACGCCGACTCGGTCAGCGAGATGCGGTCCTGCGGACGCTTCGGGCCGGCGATCGACGGGACGACGGTGCCCAGGTCGAGCTCGAGGTACCCCGAGAAGCGCGGCTCGTGGTCGGGGTCGTGCCACAGGCCCTGCGCCTTGGCGTAGGCCTCGACGAGCGCGATCTGCTGCTCGTCGCGGCCCGTCAGGCGCAGGTACTTCGTGGTCTCGTCGTCGATCGGGAAGACCGCGATGGTCGAGCCGTACTCGGGGCTCATGTTGCCGATCGTGGCGCGGTTGGCCAGCGGGACGGCGCCGACGCCCGAGCCGTAGAACTCCACGAACTTGCCGACGACACCGTGCTGGCGCAGCATCTCGGTGATCACGAGGACCAGGTCGGTCGCGGTCGCGCCCTGCGGCAGCTCGCCGGAGAGCTTGAAGCCGACGACGCGCGGGATCAGCATGCTGATGGGCTGGCCGAGCATCGCGGCCTCGGCCTCGATGCCGCCGACGCCCCAGCCGACGACGCCCAGGCCGTTGACCATCGTGGTGTGCGAGTCGGTGCCGACGCAGGAGTCGGGGTAGACGGTGCCGTCCTTGTCGAAGACGACGCGAGCGAGCTTCTCGATGTTGACCTGGTGCACGATGCCCGTGCCCGGCGGGACGACCTTGAAGTCGTCGAACGCACCCTGGCCCCAGCGCAGGAACTGGTAGCGCTCGCGGTTGCGCTCGTACTCGATCTCGACGTTGCGCTCGAACGCCTCGGGCGTGCCGAACACGTCGGCGATGACGGAGTGGTCGATGACCATCTCGGCCGGCGCGAGCGGGTTGATCTTGGTGGCGTCGCCGCCGAGGTCGGCCATCGCCTCGCGCATCGTGGCGAGGTCGACGACGCACGGGACGCCGGTGAAGTCCTGCATGATCACGCGGGCGGGCGTGAACTGGATCTCCTTGCTGGGCTCGGCATCGGCCTCCCAGCCGGCGAGCGCCTCGATGTCCGACTTCGTGATGTCGGCGCCGTCCTCGGTGCGCAGCAGCGACTCGAGGAGGACCTTGAGGCTGAACGGGAGGGTCGAGACGTCGAGCCCCTCACCGGTCACGGCACCCAGTCGGTAGTAGTCGTAGGACGTATCCCCGACTGTGAGCGAGTCCTTGGAACTGAAGCTGTCGACGGCCATCGTCATTCTCCTTCGCGCGGTCGGTGTCCATCCTCCCCAGCGGAGTCTCACGTCACACGGTCAGGCTCACCTAACCTGCGCTGCGACGGGCCGCTGCGGAATATGTCTTGATATCAAGATACATGATGTCGAGAGGAATCGCACGTCGTCGCGACGCGCTCAGAACAGGTCGGGGAAGCGCAGGAGCTGGGCGAAGAACACGATGTAGGTGATCGCGACCACCAGCAGCCCCGTGACGCCGAGGACGTCGATGACCGTCAGCCACCGGGTGCGTCCGGCCGACGTCATCGCGGTGCCGCCGACTCCGCGGACCACCTCGGTGCGGGCGACGCGGTCGGCCAGCCCCCGGTCGGTCGAGAGCAGGATCGGCACGACCAGCACCAGCAGTGCGAGGTAGGCCGCTCCCCCGACGTGCCACGCGTCCGGCGTCAGGCGTCGCAGCACCGTCGGCAGCCCGACCGGGACGGCTGCCGCGGCCAGGTCGAGCAGGACGACCATCACGAGACCGCGCAGCAGGCCGCGGGCGATGCCCGTCGGGGCGCGTGTCGCGGTGTCCACCACGGCGAGGCCCACCCGGTGCTTGCCGACGCTGTGACCCCGGATCCCCTGACGCAGGCCGTTGTTGACCAGGACGAACAGCTCCCCTGCGATGAGCCCGCTCAGGATCAGGTGGTCGGACAGCGTCACCGACCAGAAGTCGCCGCTGGCGCCGTCGTCGATCGCGAGCTGCAGGATCTCGGCCGCGAAGTACAGCGCCGCACCGAGCGAGAACGCGGCACAGAACAGCAGCGCGTCGTGACCCAGTGCGACGCGGCGCAGCTGCCGGACGGTGCTGCCGGCGGTGGTGGTCGTCTCGGCCGTCATGGTGCTCCCCTATCTCATCGATCGCACGTACCCGACGAGCCTGCGCCCGTCCCGCACGCGGTCCTCCCACGTGATGCCGACCCCCAGCAGGACGGCGCTGACGACCGCGATCAGCACGACGCGCGGAGCCGCGTTGGCGTACGGCCCGATGTTGAACAGCACGAGCAGCGCCACGATCGCGACGCCCGCGACGAACGGCGCCTGCCAGCCCAGGCGGACGCCGACCGCGAGCACCACGAGGGCTCCCATGCCCAGGAGGAGCGCCCGCAGGTCGGTCGGATCGGCCAGCGCCTGGGGGACGCTCGGCAGGAGCGCCACGGCGAGCCCCGGACCGAGCAGCGTCCAGGTGCCGACGTCCGGCTTCCGCGTCGTCATCAGGAGTCCGGCCGCCAGTCCGGCCGCCCCGAGCGGGAGCGTGTACGCCTCGACGAACGAGAAGCCGCTGTCGACGATCAGCGCGACGTAGGCGACGACCAGAGCGACGAGGCCCGGCCACACCAGCCACCGACGCGTGGTCACGACGAAGCTCAGGGCGATCAGCGCGACACCGGCCACGGTCCACCGGACCGCGACGTCGCCCGACGACCCGGGCGTCACCAACGCGATCAGCAGGCCGATCGCCGCGGCGACCTCGATCGCCGGCGCGACGGGATGGGGGTCGGGAGCCAGCTCGGCCGCCGCGACCAGGGCCAGGGCGACCACGACGAGGACGAGCGAGGTCACCGCGTCGTCGACGTCGAGCAGCTCGACCAGGGCCGCGGTGCCGCCGAGGATCAGTCCGGTCCCGATCACGGCGTGCACGTGCCGCAACGCGTCGCCCGTGCTGACGAGGCCGACGACGACCAGGACGAGACCGCCGAGCAACCAGGTCGTGGCGGAGACGCCGTGCGAGGCCGCGGCGAGCCCGGCGGCCACGAGGACCAGCAGGGCCGTCACGATCGTGGGCGTCGACGCGACCCGGCGGGCGCGCAGACCTGCGAGCACCGCCGCCAGGACGAGCAGCGAGAGAGCGACCGCCCAGACCGGCCACCTCAGCGCCACGACCCCATCGGCCGCGCCGACCGCCAGCGCCGCGCCCACGATGGCCGGTGCGTGGGGGGTGGCGGCGGACAGCTCGGGCCAGTGGACGACGAACCACGCCGTCGCGACGAGCCCGACCAGGACGACGGGCACGATCCACGCCGCGTGGTCGGAGACCGCCGCGACGTCGAGGCGCCGGTCCCCGTGGACCGACCACGGGTCGTCGAGGACCCGGCCGATCGTCTCGAGCACGTCCGAGCCCAGGCGCACGTGGACCAGCACGATGCCGACGACGGCCGGCGTGGCACCCAGACGCACACCGCGCATCCAGTCGTCCGTCCCCCGGGCGCCTGCGGCCGCGAGCACCGTCGCGAGGACGGCCACGACGGCCCACGTCGCCTCCTCGCCGCCGGCCTCGACCACGGGTGTCACGGCCAGCGCGGTGGCCGCGACCACGGCCAGGGCCGTCGCGGAGATGCGCACGGCCGGCACGGGCACGAGCAGGGCGACGACCACCGACGCCGCACCCATCAGGAGCATCGGCGCACCATGGCCGCCCCCGGTCAGGTCGTCGAGGGCCGGGTGGTCGACCAGCGTCACGAACGCCGCGACGTACGCCACCGCGAAGAAGACCGCGACGACGATGCGTGCCACGAGCGTCGTCGGCGGCAGCTTCGCCGGCCGGGTGCACAGCGCGAGCAGACCCGCCACCACGAGGGCGACGACCGCCCGCCAGGCGGGGTCCCAGTCGTCGCCCAGGGCACCCGCCCCGACGCCCGCGATCGTGAGCGCGGCGCCTGCCGCGACGGCCGGCGCGACGAGGGCGGTGTCCAGCAGCGGACGGGCCCACACCGAGATCGTGAGCGCGACCGCCAGCGCGACGGCGCCCCAGACGACCCAGCCCGCCTCGAGCCGCAGGGATCCCAGGCCGGCGAGGTCCTCGTGGCGAGCGGCGAAGAAGTCGAGCGTCAGCAGTGCCAGGAACACCGACCACACGGCCTCCGCCGAGGCGCGCAGCGGTCGGCGCGTCACCCACACGCCGAGCGCTCCGATCACGGCGGTCACGCCGATCAGGATCAACGTGCGCCCGGCCAGGCCGATGTCCTCCCACGACCGGGTGACGAAGATCAGGCCGGCCACGACGAGGCCGAAGGCGCCGAGCACCAGCAGGATCGTGCCGACGGACCAGCTGCGTCCGGCGGAGGGTCCTGCGGGCCCTGCGGCCGACGGCGGCGGCGTCCCCGTCGGACCCACCCACGGCGCGGGCGCCCCGCCGGGGACCGGGTACGGGCTCCACTGCGGCGACGCGGGGACGTACGGAACGCTCGGCGACGTCGGGACACTCGGTGCACTTGGGGCCGTGGCCTCGTCGGGTCGCGGGGCGGGAACCGTCACCGGAGCGACCCGCTTCGTGGCCGCCCGAGCCAGCAGGTCGTCGGCCTGCAGAAGGGTCTGCCAGAGCTGCCGGACCTCGAGCGACGTCAGGTCGAGACCGCAATGGGGGCAGACGGGCTGACCCGCGATGGCGCCTCGGCAGTCCGGGCAGGATTCCGGGTCGGCGAAGCGCATGGCCACACTCTGTCCTCTGCGACAGGCAGGCACAAGCACCAGCCCCCCTTTTCCGCGAGTGGTGTGGACTGGACGTTCCGAGACGGCGTGTCGGTCCGAAGCGCACCACTCGCGACCGCATCCGCGCCACTCGCGAGGGTCGGAGCGCGCTCCGCCCGTCAGTCCGTGCTGGTCCCGACCCGCTCGAGCACCGCGACGCACTCGACGTGGTGCGTCATCGGGAACAGGGCGAAGGCGCGCAGGCCCGTCAGCTCGTACCCTCGCGCCGCGAAGGACGCGAGGTCGCGGGCCAGCGCGGCGGGGTCGCAGGCCACGTAGACGATGCGGCGCGGGTCGAGGTCGACGATGCCCTGCACGGCCTTCTTCGCTCCCGTGCGGGGCGGGTCGAGCACGACGACGTCGGCACGCTGGCCGAGGACGCCCTGCCGCAGCGCCCGCTCGACCGTCTCGCCCACCAGGCGCACCTGCGGCAGGTCGTGGAGGTTGCGACGGGCGTCGCGCGAGGCGCCCTGGTCGGACTCGACGCTGAGCACGGTGCCGTCCTCCCCCACCTCGTCGGCGAGGAACGTCGTGAACAGGCCCACCCCCGCGTAGAGGTCGAGCACCGTGTCGCCGGCCGCGGCCCCGGCCGCCTCGACGACGGCCTCGACGAGCGTCGACGCGGCATCGGGGTGCACCTGCCAGAAGCCGGAGCCGGTGACCCGGAAGTCGGCCGCCATGACCCGCTCCGTGACGGCTCCCCGACCGCCACGCGTCGTGCCGTCGGTCGCGACGACGCCGTCGACCTCCGCCTCGACCTCGTCGCTGATGCTGGCGTCGGTCACCAGCAGCCGGTCGCCGGTGGACGAGACGATCGACTCGACCGTGTCGGAGTCCCACGTGCGACCCAGGACGACCGGCAGGTCGGGGTGCGCGATGAGGCACCGGTCGACCGGGATGATGTCGTGCGAGCGGTGCCGTCGCAGACCGGGTCGGCCGTGGCGGTCGACCGCGAACTGCATCCGGGTGCGCCAGCCGAGCGCGGCGGGCTCGACCGCCTCGACCTCGCCGTCCCACGAGATGCCGGCCAGACGCCGCAGCTGCTCACGGACGACGTCGCCCAGCAGCTCGCGCTGCACCGCCGGGTCGACGTGCTGGAAGTCGCACCCGCCGCACCGACCCGGGCCGGCGTACTCGCACGGCGGCTCGACCCGGCCGGGAGCCGCACGCAGCACCTCGACGGCGTCGGCGCGCAGGAAGCTCTTGGTGCGCTCGGTGATCGAGATCCGCACCCGCTCGCCCGGCAGGGCGTGACGGACGAACACGACCTGCCCGTCGAGTCGCGCGACGCAGTGGCCGCCGTGAGCCACCGGTCCGACGTCGACGATCGCCTCGGTCGTCATCCGCGGTCGCGGAAGCCGCGGCGCACGTCGCCCGGGGCAGGTCGAGAGCGGGCCATCCTCTGCTTGGCGCGCTTGGCCGAGCTCAGCTGGTACGGGACGCTCGTGACCATCACGCCGGGCATGAACAGCAGACGTCCCTTGAGCCGCAGCGCGGTCTGGTTGTGGAGCAGCTGCTCCCACCACTTGCCGACGACGTACTCCGGGATGTAGACCGTGATGATGTCGCGGGGCCCCTGCTTGCGCAGCTCCTTGACGTAGCGGATGACGGGGCGGACGAGCTCGCGGTACGGCGAGTTGACGACCTTCAGCGGGATCGGGATCGCCATCTCCTCCCACTGCTTCATGAGCTTCTCGGTCTCGGCCGGGTCGAACTCGACGGTCAGCGCCTCCAGCGAGTTGGGCCGCGACACCCGCGCGTACGTCAGCGCCCGCATCGTCGGCTTGTGCAGCTTGCTGACCAGGACGATCGCGTGCACGCGTGACGGCAGGGTCACGTCGGTGTCGTCGATCGCGAGCTCCTCGGACACCCGGGCGTAGTGGCGGCCGATGCCGCGCATCAGCAGGAACACGCCGATCATCGCGACGATCGCGATCCAGGCCCCGGCCAGGAACTTGGTCAGCAGGACGATGACCAGCACCGTCGCGGTCATCGCCAGGCCGACCGTGTTGACGGCCCGCGACCGCTTCATCTTCGAGCGTGCGGCCGGATCGGTCTCGGCGCGCAGATGCCGGTTCCAGTGCTTGATCATGCCCAGCTGGCTGAGGTTGAACGACACGAAGACACCGACGATGTACAGCTGGATCAGCTTGGTGACCTCGGCGTCGAAGGCCTGGATCAGGACGATCGCCGCGAGGGCCAGGACGATGATGCCGTTGCTGAACGTCAGGCGGTCGCCACGGGTGTCGAGCTGACGCGGGAGGAATCCGTCGCGGGCCAGGATCGAGCCCAGCACCGGGAAGCCGTTGAACGCGGTGTTGGCGGCCAGGACCAGGATGATGCCCGTGCACGCGATCGTGAAGTAGAACAGCGGCGTGAAGTCGCTGTAGAGCGTCTTGGCCAGCTGACCGATCACGGTGTCCTGCTGGTAGCTCTCGCCGACGGGCCTGCCGTCCCTGAGCAGCTGGGTCGCCGGGTCCTCCACGTAGCGCAGCTTCATGAGGTCGGCCAGCACGATGATGCTCATCAGCATCGTGATCGCGAGCGTGCCGAGCAGCAGCAGGGTGGTCGCGGCGTTCCTGCTCTTGGGCTTCTTGAAGGCCGGCACGCCGTTGCTGATCGCCTCGACGCCCGTCAGCGCCGCGCAGCCGGACGAGAAGGCGCGGGCCAGCAGGAACACCATCGCGATGCCCGTGAACCCTTCCTCGAACTGGCCCTCCGGGGCGACGGTGAAGTCAGCGCTGGGGACCGTGGGCAGGTCGCCGAACAGGTAGCGGGCGTAGCCCCACAGGCCCATCAGCAGGATCGCCACCATGAACAGGTACGTCGGGATCGCGAAGGCGCTGCCCGACTCCTTGGTGCCGCGCAGGTTGATCGCCATCAGCAGGATCACCAGGACCGACGCAGCTGTCGCCTCGTGCCCGTCGAGCCACGGCAGCGCGGAGGCTGCGTTCTGCACGCCCGAGGAGATCGACACCGCGACGGTCAGGACGTAGTCGACCAGCAGCGCGCTGCCGACCGTCAGCCCGGCCGTCGGGCCCAGGTTGACCGTCGCGACCTCGTAGTCGCCACCCCCGCTGGGGTAGGCGTGGACGTTCTGCCGGTACGAGGCGACGACCGTGATCAGCACCAGCGTGACGGCGAGCCCGATCTTCCAGTTGAAGGCGTAGGCCGACAAGCCGCCGATCGACAGCGTCAGGAAGATCTCGTCGGGCGCGTACGCGACGGACGACAAGGCGTCGCTCGCGAACACCGGCAGCGCGATGCGCTTGGGGAGGAGGGTCTCGCCGAGCTGCTCGCTGCGGAGCTTGCGACCGACCAGAGCACGCTTGGCGACCTCGGTGACTCCCACGAGAGACGATGCTAGACCCGTGTGGGCCTTGCGTCCGCACGAGCGCCTCCGCCGGTGTAGCGTCGCCTCCGTGCACATCGTGATCATGGGCTGCGGCCGGGTGGGATCGACCCTCACGCGAAGCCTCGAGCAGCGGGGTCACACGACCGCGGTCATCGACACCAACCCCGATGCGTTCCGTCGCCTGGGCCCCGCGTTCACCGGCATCACCGTGACCGGCATGGGCTTCGACCGCGACGTCCTGGTCAAGGCCGGCATCGAGCACGCCGACGCGTTCGCGGCCGTCTCCAGCGGCGACAACTCCAACATCATCTCCGCCCGTGTGGCCCGCGAGCAGTTCAAGATCGAGAACGTCGTCGCCCGCATCTACGACCCCGGCCGCGCCGAGGTGTACGAGCGGCTCGGCGTCCCCACCGTGGCGACCGTCCCGTGGGCGGCCGACCAGGTCCTGCGCCGGCTCGTGCCGGCCGGTTCCGAGCCGGCGTGGCGTGACCAGTCCGGCGAGGTGCGTCTCGACCTCGTCTACGCACCGTTCAGCTGGATCGGCCACCGCATCGCCGAGCTCGAGGCTGCCGCCAGCGTGCGCGTCGCCCACCTCACCCGACTCGGCAAGGGCCTCATCGCGACGCCCGACACCGTCATCCAGGAGGGCGACTACCTGAGCCTGTTCATGCTCGAGTCGACCGCCGACAGCTCGCACGCTGCTCTCGACGCAGGACCGGAGGCCGACTGATGCGCGTCGTGATCGCCGGAGCCGGCGCCGTGGGACGGTCGGTGGCGCAGGAGCTCATCGGCAACGGCCACTCGATCCTGCTGATCGACAAGTCCCCCGCCTCGATCCGCGCCGAGCTGGTGCCGCAGGCGCAGTGGTTGCTCGCCGACGCGTGCGAGCTCTCGTCCCTCGAGGAGGCCCAGCTCGAGTCGTGCGACGTGGTCATCTCAGCGACGGGCGACGACAAGGCCAACCTGGTCATCTCGCTGCTGGCCAAGACGGAGTTCGCGGTGCCGCGCACGGTCGGGCGCGTCAACCACCCCAGCAACGAGTGGCTGTTCAGCGAGTCGTGGGGCGTCGACGTCTCCGTCTCGACCCCACGCCTGATGTCGGCCCTCGTCGAGGAGGCCGTCACGGTCGGCGACCTCGTCCGGCTGTTCACGTTCCGGCAGAGCAACGCCAACCTGGTCGAGCTCACGATGCCCGCCGACTCCCCGTTCGTCGGCAAGCGGGTCAGCGAGGTCCCGTGGCCCGACGACGCGGTACTGGTCGCGATCCTGCGCGACAGCTCGATCGAGACGCCCGACGCGGACCGCTCGCTCGAGGCCGGCGACGAGCTGCTGTTCGTCACCCCCGAGGACGCCGAGGACACCCTCGGCGAGCTCCTCTCGCCGAAGGGCTAGCCCCCTGCTGACGCGCGGGTTCCGTACCGCCGACGCGCGGGTTCCGAACCGCCGACGCGCGGGTTCCGAACCGCCGACGCGCGGGTTCCGTACCGCGAGGGTCGAGCGAGATCACGCGTCAGCGAGGCGGAACCCGCGCGTCAGCAGGGCGCAACCCACGCGCCAGCAGGGCGGAAGCCACGCGTCAGCAGGGCGGAACCCGCGCGTCAGCGGGGCGGAACCCACGCGTCAGCGGGGTCAGACCGGGTCGGGCTCGATGGGGGTGCGGTTGCGGCTGAGGAGCCAGCCCATGACGGCGAACGACGCGAGCTGCAGCGGCCAGCCGAGGGCGATCTTGGACGCCCCGAGCAGACCGATCTGGTGGTCGAGCCACAGCGGCAGCTGCACCACCACGCGGATGACGCACGGCACCGCCAGCACCCACGTGAGCTGCGAGCAGAGTCGCACCATGGCCTTGTCGGTGTGCCACGCGGTCGGGTCGCCCATGACGGAGCCGACCATGAACCCGACGATGGGCCAGCCGATCACGATCGTCAGGACGATGACGACGGCGTACACGCCGTTGTAGATGAGGCCCGGCGTGAAGACCGCGCGGGCGACGTCCTCCTCGGAGCCGCCGGACTGCGAGGCGCGGTACGCGAAGAGGGCCCCGATGCCGATGCCGACCAGCGCGTTGAGCACGAACTGGGTGCTCGACCGCTGCACGACCCGCACCAGCAGCAGCGCCGCCGTCACGCCGATGCTGACGTACAGCGAGAGCCGGATGTCGTCGGAGACCAGGAAGAAGATCGTGAACAGGGCCGTGGGGACGGCGCTCTCGACGATGCCGCGGGGGCCGCCGAGGGCCTTCGACAGCTGTGCCCGGACGACCTGCTCGACCGTGGCCTGCGCGGAGGTCACCAGGGGCCTACGCGTCGAGCTCGTAGCGCGGGTTGTAGATGATGCGAGTCGTGCCGCGCATGCCGATCCGGCCGAAGGCCTTCAGCTGACGTCCGGCGGTGATGCCCTCGATCTTGCGACGCCCCAGCCACACGAGCGTGACGCTGTCGGACCCGTCGTACAGCTCGGCCTCGAGCGCCGTGACGCCGTCGACCGGGCGCAGCGTGACCGAGCGCAGGACGCCGTGGATCGTGGCCATGCAGCGGTCCGCCTGCGACGAGATCAGCTCGCAGCCGGCGCGGGCGGCGTCGTCCTTGAGCTCGCCGGCCTCCTGGTTCTCCGTGGAGAGGCGTTCGAGGGTCCTGCTGAAGCGTCCCATGACGGCAATTCTACTCGTCGTCCGAGATCACGGTGGCGTCGGCGGGCAGTGTCAGCAGCAGCGACTCCCGCGGGATGCGAGGCTCCGGCCCGCGCTGCACGATGACGTCGCGCAGGGAGTCCATCAGGACGCCTTCGTCGGACGGTTCGAGACCCGCCTCGCCGAGGAACGTCGCCCGCAGCAGCCAGCGGGGACCCTCGATGCCGACGATGCGGCTGGGCTGGAAGCCCTTCTCGCCGTCGGGGAGGTCGACGGGCACCTTGACGAGGAGCTCAGGACCGAACAAGCCGTCGACCTGCTCGCACTCGCCGCCGAGCCGGGCGACCTCGAGGATCAGGTCGTCGCGCACCTCGTCCCACAGGCCGCCGGAGCGGGTCGCCGCGAAGGCGCGCAGCTCGAGCGCGGCGGACTCACCCACCAGCACGACCGAGCCGATGTCGTCGCCGTCGCCCTCGGTGGGCATCTGGACGTCGAGGCCAGGACGCACCCGGAGCGCCAGCGGCCCGAGGTCGATGTAGCTCTCGTCGTCGGACGCGGATCGCTCGGAGGAGTCCCACGGACCGCGGTGCCGCACGCCCTCGACCTCGACGGGTGCGTCGACCGACTCGTCGGCGGACTGCTGCTTCTTGCGACGGAGTGCCATCAGCTGCTCTCTTCGTGGATCTCGGCGGTCGCATGACCGCCCGTTGAACCGTAGCCCCCGGCCCCGCGCGCCGACTCGGGCAGCACGTCGGACTCGACGAACCTGACGTGCTCGACCCGCTGGATCACCAGCTGCGCGATCCGGTCTCCCCGGGTCAGGGTGATGCGCTCGACCGGGTCGTGGTTGACCAGGAGGACCTTGATCTCGCCACGGTAGCCCGCGTCGACGGTGCCCGGCGTGTTGACGATCGAGAGTCCCAGCCGCAGGGCGAGGCCCGATCGGGGGTGCACGAACGCCGCCAGCCCGTCCGGCAGGGCGAGCGCGATGCCCGTCGGCACCAGCACCCGCTCCCCCGGCGCCAGCACGACGTCGACGGTCGTGACGAGGTCGGCGCCGGCGTCCCCGGGATGCGCGTACGCCGGGAGCGGGACGTCGGGATCGAGCCGTGTCACGGTCACGTCGAGCATGGCGCCGAGACTACCTGCGTCGCACGCCCGCGCCGCATGAGGCAAGGTTGAACCGTGACGACCTACCGCGAGCGCCTGACCGCCCCCCTGTCCTGGTGGATCGCCGCGGTCGGATTCGCCGTGGTGTGGGGCTGGGTCTTCCTCGTCGCCACGACGTGGGCCATCGCGATCGTCGTGACGGTGGTGCTCGTCGCGATCGGCGGCTACGCCGTCTGGCGCTACGGCTCGGTGCTCGTCGCGGTCGACCCCGACGGCCTGCACGTCGGCCAGGCGTTCGTCGGGCCCCAGCACGTCGGCGACGCGACGGTCCTCGACCGCGCCGCCTACCGGACGCAGCTGGGCACGGGCGCCGACGCCCGGGCCTACCTGATGACCCGGCCGTACCTCGACCACGGCGTGCTCGTGACGATCGACGACCCTGCCGACCCGGCGCCCTACTGGCTGGTGTCCAGCCGGCACCCCGACGAGCTGGCAGCAGCCCTGACCGGCCGCACCGCACCGCAGACAGCCGCCCGCGAACCGAACGGAGACCCGTCCCGTGGCGAAGAAGCGTAAGAAGGGCCGCAAGGGCGCCTCGCTCACCGAGCAGGCCGCCCGCACGCCCGACACCAAGGCACCCAGCCGGGCGACGTGGCGGCTCATGGACCGGGGCTCATCGGTCGCCGCGGGCCTCCTGGCCGCCCGCACGTCCGCGATCGCGTGGCGCGTCGTCACCGGGAAGAAGCCGCCCACCAGCGGTCGCCACCCGGAGGTCAGCACCCGTGAGGCCGTGGCGTGGGCGGTCGTCGGGGGCGGGCTCATCGAGCTGGTGAAGGTCGGCGTGCGCCGCGGCACCGCCACGTACTGGGTCAGGTCGACCGGTCAGCTGCCGCCGGGCATGAAGCCACTGGTCAAGCCCGCCGCGTCCCCGGGAACGACAAAGGAGCCGGTCCTTGCGGAACCGGCTCCCCATTCGGCGACCAGGAAGGTCAGTCGGCGCAGTCGCGGCAGATGAGGACGCCGTTCTTCTCCGACGCCAGCTGACTGCGGTGGTGCACCAGGAAGCATGACGAGCAGGTGAACTCGTCGAGCTGCTTCGGCACGACCTGGACGGCCAGCTCCTCGTGGGAGAGGTCGGCTCCAGGCAGCTCGAAGGACTCTGCGGCCTCGGTCTCGTCCTCGTCGACCTTGCCGGAGTTCTTCTCGTGCCGACGCGCCTTGAGCTCCTCGATGCTGTCCTCGGACTGCTCTTCTTCTGTCTTGCGCGGTGCGTCGTAATCGGTAGCCATCAAATCTCCCTTTGTGCGGAACAACCGGCGTGATTGTGCCACACGGTTCGGTGGCGCTCACACTCAGAACCCACAAGCACGCACCACGGCGAAATATTCCTCCGCGACGGCCGGGTGGGCCGCCATCACCATGCGCTCGTCCGGCACGCCGTCCAGGCCCGTGACCACCAGGCCCGCCTCGGTCGCGACGAGGCCGCCGGCGGCCTGGTCCCAGGCGTGCAGGCCCTGCTCGACGTAGGCGTCGTACTGCCCCTCGGCGAGCGCGCAGAGGTTGAGCGCAGCCGACCCGGTGCGGCGGATGTCGGCGACCTGTGGCAGGAACTCGGCCATGGCCGCGGCCTGACGCGCACGGATCTGCGGCACGTAGTGGAAGCCCGTCGCGACGACGGCTCGGGCCAGTGGCGCGCCGACCGGTGCGGTCAGCATCCGGCGCTCGTCGCCGTCGTGCCGCCACGACCCGCCACCCAGGACCGCGCCCCACTCCTCGCCCGTCGCGATGTTGACGACGTGCCCGGCCACGACCACGTCGTCGCGGCGGGCGGCGATCGACACGGCGTACGCCGGGATGCCGTGGACGAAGTTGACGGTGCCGTCGATGGGGTCGACGACCCAGTCGACGCCCGACGTGCCGACGACGTCGTCGCCCTCCTCGCCGACGAAGCCGTCGTCGGGGCGCGCCGCGAAGATCCGCTCACGGATCAGCCGCTCGCACGCCTCGTCGATCTCCGTGACGACGTCGGTGTCGCTGGACTTGGTCGACGCGACGTCGACGCGTCCCTCGGGCCGTCGACCCCGCACGAACGCGGCGGCCTCCAGGCCGATCGTCCGCGCCAGGTCGTACAGCTCGACGTCGTGCGGCTCGCCGGCGCCGTCCGTCATGCGGTCGTCGCGGCCGAGCCGATGACGGGCCGCGTCGAGCGGGGGTTGAAGCAGCAGTCGACCGGGCAGAGGTCGTGCGACGCCGGCAGCTCGCCCAGGGCGGTCCGCTCGACGGCCTCGCCGCGCTCCGCGGCCGCCCGTTCGAGCAGCAGCTCGCGCACCATCGCGACGAAGTCGGGGTGGGCGCCGGGGGTGTCGACCCGCTGATAGCGCAGCCCGAGCTCCTCGGCCGTCGCCTTCGCCTCGGTGTCGAGGTCGTAGATGACCTCCATGTGGTCCGAGATGAACCCGATCGGCACGACCACGACCGACTCGACGCCGCGGTCGTGCAGCGCGCCCAGGTGGTCGTTGATGTCGGGCTCGAGCCAGGGGACGTGCGGCGAGCCCGAGCGTGAGCAGTACGCGAGCGACCACTGCTCGGCGCCCGCGCCGGCCGCGACGAGCGCTGCGACGCTCTCGTGCTGGCGCACGTACGCCTCACGGCCGGGGCCGCCGCTCGCCTCGTTCATCGACGTCGGGATGGAGTGCGTCACGAACACGACGTGCGTGCCGGCCGGGGCCGGGGCCAGGGCGGCCCGGGTGGCCTCCGTGAACGGTCCGACGAAGCCGGGGTGGTTGAAGTAGTGCCGCAGGCGGCTGAGCTCGATCTCGACGCCGGTGGTCGCGTCGAACAGGTCCTCGCGGTACTGGCGGCAGCCCGAGTACGACGAGTAGGCGCTGGTCACGAACGCGGCGGCACGCTGCACGCCGTCGGCGGCCATCTGCCGGGCGGCGTCCTTCAGGTACGGGTCCCAGTTGCGGTTGCCCCAGTAGATCGGCAGGTCGACGCCGTGGTCGGCGAAGTCCGTGCGCAGCGCGTCGAGCAGCTCACGGTTCAGGTCGTTGATCGGCGACTTCCCGCCGAACAGGAAGTAGTGCTGGCCGACCTCCTCGAGCCGCTCGCGCGGGATCCCGCGACCAGCGGTCACGTTCTCGAGGAAGGGGACCACGTCGTCGGGCTGCTCCGGACCTCCGAACGACACGAGAAGGAGTGCGTCAAAGGGCCGGACATCCATGTCCTCATCCTCTCACCGGCACGGCTAGGCTGCTCGCGCCGGATGGGGGGCGAGAGGAACATCATGCTGACGACGTACCGCGACGCCCTGGCGCATCCGGGGGCGGCGCTGTTCTCGTTCACGGCCCTGTGGTCGCGGCTGCCCCTGTCGATGGCGGGGCTCGGGATCGTCCTGCTGATCAACGAGCGCACCGGCTCGTTCCGCGAGGCCGGCGTCATGGCGGCGGCGTACGTGCTGTCCGCCGCCGCGTTCGGTCCGCTCCAGGGCCGGCTGGTCGACCGCTTCGGCCAGAGCCTCGTGCTCTGGGTCGTCGGCGGCACCTACGCCGTGGGGATCGGGGCGTTCCTGCACGCCGTCGACGCCGGCTGGTCCGCCCCGTGGCCGCAGGCCTGCGCCGTGCTGGCCGGTCTCGCGACGCCGCAGACCGGCAGCATGGTGCGAGCCCGGTGGTCGCACGTCATCGACGACCGCCGCCAGCTCAACACGGCCTTCTCGATCGAGGCGGTGGCCGACGAGGTGGTGTTCATCGTGGGCCCCGTCCTCGTGACCTTCCTCACCTACCAGGTCTCGCCCTTCTCGGGCCTGCTCTGCGCAGCGGCCGCAGCCCTGCTCGGCAGCTGGGCGCTGGCCCTGCAGCGCGCCACCGCGCCGCCGGCGGCGGGCCGCCGGACGACCGCGGGTCCGTCGATCAACTGGCGCGGCCTGTGGCCCCTGGTCGTCGTCT
>Ga0247734_1000727_pt1 | contig 27236 bp, 24 predicted proteins | sample UWRJL103311B2_FD_180933 | JGI IMG/M metagenome (GOLD analysis project Ga0247734, IMG submission 180933) | Plant litter microbial communities from Arlington Agricultural Research Station in Wisconsin, United States - UWRJ-L103-311B-2 | ecosystem: Environmental > Terrestrial > Plant litter >...
ACAAGGAAATTCAGCCTGCGTCATAGCTAACACCCTTTCACTTGTGGCCCCTGCATTCATTTCAAACTCAGGGCCGAGGCGCATCTCTTTCCTCCCGAGCCGCTAATTACGCTACTTTAACCTTAATCTAGGCTAGCGGGCGACCCTCTCAGTTTGAAGATCTCATCGCACGAACGTCTATGGAGGCAACCGGGCCCTCTGATTGGCTTCCAACTATTTATTGGTAGAGCAATACAAACAAATACTGTACAGAGAATGTTGGTGTTGATCAAGCCACAGCCACAGCCACCGCTAACCTACGTCACTGGATGCCATTACACCAAACAGGTCTAGTCAAGAAGCACTTCAGGGGTCTGGTGGCTCAAACCCTGGAATGAAAAAAACTCCCGAAAAGCAAAAGCCAACGACACTCCAACACGATTTCCAGGTATGTGCTTCGTACGGAACTATATCAGAAGTGACGACACCGCCACGAACCACGCGTACAGTCACTTGTCTCTGGTTGTGCTCTCAGCCTACATGAAAGATATCTGCCGTGAGTCGTGACGATCGAACCACGCATTTACATTGCGAAAGTCTCTGTCGAAGGGTAATTTCAAACTAGCTCCATCCTTAAATTGTTTTCTACAGTAGCTCAGTAGTAAACATACCTTGCTAGGGCGTCCTGGCTTGCGCGCATTGCTTGAGCCACTAGATGTTGAGCACTACTGAGTAAACTTCGCGGTTCATAACTAGGCAATTTCGACGAACCTAATCTGCTCACGGTGTTGCCTCACCGCTCCCACCTCGTGCAGCTGCGCAGTTGCTGGCATTGGAAGTTTCTTGCTCCAGAAGTGAAAAGAGATCTTGGCCAACAGTCAATCAGATTGAAAAACAGCAGCAGCTTCAGAAATCGATGGCTGAAATATGTTTCTGGATATGCAAGCTGGTCAACACGATGGAGTCTGAATGTGCTAAACTGCGAACAACTATGATCACTGTTCCCCCACGATTACCTTGATTGATGATTCTCGATTGCACATCACTGCTACTCGACTGTACTCGCTAACTGAAGCTATACTATTTGTCCGTGCCTGAGTGAGAATGCATCGGCAGCAAGGTAAAGGGCATCATCACAAAGTCGAAATATGTAGCTGTAGTTTGAAGGCGCTGTAAGAATGCCCTACTTCCTTCCAGGAAGCCAAGAACAAAATATGCAAGAACGCCCGCTCAGAACACTGACTATATTACCATGAATTGCGTCCCATGTCACCGGCTAAGAGAACGACGATGATGACGTTTAGGAAGAACTACATAGCTAAGAAATACAGTCACATATAAGACCATGTTTAATGAGGATTAAAATCAGTGATGTGATACGTTTCGCGAGTGTGGTAGCAACAACCATAAGGGAATAGGAAACATTCTTTACATTCCTACTGATCTCGATTAAACAGAAAGGGGGGTTTCCAACTGGGCTATGGGGGAAGGACCCATACATAGGCTATAGCGTTATTGGGAAAGGAAATGAGATGATTAATGAAAACTCTAGGCTAGGGACGCCATATTTCGCCAGCTGTTCTGCCAGGCGGCCAGGTAAGTAAGTATCTGTATTAATATTCAATATCTCAAATCTTAATAAGACATGCTTCTGGAGTTTATATTGTTACCCGAGCATCATGCCTCTACTCTTACGATGGAGGAGAGGTTCATCAAAGGTGGTGGTAAGGGTTTTGAATCCAGTGTAGTCTAAAGAGGAAAAAATATTTATTATGATGGAAAGCTATATACGGCAATATTGGTTTATGCCTGAGGCCAAACACATGGACTCTTCGTTTAAGAAATAACCTGGCCTGGTTAATGTTGACACAGTCTGGGAAGTTGGACCTCGGTATTTAATAATATGTAGAGATACAAACAGTGAAATAGAAAATAGAAAAATAGAAAAAGTCGTTAAATATTAACGTAGAAGCGATAAAGAGGGGTGCCAAAACAGGCCATTTGTTTTTCTTCCGAAGAGTCAAGCTATGCTAAACAAACTAAACAGACTAATATATGGCTTGTGCTACTGGGTTAAAAAGGCTTTGGCAATTTAGGTATCTTTTTACGACAAAACGGGAGAATTATGATCAGACTAGAGGGCGATACTGTATTCTGTAGTAAAGTTAGGATTGCTGTCGTGAATATTTCCCGATTCTTCTTAGCGTCAGAAGGTACTCCAACCTGCATCCAGCCTACAACATCACTTCAAATGTTACTTCAATAATACTCCAACAATTGTCACTCAATGCGGCTCATCGTGTCATCCGGACGGGGTTCATTAATTCTTTCAAAACCACCCCTCTGGAATTATTTCGCGTGAACAACGGTCCAATTATCTCGCTCAGGGAGTGGGCCACCTTTCCCCCCCAGCGATCCACCATATTTGATCTACATACCTATGAGGGAGCAGTGCGACCCAAGGCATTGGATGGTGCTACATATCAATGTGGGATATTTTGTCGTTGATGTTTATACCAAATAGCTAATCTCGGCTACAGTGCCTAACGGAGCCTCAATGCGGCCAAATGGACAATATCAGCAAAGTTTAGTTCGGCGGCTGACAGGCAATGACTGGCTCGTCTATTGCATACCTCAAAGTAAGCAATCACCTTAGTAGATACAAAAGTGGCTTTGGCTGACTCATGATGTCTCGTGCAATTAGATACTCCACTTCCCAATAAACTGATTCTAGTGCATGAGCACACAGATCATTATTCAACGCAACCAGCTGTAGAGATGAGTCTTCAAGGTAGCTATTATCAAGCGAAACTGGCACTTAGTCCTGTTCTAACTACATTATAGCTCTCAATACAAGAATTACAAGGTTCTTGCAAGGTAGCGGGACAGTTCATACTCCGATTGATTGGCTGGCAACTTATAAGCTATCTTCTTGGTCTGCCCGAAAAGCAGCCGCAAACCTGGAAGCTGTAGTTAATGAGGATCACTTTGTTGGCTAATTGTTAAAGGCAACAATAATATGAATATTTGTCACTAGTCTCATTATACTTCCAGTATTTCTCACCTCTACAAAAATTTACTACTTTGAGCTTTGATTTTGTATCACTTGCTCTATAGCATTGTGTCGATTTGTCACAGCAATAGCGTAGTGAATACAATGTATCAACGCAAAGGGCTTTAAGCCCCATCCGCTGCAAACAACGACTTTCATAACCAGATGTTACGCCTCTACAATGCTTGTGCAACATGACCTCCTTCCTCAAATTAGCAGTGACCAATTGGTGGGCGTTGGTTGCTAGGGGCGCCGCAGTGGAAAGGGGGTAGCAGCATTGGTAGGCTTCAATATAGCAGGTGTTGAATCGACATGGTCAGACCCGTCGGGACCGCATATCATTGCAGTGATTGCCACGTTGAACAATATCGATAAGGTTACAATCATTCATAGTAGGATAGCTGAGGCTGTTGAAGGGCTGATCGCAAATTCAGACGAGATAAGGCTGGAGAAGTTGAACTGTAATTCGAAGGTGGTCATCGTGAAAGACATCGGTGAAGTCAACGATGTTACAAGTGAAGACTAGGCGAACAATAGCGTTGCTATTTTTAGGTTCCTTTGTTTGTTAAGAGGTGTATTCTCCTTAGTCTCATCTACGGACCCATCTATAATCATTCTGATATTTCTCCTCCAGAGAGATAACTGATAACGCAGCCAAGAAAACAATTCCCCAGGCAGCCAGTAAAGGTGGGAACAGTTTGCTTTGTGGTTATCAAAGCTAGAGATAGAAGTGCATCATGCCCTGTAGGTTGTGGCCTGAGAACTTTAGATTTTTGTAAACCCGTGATAAGCTTATAGATCGTGGCTCCATTTGAAGGGCATCAAAATAAGTTGCCCTGGGAGCCAGCGCATATTCCTGTTGGTAGATGGTTTGTACTCTGTTGTTTGCTGGAAAGAAAATGCCTACCAAAGTAATCGGCCTGCCCGCGCGAACTTGGAAACTACGAATAGGCGTTAGGCTATGAGATTGAACTTTAATGCCTAATTATCAGGGATCACGGTAGTGAGTCTGAAAGTGGTAAAAAAAAGTGTCTGATTCTCTTCTACTAAGGTCTTGAAGACCTTATACCTAAGTTCTACTGTTGCTAAAGGAAGGTGCGTCGGACGTTGAGTCCGAACGCCAACGCCAAGGGCGTTCTGACAGTAGTTAACGCGTGCCACCAATGAGCTTCTGCAGCTCTGTTGATAAAGATAGAAGAGCTATAAGTGAATTGTCTGGTTTAGTAGGAATGCATTTCGTGTAAAATTGAGAAATTCTGGCCCAGATTCTAAAGTGTGCTTTACCACATTCTGTCTCGTTACTGGAAGCAAAATAGGGAGTTTTTTCAAGCCCAAATAACCCCCCAAAATAGAGCAGAGTAATGAGCAGGTGGGAAGCCAGCTAGAATCAATATAAGGTCTAGCGTTGCTTCCGTCCTCTCTGACAAATATCTTGTCGCATTCCCAATACATCTGATCTGCCGCAAAATGAATGGTTCTTCGTTTAAAGAGACGCGCCTAGAGGCTCTTAGAGTATAAAAGATACCGCATTTTCATCTGCTATTCCGAAATACATGTCACCAAATGCATCGTTCTGATTCCGATATGGAATCTTCAATAGTGTAATATATGGCGCTAGACCGCCATTAGAGTCGACTAGATATACTTCCACATGTCTCACTTCCAGGACTCTTGACGAAAATTTGGAAGATTCCTCAATCTTTTCTCTCTAAGTAGTATATTTGCAACGAAGGTGGATCCCATCACATGTCGACAGCCAGTTTTTGGTTACATCGATCGTTTTATTCGATCTTAGAATTGAACAAGGCGTTGTAGTATATGTCTAGACGCAATACCATCTGAATTTGGATTCTTGGCTTGTTTTGCTGTGTTGATTAAAGACCGAAGCTTCAAGATTATGAACCCATTATTGCATAAATAGTCTCGCTGCATGGCTACTTGATCCGGAGAATATAACGATACACTTTGGAGCTTGCCGGCACCCTCTTCACAATTGTAGACCTCTGAGTATCCTTTGGTTTGGGGGAGGGGGGGACTTAATCTAGAACCCGACTGCTAATGAATGAAATTACAGACACGACACCCAACACTTTTATCTCGGATATGTGAAACACTCAATACGATAGACGATATTGAAAGCAGGAGCGCAGCTTCATGCTCATATTTCAATGAAATGCTGGGCAGTTCGAGAATGGCATCTAATATTAATACCGAACACGCAGTTGCAGTGTGTGTCCGATCTTGTGAGATATCTGGTTTTGGTTGAGTTTCCTCCATTAGAACTCGACTAGACTACCTCAAACAGTTTTTATTGTCTTAGAAGCTGGACGCCAGTCAGATTGCATTCAGAATTGATATCCAAAACTCATAGCTACAAAGGCAGTGCCTCGCAGAAGCGGGGTGGTGGAGTAGTGGTGGCATTCTGCTATTGGTATCGCCTGCACCTTGGGTGCAATTTACTACAAGTGATTGGAGGCTACTGGCGTTCATTAGAACCGAACACAATTTTATCCGTTGACAACACAAGGAGGCAAGGTCCTTACGTTTGGCTCTATTCAGTACTAGAGTTGACATGTACTATACGGTGTATCTAGGAATCTTTGGAAGTTTGGAAGCAGGTTTGACTCATCGTAGGCAGGCAGGCGAAGAAAGGAATTGTATACTGATTCTCTTTGAGTCATAAGTACTCACTAAGTTAAAGCAATACTCTTAATCTGAAGTTAACTGATAAACCTAACATTACAAAAATAATGTAGGATTTCAAAAGCGAGCTGTTAAGTGCATTATATGTACAAAACACGAATTCCATAAGCAAGGGGTATCTTAAAATGTACGCATCTCCCAACTCCGAGAATATAGCTCTTGTATCGCATATAATATCAAACACGATCATTAAATCATTCTATCCGGCAAACATAAACTCGACTATGAGTGAGAAGTTTGTAGAGGCGCCGGGTATCCAGACGGTGTTGTAAGAGGGAATATCATGACTCATGCTTCATGAAATATCAGGAAGGTTTCCATTAGATGAAGTAGTTTGATCTATAGCAGATGATTTTGTTCCGATTTGAAGGGAAATAGGGCATTTCATAACTCGTGACTTCTCGATGAGGGTCTAATTCGTGATGCATAATGCGGTGTTCAGATAATGTCAGCCTTAGTGTTCGGGTTATAGTCCAAGGATATGTTCAACTATTCGGCGTCGGGGTTGGATTTTACTGGGATGGCGGTTGTCTGGTGGAAGGCGGATTATATTGGGGGTGACGTGGAGGGGTCGAATTGCATTCAGAGCTTATCAAACTATAGCCAAGATCGAATAGCAAGTGGACAAGTTGATGCTAGTCACATGAGTACCCCGGGTTCTCGAGAGTCATTCCTCGTTGGCAGTGAACTTATAAGCCTTTCAAGTAGGGCTCGCCATCGAAGTTTCGATAGAAGCATGTCTCTTGTGCATCAGTGGAGAATTTCGCAATTCGGCTACAACTCCGGCCCATCCCATTTTCTGCGTTCCTCCAACATGATCGTTATGGCCTATAGCCTGGGTGGTGATTCGCCTTAACGGCGGTTTGCGCGTAATCGCTTCCGTCATGGCTTGAGGTAGGCTGGGACGTAGTTGCATCCTTGGAGTGCTATATTGCTTCTCTGGATCTTTTGCTGGCGCTGGTTCCGCCGCGCTCTTCGATGCGATCAATCCCATATAAACGACTAAGAACCGCATCCTCAACAAGTCCAACCTTCTCATTCTCTCTTCTAACCGTTTCCTCTTCGCTGCCCAAAATATTCTCGTGCTTGAACGAAGTCGTGTTCCCCCATCATCTATCAACAGCTTGTTCAAGTCCTCCCTCAGATCGTCACCGCACTTTTGTATCTCCCTTAGCAATCTCCCCATACGTAGCTTATCTTCCAAGCGTGTTACTTTGGCTACATCTTTGTCGTAAGACTCGTTCTCCTGTATGGAGAAGTCGACAGTATCGAGGAATGTAGTTATTTCGCTCGGCGCTGCAATATAGGCCTTTAAAGCATAAGCATGTTAAGAAACTGAAGACGAAAGGAGATTTACCGTGGTGTACGACGCTACAACCTGAGAGAGCAAGAACAGACTGACGATACAGGCGGTGAGAAGCAAAATTATGGTCAGGAGAGGGAGATCGCTCGAGACAGCCATTTGAAGGGATGACGAGAGGATATTGAGATACTAGCGATGTTTTCCCATACTTAGCATACTTGGGGAGAAAGATTGGAGTGGTGGGAGACGTGTTAATGGTTGTAAGGCAAGATGATTTCACAACGAAGAGGCACTCCACCTATTGAAGCAACATCGGCCCCTGCCTGCATATGCATCTATGCGGGTTGGAATTACGCCTATTTCTCACAAATGAGAGAAATTTCGGGGTTTAGACTAGACGACAAATAGAAGGATAGGCAACAAGGAAAAATATATATACGGTATACTTGGTCTGAGTAAATAATATGAAGTGAATTTAAAGATAAGAGTTGCTAAGGAGAAATGAAATCTTATCCCACTTCGCCTACCACTAGAAATGCTTGGCACTATGCCCCTCCATAGAATCGACGAACTGAGGGGAGACGGGTAGTACGACGAACGAAAGACTTATTACCTTATTACGCCCCAACCTAACCTCCATAAACACGATGGCGGAACCTCCAGCCCCTTTACCTCCAATATTCAGTCACCCATCGAGTAGTCCTCCGCAACTCATAACTCAAGGTGCAGAAGCCATCCTCTATCGCTCAACCTACCTCCTCCCCACACTTCCCTGCGCTCTTAAATACCGTCCTCCGAAACCGTATAGGCATCCTATCCTTGATCTTCGGCTTACCAAACATCGCATCTTGTCCGAGGCACGAGTTCTGCTGAAATGCCGGCGAGAAGGTGTACCCGTGCCAGCTGTGTATGCGCTGGATGAGACAGCTGGCTGGTTGATGATCGAGTGGATTGAGGGAGAGGTAGTCAGAATACGACTGAATGAATGGTTGAAAAGACGAAAAGAAAATGGTCATGAGGAAGAAAATGACAATGAGGAGCTGTTGAAGTTCATGGGAAAGATTGGAAGTGCAGTGGGAAGAATGCATGCGATTGGTGTTGTACATGGGGATTTAACGACAAGTAATTTGATGCTGGCACCGCGGAAGAACGAAGGGTCGAACGGAGATGCAGACACGGAGGGCAGTTTACTTAACGGGGATGTTATACTAATCGACTTCGGGCTTGCCAGTGTGAGTAAGTTCGAAGAAGATCGAGCTGTGGATTTATATGTGCTTGAACGCGCCTTTGGAAGCACACATCCACGAGCGGAAGGCCTATTTTCAGAAGCGTTAGTTGCTTATGGGGAAAGCTACAAAGGGGCTCCTGGTGTGTTGAAGAAACTGGAGGATGTCAGGATGAGAGGAAGGAAACGAAGTATGCTGGGCTAAGACTCATTAAGCCATTAAGTCTCGTTTCGGCATACGGTAAGCAAACCCAATTCTGGAGTATGCCGAGTGCAGCAGTCCAAAGTGCAGGTCCTATATACAAAAAGATGGCGTTTTCTACTTATATCTAGAGCCATTAAGATACCTGATATGCCCCTTCTATATATCCTTCTATGCAAAATATTTCATCAAGCTTCACCTAAATCACTCGGCTAGCTCTGCGACTGCAAAGTAACCCTTATTCTCAATGACACCTCGATCTCGTACAACTGCAGTGTACTTGACTACCCACTGAGGAGTCAGCTCCCCTTTCATTCCGTCTAGCCCACGCTTGGTTTCGGAAAGTAAACCTGCTCCTTTGGGGCCTTGACCCAATATCTCTCTTAGGGTGCCTTGGGGTAGTATATCGGTACAATCGCGGTGGGTGAGTAGTTCGACATTTTTGGCTTTTGCAAGCTGTATAAGGGGTGGCGGAACATTGCAGCAGTCCTTCAGATTAATCTGGTCAACCTGTGGCGCAACTTTGACGCTTTCTAGGAATCTAGATAGTTTCTCACTTCCAAATTCTGCAATACCCAATCTCTTAACAACACCTTGGCTATGTAGCTCTTCCACCGCTGCCCAAGAATCAATCTCCTCTTGATCATTTCCTTGCACGGCATTCTTCTTATCTGCCGCCCACTCGCAATCGCCGTCGAATGTTAATCCCGGAAAGGATACAATCAAAAGATCGATATTCTCTATTTTGAGCTCTTTCAATACAAATGCCACAGCATCTTTAGTATATTTTGCTCTCTCCTCGATAGATGCACCTGGCAAGTAGAATAATTTGACCGTGACATCATACTGGCTTGGGTCTTCAAGTAACCCAGATAGAGACCAGTCTATGGTAGGGATATAATAATCCGAGCCTTCTCGAGTTGTCCAAGTAGATACTTGAGGTCGTGTCCTCTCCTTATCAGTGCCATTCACGTTGCTTCCATTTGTTTCAGAGAGCGGAGGTGAATAGTCTTCTTGCGCTGCGAGAAAGTTGGATCGAAGTGAATTTGTAAGCTCGAAATTGGATCTGTCTGTACCTGGTTGCCGGATGATGGAGGGACCGCCCATCACAATATTACTGATACAGCCATGGTTAGTAGTGTCTTTGGGTGCTTGACGGGGAACCTAAAGTGCTTACGAAGTGGAAAGTATTAATCGCGTCATGATGGGCCTATGTTATGAGAGAATTGTTATAGAAGTGAAGTGGGTGGAGCAGCCTGCTTTACAGCCTTTTCTTGAAGGTAGTATTTCAACCAGCTCTCTTCGACGATTCGCGGGAAGAGAGGTGAGAAAGAGACCTTAAAGTATTTACAAGAATAAAAAGTAATCGCTGGGGTTCGGAATTGAATTTGCTAAAAAGTATCTCCACGCTTTTGTCCCATTTATGAATCCTGCTCCGGTGGTTGGAGGGGTGGTGCTCCTGTTTTGGCGCTTCCGAGAAAACCCCGACCGCGCCAAGAATCTGTCAACATCTGGCCGACTCCACGCACAAACAAACCGACACCGCCTGAGATTCATCTTCTTTTGGCTTGTGAAAGATGGCTATTAAGTAAGTCTACTAGCCAAATTTACAGATGGCTAGTTCTGACCAGTTCCAGCTACTTGATACTGCTCTCGCGGCAAGGCAAAGTTGTAAGTGGTCTAACCCCACGCCAATCAAGAAACGCAGTCCTCTGGATAGCTACTTCTTATTAGACTATCTGCTGACTGCAAGCCAGAGACTCGCGAAGTGGTTCACTACCCTCTCTCCCAAGGAGAAGAGCAAGATTGTCAAAGATGTCTCTCAGCTTGTGCTAGCTCGACGGACTAGAATGTGTAACTTTTTAGAGTACAAAGGTGAAGAGCCTAACCCTCTCATTGAGAGTAGCTTTACTGACAATATTAGACTCGAAGATTGTCTATCGACGTTATGCCTCCCTCTTTTTCATTGCAGGCTGCGCCTCAACAGATAATGAGCTTATAACCCTCGAGATTGTACACCGATATGTTGAGCAAATGGACAAATACTATGGCAACGTGTGCGAGCTAGATATTATATTCAACTTTCAAAAGGCATACTTCATCCTTGATGAGCTACTATTGGCAGGAGAAATGCAGGAGAGTAGTAAGAAGAATGTACTGCGCGTCATATCGGCACAAGACTCTATCGAGGATACGGAGGTGAGTTACGCATGTTTTTACGTTCCTGTATCATTACTTTTTGCCAATTCGCACATATGGAACCCTTCGCAGCAGTTTATTCTCATCTGCTGACACAATCCATCTATTGCAGGTTGAGGTAAGCTCAAGAACTTTTAGATATCCATATATTCTAGTGGAGTCAAGACGTTCGTAGATGGTGGCCCGCGATTATATCCCTGGGCTGCTGAACTGCTCCAAACATCTTGACTTCCGACTTCATCTAGATGACGTTGCTAATTATCGAACAGGAAATGGTTACGAAAATAATGTGACGAGAAGTACAAAATGTACATTATACTTACGAAGGATGGCTGGCGTCTGGCGAATAGAACATACCAATCAAAGCATGGATCAAAATGTTATGAAGCCTTGTCCAACTCATGAAACTAACACAATTGTTCTCGTGTTTAGGCAGAGGAACAAGTTGTCGCAAGTCTGCGCGAATCTGGTTTTCTCTAGAACCATCTAGGCATATAATATTCTGGAGGTATCTTACATGATAGCGAAAGTCTTGTCGGCCGACCCGATTTATGATGCTCTTAGGGATATAGCGTTCTAGCTAATACTCGGAGTTGAAAGCGTTTGTTCTAATGTTTCGGCAGGAAAGGATACTAAGAGTCAATGATAAGTCCATTTGAAGAACACGATGTGTCCTTTGCCTTCTTTAATGGGTCTTGCAAGTCTTGTTACTAACATAAGCTTGAAGTCCTGACCGACTATCGGTATTTCTTTCAATAAGAAGGCATTGCGACTAGCGGCCATGACATGCTCCTATTTCCTAGGAGTAACTTGAACTCGTGTCGTGATGGATAGCCCCAGTCCAAGACCATGTTAAAAGCTTTGCCAGGTGCAAGTTCCTACAAGGTTGAGAGAGGTTTGTTTCAAGTCGGAAGGATCCTGTCATCGGAATAGTCTGGGATTAATCGCAGCTGCTGGTACAGCTAAGCTAGCTATACTTCGGAGACAGTTGGGAATACTAACTACCCATCACAGGCGTCTCATTTTTAAACAATTAACTAATTGCTTTCTCCTGATGGGAATGATGAGCACTAAAGTTCTTCACCTATAATATAGATCGGTTTCTAGAACTCCCGAACTAACTATTCTTTGACTAAAAGTGGGAGGTTAAGACAACACCTCATTTATCCTAGCAATCGGGTCTGGCAAAATGGAGAGTTGTGGGACGATGGACACTATTATTCGTATCATGAAATGAGTGGCACCATCGAATTATCACTGTCGACAGGAACACATCGTTTGAAATCGTTACAGCCATTATCGACGCGACGTGGGGCGGTTTACTGGTTGTCAGCCTCTATCTCTTGAGGCAGGATGTCGTCAAGTCACCAAATAGGCTAATCGGGACTAGCTTGCCTTGGCGCCCCCTCCCGGTCTATCGCGCGTCCCAGACATCACCAGCTCCTGTATCGCAACTGCTGATTCACCACGACACCATCTACAACTCACAGAAATACAAGAAAATGAGCCATACCTGCTAGACATTCGTCTAGCTTGAAAAACAACTTGATTCAGCCTTCGCAGCCAGCGCAGGAAGGATCATACTTGCATTTCAGCCTCAGCAGGTCAAAGAAACCAATCAATACCAAACAACTTGCTGCAATCCGCAGTGTTATCCATCAAATCGCCATCGTCTTGCGATACCCCAGAGGCATCAAGGTTCCTGGTAATTGTTCTCCGAGTCTGAAGAGTCACCGCAAGGTTGCCATCTCTACAGTACACTCCTCGGGTTCCGTTCGCCACACGCTTTTCCTCCAACAGTGCTCAATCTCTACCTCCAACCCACCAAAACTGCGTTATTTCAATTCAGTACCTATTTTACGGTTATTCAAACGCAAAAATGAAGTTCCTACCACTTCGAGACTTTGATGAGGTCGACGCGGCCTTGAATTTCCACACACCCGATTGCCAAGTTATCGGCTCCTGTTCGGTTTATACAACGAAGGCTGCGGGATCGGACAAGAAGTTGTACAAAAACATCGAGAACTCTTTGGAGTCGCAATACGAATCTCTCCTCCGAATTTCTGCCTCTGTTTCACCCCCTAACGATTCGTCACTCAACCTGTCACGATCCAGCCCCTTTGGTCCTTTGAGCCAGGGATCAAGTCGTCGGACATTTGCGTATCTCATAGCGACACTTAATGCGAGCCACCCAGATTACGACTTTTCACACAATCTCAGACCATTGGATTTTACAAGGGAGCGAAGCTTGAAGGCAGTTATTAATAACATCGACTCTGCCCTTCTCAACCTTAGGCCATGTCCAGGAATGAATCTCCAAGTTCCTCCACAAACAGGTTATGCCGCGCCTGCGACTGTGCCTAGCCAAGTTTGGGGACCGCATATGTGGTCGGTGATTGACAAAGAAATGGGTCTGAACGATTGCACAGTTTACAGTTGGTCCCCACCAGATGAGCCTTTCGATGATGACGAAGGTGCGATTTGGAGCTTTCACTACTTCTTTTTCAACAAAGATTTGAAGCGGGTGGGCTACCTTTCTGTCCGGGGAGTTCCTGTCATTACTCCTAGTTTCCGAGAGAGGAACCGTATTGCTAAGAGGAGCGCTAGTGGATATGATGAAGGCGCAAACAAGCGTGCTAGGTTTTGGTTAGGAGACCAGGCTGCAAATATCACTAATGATGAGGAAACAGACGAGTATGAAGATCCAGGCCTCGGAATGTGGAACACCAGTGATTACGACGAGTACGATGATGCAGATGACGAGTCTGATGAGCACACTTATAAAGGTCCGGTTCGGGGAGTTAGTGAGGACATCGCGGCGTCGATGGATATGGACTATTAAGGGCTTAATTCTGAACTATTGGACTTCAGCGCATGAGAAGTATTGGTGGCAATTTGCGGATGTCTTTTTCTTTGGTCTCATAACTGCCATTTGGTGTTGTACAATTGCTTGTATTCCTATTAGGATATATGGGGCTTGATGCTATGCGGCGTTCAATCTGGCCGGTGAAGGCGATTTGGGTTGGCGTTGGGGAGTTCACATGAATTTATGGTTTACAGTAGCTCAACGCTGTTGTGACACCTTTTCATACTAAAGAATTCTCTAGTTTTTATTGGAATATATACTAATACAATTTCGCGAAGAAGTTATAGATGTTGAAGTGGACGATATCAACCGTGCAAAAAGCTTTGATACCTGCAAACCAAGTAAAAGCGTCTTTATGCACTATTTTGTTTACTTTCATGAGTTGACCACTTTTTATTTGTCCCCCGATTTGTCCGATTCATACTTGGTTGTTATTGGATTAACGTATATCTATTTCAGATACCAATCAATAGCTTGTTCAGACGCGGCTTGCTTAATCCCCCGCTCAACGCTTTGAATAATAGAACGCACTAACTCCTCCCCGACAATCCCTTCTTGCCAAGTAAATCCTAATACCATACAACGATCGCCACCAGTCGCAACTGCTATCGGCAGCACACATCCACTCGCAAAAGCACTACGACTGAAAACCGTTCTTCCAGCCCCCATCTTCCCTCTCCACAGTTGCCCATGGCTCCGACATTTGATATATCGAAGCTACTATCTCTCTCTGTCCCAACTTTTGAAGAAAACACCTCTCTCATATCTGGAAATTTCTTGAACCTCCCTACATTGATCTCTCGGCCCTCACTTTTAAGGTACTTAACAATGTTATGTTTTGTACGGCGTGCTTCGTCCCACGAAAACGACTGTAGAGCTGAGCGAGAGTATTCCACAGAGCAAGAGTCGATCCAAACTCCAAAACTCTCATTGGTGATTATAGAGGGAAGCCAGTGTCGAATATTAACTGGTATCCCAGCAGTGAGATCGGTGAATTTGTCGGGAAGGTTTTGGAAGATGGAGGTTGCGACAATTGTCAATAACGTAGCCGTGACAGTAGTTTCGTGGGCTCGGCATGCAAAGAGGAAGCTGGCTGTTGTAGTTTTGGAGATAGCCACAGATTGGAACTTGGTGGTTACTGGTAATGTAATCTTTCCTCCACTCCATAGTGCTGCCTGTGGTGTGGCTGTCTTTGGCGGCGGAATGGAAAGGGGATGAAGAAGCTCCAGGTTGGGTAAGAGTTTAAGTATTGATGGTTTGACAGTTCTGTTAAAACCCGGAACAACAGCGCAGTTGAGAGCTTGGAGGAAATGTCTATGAAATATTATACCAGATGCTCCGTCACCCAGGGAATGATGGAAGATAAATGAGCCTATAAAAGAAAAATCTCCATTGTCGGGATCAAAGATTACAACAAACCTCCAGAATGGCAACTCGCCATATCGGTATTTGAAAGGTGTATTGTGCTGCTCTTGCAACATTTCATCAAGCTGCACATCTTTTCCACTATCGGCAGTAGCTATTTTCTTTCGAGGGACAAACTCTACAGCATCTTCAAGGTTTATTTTCTGTAGACTTGCAAAATATGGAGAGGTTGAGTTTTCATTTACTGTAATACAAGAGAGAATAGGATGGCGACGAATCACATCTGAGAGAGCTTGGAAAATAGCTTCTTGAAGATCAACTGTTTCTTGGGAGGCGTAGTTGTAAGTGACAGATATTCCTACGTTGTTGAAAAAACCTAAGTGGTGCCTTGCCGATGAAAATTGCTCAAATTTGCCTAATTACCGTCAATTCAAAAGATTTAAAAAAAAGTGAAAAACGTGCATTCAACTCACCTAGTGGACGCAGATTTTTCAATTGCTCAATGCTGATGGTTGAATCGGCCATCCTTGATGAAATTATGAATTATATAATTTACGCCAACCAAGTATACACTACAAATTACAGACGGTAAGAGTAGCCTATTGAACACTTTTTTCAAAGGTCGAGCTTTTGTTGTTTGTGGAAGAGAAAACTACGAAAATCAGCGTGAAAAATACGAGGCTTATGTAGTAGGTTTACAAATTTACGCTAAACTATTTAGAGTGATTTATCTGTTAGGCTGCATGACCAGCACTGCAGCCTATTTCTATTTTCGAATAATTTCAACTATGAAATTTACCTCCTTGACTCATAAGTGTTTCTTGTTAGGATTATTGGTGCAAGCTGTGTCCTATAATTATCTCTCTCCCTTTGCTGATACTCATCTATTTTCTCTGTTTATTTAGGTAGGTGTATAGCTTCGTCGTGTAATAAAGAGGGCTCCCTTAGCCATTCTCTACCTCTATCGCATCATAACCAATTTAAGTTTGTCTTTGTTGTAGCTGTATAAGGCAGAAGGAATCTGTGCTTGATTCGTAACTCTCGTTTCTCTTAGTTCCCAAGTAAAGAATCGGTTTAGATTACGGTTGAAATAACGTCAAAACTCTACCAGATTGCAGGCGTGAGAAGTAACCAATATGCAAAATTTTCTCGGTGTATACTGCAGGTTGAGAGGATTTGCGGGCTACGGCTATAGGTGTATTACTCACATTCATGATCCACGCCATGTTATATGAGGCTAGTCACATGCATCACATGCATCACTTGCACACATGAAAAAAGTTTACACCGAAACCAAGCAAGATGCCAAAGTCATGAATTTCCAAGCGCTACTTGTAGACTACCCCATTGGATGAGTCTATCATGGACTTAAGAACGCGCCCAGAAATCAACTGAGCCGGCTGATCCTGTATCGCTCAGACGTTCCCCACTCTAATACCACCAGAAAACTATTCTTAAAAGCTTTGCGGAATGCATTTTGTCTTGCTACAAAATGTGAAAAGTCAAAGTTTTAGTGCTACCACATTCGAGGCTTGCTAAGCCTATTCTATAATTTAAGCAAGCTAAATTAGGAGGCGCATTGAGTCAATGAGCTTTCCATAATACAATTCAATGTTTGATAACTTAGTTGTTTGACCATAGTGATGAAGCCATACTTCCTTATGGTCGGATTCTCACTCTGTCTGCTGGCATAGCTAGGGAGAGCTTTGCAAGTTTGGCTTGTTGAATTTGGGAAATGATGCAGGTATGAGAACAAAAAACATGGAGGGGAGTCTAGAATGACCATTAGCTGTGGATAAAAGTTAAAAGGGTCATCGGGAGACGTGAATTCCTTCATCACGATATCAGTCTAGATCATTTTGGTACTCTTTTACTCATCAAGCTATTGCCTGAAACAGTATCTCTTCCGGGGTTGATGTAGGATATCAAGAGAAGCAATGCCATGTTTGCAAAGCTTTAAGCTTGGTTTTTATTACGAAGGTTTTTACTTTGAGTGTGTGAAGCGTTTAATACACTACTCATGGGGTAAAGTATCAGGCAGGATCTTCTGTATTTGCTAAGCGAGCCCCTTAACGCGCCAAGATTATATCACCAACCCGATCATTAGATCATCCACATATCCGTGAAAGGTTACAATCAGGAGTCTCTGTCGGCCATGAAGATGCTCCTAGAACAAAACTTGTCTATCCTTACCCATGGGGCTGTACATGTATTGACTCTGATGGGTTAATTGATACTTGGGCTAGTGACTATTCGATCCCAAACAACCCCTACTTCTTCCAAGCAGTAAGTGGCATTTGTAGTCTATTTATGCTCAACGCTAAATAATGTTAGCCGTTTGCAGGGCTTGTCCCTCCGATCACATATCACTTCACTGTTAATCTCATGAGCAATGTAAGTCATCTCAAATCACCGCTCGAACAATCTGACATCCCAACAGCACTCCGGAGACAACACCCAAGGGTAATTAGACCGTAAGATACTTAAAAGCTTCTTCTCTGTATCTGGTCCGGATGGAGCGCACGTGTGGACTCCGGGCCATGAAAAGATCCCATAAAACTGGGACAAATGTGCTTCCACTAATCCATATGATGCTGCACGTGCAGTGGTAGGTCTCTACGATGCCCCTTCACCTTCCGTTCTAACACTTTGCTAGACTGACGCAGTGATATTGGTAAACAAATATCATGAAATAATTCAGATTGGTGGTAACACCGGTACCGTGAACTCATCTACCGGAGTCAACCCAGGAGATATCACCGGCGGGGTCTTCAACACTGCAACACTTTTTCAAGACAATAACCTTGTATGTTTTGCCTTCCAAGCTGAGCAGCAGGGAGGCCTTTGATCTGTGCTTTCGGGCATTATTTCGAACATTGCCCTTGTTATTGCGTAGGTGAATAGTTATCTCACCCGGTGCTACAAAGCCTAAACTGCCCAGCTTTGCCGACTTTCAATCAAAGCGCGAGCGCGTTTGATAAGTTCCCAGGACATGGGTACCATCCTGCACCGATAATTTGACAAAGAGTAAATGCATTGGTAGTTGTAAAACAGAGACTCTTAAATTTGGTCTTTCTCGAGATTCCAAAAATGTTTCTTTTCCTGTTTGCTTCATGAACTTGGAAAATATGCTAGCTACTTTTTGTCACTAAAAGACTACCTTTGGATCGCAAACTCTTTTTATCATATGTTGGAATACTCTCTACTGATAGAATTTGTAACAAGATTGTGTTTTCTGCAATTTTACTAGCAAGATCTGATATGTGCTTGGTCAAGTTTGAAGATTGGGGAAAAGAGTCTTAGGTCGATCAAGGATCAAGGTATATTAACTAGACTATACACTCGCGCGAACGAGCATCTATTAGTTACTTCCATTTGAGTACCTTGGACTCGTAGAGATGTGAGAATGGCTTGCGGTACTATCTGTTGAAATGCGAAATCTTTTGTTTCTTTCTTTCGTTCGCTTGTCGATCATCTCCCATTCAGCTTTCCAATTTTTGATGCTTTGCGTAAGATCCGGATCTTGATCAGCCAAAATAAATTGCGATGATTGGACTTCAATGGCTTGTAGTTGGATGCGGAGAAATTTCAGCTCTGACTGACTCGCTTCATGATCTTCTTCTCTTCTAAGCGTCAAAACCAGCTAGAGTAACATGCGGGGAACACTTACAGTTGTTCGAGCTGCTCTTCCAGATAACCGACTAATTGTTTTGCGGCTTCTATTCTTTCGACAAGTAATTTGTTCAAATGCTAGGCAATGCCATGTTAGCTTATTGGAGACATTGTGAGTCCTGAACGTACGTCGGTCTCTTCTCTTCTTGTACGAAGCTCGGCGACACTTTTAGCTAAACTAAAAGACCACAATTAGCTAAATTGGGGATTATTTTATTTTTACAAAGCACCTGTAAACTGAATGGAGGCTATAGAAACCATACTTTGCCGCAAGATTTTCTGCTTCGTTGGCGATCTGGATTGCTTTGAATGGACTGATGTACCGCTCCTGTTGAGCAGGTGCATTTGATAGGCGCATGCTCATGCTCCGAGTCGGTGTAGGGGGTCCCCAAAACACATCCTCGACTGACCTTGGACTAGTCGGTTCGTGTATATTTTTCAATCCTTTGGGAAGTTTTGGAGACTTTTCCCTTCCTTGTATGACGTCCTCAATCTGATCTACTCTGGAATGGATTTCGGTCATAGCAACCTCATCAAGGTTACCACCTTCAGACAGAAGAGTAACTAAATCACTGAGCCTATCAAGTAGAACATCTTTACTATCTTGAGCAAGGTCTTGGCTTGGGAGCTCGTCTCCCGAGCCTGTGCCAGTGAGTTGACGATAAACGGGCAAACTTGCAAACCCTAACTGTTGGAGGCTCATGATATCTTTTGATGTAAGAACACAAGAGGACCCACAGTACAGACGAGCTCTTCCATTCAGCAATATGCCGATGTTGGGAAATAAGGTATATTGCAATGGCAACGCGACGTGAACAGGTTAATAGTGCGTTGTGGCTGGAGTTGTGTTGGGCCTGGGCGGGTAAGGGGTTTATGTTTGTCCTTATTCCGGTTCGAATTGTGATTATTCACAACTCAAGGTATTAGATAACTTTGTACCGACTGAAGAACCTGCCCAAGCATGTTTCGAAGGCCATGTATAAATAAACTTTGTGGCTGGCTAGCGCCTATGCATTTAGTAACACACAATGCCAAGCAATGCCAAGAAAAGTATTTGGAGCCTAAGCCTGGGAGCCATCAAATATGGTAGTGGGGTTCCTGGCAGAATAACTTTATTTGTACTATCAGTCTGTACACCGCCTGCAATAATGCTGTGACTGTTCTGATTTGACTCTAAAGATGTAAGCTGTATTCCCACCTTTTGCACAGAGCAGAAATCTAACCTAATAAGTCTTAAAGACACTCGCCACAATGTCAATTGGGGTAAGCCAGAGACAATGTGTCTTATTTCTTCCAGCATACATATGGCTGATTGTTTACTAGGAAGACCTTCAACCTTCTCTGGAAGTAGTCAGAGACCTAATTTCAAAGTCAATTGGACAATCCAATGCTCCGAATCTAGTCCCCATCTTCAAGGAAATCTCTGCCGACCTCATCACTCCATCTGCTGCCTATCTCAAGATCTCGACAGATTCGAAATCAGAACTATCATTTTTATTCGAAAGCGCGGCCACAGAACAAGTAGGGAGATATAGCTTCGTTGGTGCTGGACCTAGAAAAGTCCTAAAGACTGGGGAAGGCCATGGCGAACAGGTTGATCCGTTGCCTGCACTCGAGGCGGAACTCTCGAAGAGCAGAGTTGCACAAATCCCAGGGTTAGCACTACCGCCATTAATCGGAGGAGCTATCGGATATGTTGGATACGATTGCGTGCGATATTTCGAGCCAAAGACAGCAAGGCCAATGAAGGATGTTTTGAAGGTACCCGAGTCACTGTTTATGCTCTTCGACACTATCGTGGCTTTCGACCGATTTTACGATGTAATAAAGGTCATTACCTATGTTCACGTTCCGGGTGATATATCTGGCATTTCTGATGCTTACAGCAAAGCTGAAACAATTATCAACGAAGTGGTTGAAGTTCTACTGGCACCTGATACTCCTGCTCCCTTTCAACCACCTATTGTACCCAATCATGAATATACCTCCAACATCGGACAGTCTGGCTACGAACAGCATGTGGTTGCGCTGAAGCAGCATATAACTGTAGGAGACATCATACAAGCGGTTCCATCACAACGATTCGCCAGACCAACATCACTACATCCCTTTAACATATATCGCCATCTTCGGACGGTGAATCCCTCTCCATATCTTTTCTTTGTGAATTGCGGAGATTTTCAAATTGTAGGAGCTTCGCCAGAACTTCTTGTGAAGAGCGAGGATGGACGAGTTATCACCCACCCAATAGCCGGAACTGTTAAACGGGGCAAGACTCAAGCAGAGGACGAGACCCTTGCCGAAGAGCTACGACAGTCATTAAAAGATAGAGCTGAGCATGTAATGCTTGTTGATCTGGCAAGGAACGACGTAAACCGCGTCTGCGATCCATTGACCACGCGAGTTGACAGGTTGATGGTTGTAGAAAAGTTTAGTCACGTGCAGCATCTAGTCTCCCAAGTGTCTGGCGTCTTACGACAAGGAAAGACTCGGTTCGATGCTTTTCGGTCTATATTTCCAGCTGGTACGGTTTCTGGAGCACCAAAAGTTAAGGCGATGGAGTTGATTGCAGAGTTAGAAAAAGAAAAGCGTGGTGTCTACGCAGGCGCGGTTGGTTATTTTGGTTATGGTAGTGTTCATGCAGACGGCACTGAAGACGAAGGTGCAATGGATACTTGTATTGCACTGAGGACAATGATGGTCAAGGATGGTGTAGCATATTTGCAAGCTGGTATGTCTACAAGTTGTCATGCTCGGCAATGGAAATTCTCTAACTAATCTTTTTAATTAGGCGGCGGAATTGTTTTTGACTCGGATCCATACGACGAATGGGTGGAGACGATGAACAAGCTGAAGTCAAACATTACTACAATCACCTCCGCAGAAGAGAAGTATATGCGGCTTCAGTCCAGACAGAAGTCGGAAGGATCAAGTTCTAGGTAAATTCGGAATAAGTCAACTACCATGTTCAAGGACTTGCTCAAGATACTCAAACATTGAAAAGAATTCTTGGGCTATATTGATATTATTGACTTGTCGTTTTCTAGTAGTTGAGTACTTAAGGTAGGTCAGCTTCGTACCTAGAACTTCTCTTCTGTGTTTCCTCATAGCCATCCCGCACCGGTTTTTGATTGTTCGAGATTTTGTACTTGTTTGAGGGCACATAGATTCTACAGACCTCTCCCATTTCGTTATTCCTACTCTTGTAACAATTGAATTGATTCCCATCAATGGCCTAGCTGACAAGGTTGACCAATCATGGACCATCCCTGGAAATCTACCCCTGAGATATGGATCAACAGGATTGATAGCTTCCCGTCCTCAACCAAAACACAAGTTCACGGGACAAATAACCTCAGCCGGCAGGAAAAGTTTCCAGAACAACTCGCAAACTCCGCGTTTTAGTGATCCTCACTAATAAGTTGATCCACCAGAAGAACGGGTCTTATGGCGAGCATGAATGCCCCCCCAGGATCTCATAATTCTTGGCGAAACAACGCATGAATACCCTCAACTCACTGCGAAATGATTGGATTTGCATGTTTCTAGCGCAAGCCCTACCTGGCAAACTTTTATGAAAAAGCACGCGAGATACACGATGGGCATAAATCTCATCTCATTAACTATAGACGTTCATGTCGTGTCCACATCTCATTTGTCAAATTTCTATATCTGTAAGCTGGTATTCAGTTTTTACGCCGTCCTTTTTTCTTTCTCCCCCAGACTCAGTTCTCAGTCAGTCATTACATACAAACCCTACATTCGTTTTTTTACCACAGTCTTTACAACACTAGTGTCGTTGGAGAACAAAGAGCGACGAGAATATCTCCGTAAACAACCAACTAATAACCCATGGGCATTTTCGAAATGGGCAAGAAACCAGCGCCGCTTCCCAAAGACCTCCCCATCACTCCTGGGGAACCCATCGGACCAACCAAAAGGCCAGGAACCTCCGGGACAGAACTCGGTCTTCGAGCCAACCGCGAGAAAGCGTCCAACGCGTTCCAGCGCGCTGCCAAAGCGGAGCAAGCTTACCGAGCGAAACGACAGGCTCATGCTGCTCGTGAAGATGTAACGGAGGGGAAGCTGCTTATCAAGCTTGGGATGAAGAAATTGAAGGAAGGCGTGGCATGTTATGGGAGGGCGGTAAAGGCAGTGCCGAGCATCTTGAGGGAGAGGAGGAATGGGGTGCGAGACAAGAAAATGGCGAAGAGGGAGGAGGAGGCGGAAAAGAAGAGAAAGAAGCTTGAAGAGGAGATCGAGAAGGCGAGGGCTGCGAGGGGTGAGCAGGGAAAAGATGAGACAGCGGCTTGAGTGGGCCTAATGATTTTCTTTTTTGTTGGATATGGAATTGGTGCGTTGCTTGGAGAGGATTTAATTGAATGTTATGGTTAACAGAAAGGAGGCAAGAGGAATGGGGGAGTTGGTGGTTTTCAGGGACTTGGGATAATTCCGGGCATATTTCTTTTGTTGTTGGATTTTTCTGGTGCAACAATACCCATACTCTCTTTCATTTGTCACAGGTGGAATCTTTACTCAATCACAGAAATAGCTAGAAAAAAAGAGCCGAAGAAGAAAGAATAGAAAGAATTTGGAAAACGCACAATACATCAGAAATACATAGTCTCTGGTGGACCCGTAACAGTGCCGCGGATGTCTCGATTGCATCACGTCTCTCAACATCTAACAAACCTTTAAATGCTATTTAGAAACCATACTGAGAGCCAAAAAGGTTCACGAGAAGATATAAAGAAGAGGTTAGCACTGACTTGATTGAAATGACAATCATTCGTTTTGAGGATCTATGCCTTAGATTCCAAGAGCTTTTTTGCTTAAAAGCATCGGCTGAGCTACTATAAAATAAAGCTCTTCTTCTTATGTCGTATTAGAAGCGACTAACTCCCTCCTCCACCATCTGGATACTAGTTGCATTTCACAATATTCTGCACTGTACCAGCACGCTCAGTTGTGAGCACCATACTCCTGGTTTTAAACCACAGGTCAAATCCAAGATCCAATGCTTATAGAATAGTTTCTCCCGAGTTCTCTCCCTCGAATCCTAGCTCGGCAAGTTTCTTCAATCGACTCTTGTCTTTTTTTGCTACTGTACGCTTGATATCCTTCTCGAGCTTCTCAACAAGTTTGAGATCGGCTTGTTCATAACCGGTTGGGATATCATCGTCTTTGTCCAAATCAATCTCTCCTAGGAGTAGGACGTTCTCGCCTCGAACGAGGAATATGCCTCGAGGTTTATCTGCAAACAGTCCTGGGCTTTCGGGAGAACTCGGTGGGATGAAAATGCGTTCGACTGTCGACTGTAAAACAAGGTTTGCTATCATTTGATGTTTAGCATGACTTGGGAACCAATTTGCATAGATATACGCGTGAGTAGAAAAGACATACCGAACTGGTCCCAGCTGCGTAGGACGCCAATCAGCTTCCTCCCGTCGCGGAGCGAAACCATGAGCTTTTCTACATAGTCATACATGTCAGTAATAATTCCTATATATCTAAATATATGCTATAGCATTTTGGTTTCCCCTTCAAGGATCTTGTATAGTCAGACAGCCAGCGAAAGCTGCTACAAAATATCCTGCGCTGAATATACGGAGCTCTTACTGTCTGTCATATCTAAGAGTTGCGCAGCAGTGGTGAACATTTGCGGAGGCAGCTGCTGGCTTTGCTGGGGTGGTTGACCAGGTCCTAATGGTGGTGGTGGCATTTGTGCCCCTCCTTGAGGCCCTGCCTGCTGCGCATCCTCGAGGTTGAGGTGCTCCATCGTATATACTGATGAAGATGTTATAGAGTCGAGAGTGGACAGCGCCAATCCATTACGTGTGAGTCGGTTAAACACTAAAGTGGTTGCGAGTCTTGAGGTTTGACGAAGGAACAACTACATTTGAAGGTTGGACATCAAAGTTCGGCTAAATATTGACCTCGATTGGATAGGTAGACCCCGAGGTTTAGAAGTATGAAATATATTTGTAGTTATGCACAAGTTAGATGGGAATTAATGCAGAAGAAATATCCTGTGACGTGAATTATGTATTCGCTGTGTTAGTACACAAGTCTTGTTATCAATTCGTATTCCAAAGTCAATCATGTATTTGTGTATGTGTGTTTGTGTGTTATTATCCTAAGGTAGTGTAGCTAAAGTAAGTCTATTTACTCTACGAAGCTGGTTCTGTTATCTGGCTTGATGATGATCCTAAAGTATGACTTCAGGGTTAAAGAAAGTAGAAAGAGATGAATAGAAATTTGTGGGTTTGTCATCAATTGAGAAAGTGCCAATTGTTTTCGAGGTCGCTTTGGGCTGGCTGCATTTCAAACATGAAGACATGGTCATTCGTGAGCACTGCAGTAGACCTGACTTGATTGTCTTCTAATGCCAGAAATAAAGAACAACGATATGAGAAAGACAAAAGCTAGAAAGCCCGCGAACCTATGCCTGTAAGACCCAGACCTGAATCTTGTGGGAAATTTTTCGTTTTGGGAAATTATTTTTTCTTGTTGGCTCACACAACCGGTATCCCAAACCCGCAATCAAACATCCAGTATATGCGCCGGTACTTCCTCATCTCGACTCGATCTTGACGGGGTAAGGCTTCGCATATCAGTTTAAAAGGAGCTGAACACCGGTACCACAAGGCTACCGCTGAATGGTGCAGCGCCTGAGTGCTTCTAATAGCTCTGGCCGAGCTCTGAGAGCCTCTGCAGCCTCAGTATATGTTGCCCACCGCCGGGTTCTTTTGTCCATCTCAGGCCATTCATTCTGTTCGGCGGTCACGGTAGCTTGGTAGAATTGATACAGCGCTTTCGGGGCTTCTTTCGATACCTGCTTGGGAGTCCTCGTTTCCTTGATCTGACCAAGATCATAGTCGATATTAATGTAGATGCCGGCCTCTTCCCATGCCTCTCGTGTCGCAGCTTGCATGCAGTCTTCGTCAAGCTCCCACCCGCCCTTGGGGAGTACCCATCCGGCACGTTTTGTAGACTGAATCAGGAGTACATGGCTTTTTGCTGCATTCAAAGGGACGATGCCTGCAACAAGTCGTTCTCCACTGTCAGAATAGCCTAAAACCACAACAAACAGACGTTAGCCTCGGCGCAGGAAACATAATCCCGTGGGCTTCATCTAGGATCATGAAGTCGCAAAATCTGAGTTTTCAAGTCTTACGTTGATTCGTTCTGCCAGTGCGAGATTCCATTGTGCGGCTTGAGCCCGCCATTGCTGCAGATGCGCAGATAGCACAGTAAAATTGAGTTGATTTTCCGAGCTGAATTCGGCTAGGAAAGTTGCTGGCTTCTTTTCTTTAAAGATCTGGCGACATGCTGTGGGGAGGGGAAGACGTTGGGGGCGAGTGGGAGTGGGTTGCAATATCGAATGCTGGTGGTATGTTGTGCAGTGTTGTGAATTAGGCAGCCTTGCGGTGCCAGTACAAACGAATTACCTCGACGGGTGACGCAAATCTGACAGTAGGTTGTGAGGTGAATCAGAACCGTAGTGTCGTGTGTCGAGTAGAGGCGGGTTTTTTTTCTTTGGTCTGGAGCTCTATAAAAAGACGGATCCCAGGTAGACCAAAAGCGGAAACGGACTTTGGTGCTTAGTTGAACGCAACGTCAAACGACGTGAACCCGGAGATTGACGATCCTGGGGCTGGGGTGGGCGGAGGTGCAAGTTTCAACGAAAGCAAAGAGTATGTATGATGAGAATATATAAAATCAATAAATGTGATTGAGGTTCGGCGTGAACGAGCTAAAAGGAAAGAAAGAAAGAAAGAAAGCAAGAAAGAAAGAAAGAGAGAAAAAAACCCCCCAACCTACCCTACCTAGCTACCAACTGTGCGAGCCTAGATACTTTCTCTCTCTCAGCCCATGGGTGCTGCCGGGTGCTCACCACAGTCAAGTCCAAATAATACGGCGTTAATGCCAAGGTGAAAAAACTAGCCGGGCTGGGTGGGAAGAAAATGGCCGTTGGGGTGAATAATACGGTAATAAAAGATTGTCAAAAGGGGATACAGGCAGACAGGCCAACTCGTAACAGGACGTGGTGGGCAATGGTCATATTAGGTGGTGGGGGTTGCATCTCGCCAGCTCCTTTAGGATAAGACCGACTGCAATACAACTCTTATATGTATAGGTAATTATCATTGCATTCTTCTACTGTATGGTATTGTATTGCATTGTATTGCACTGTATGGTAGGTACTGTATGTATGTATGTATGTATGTATGTATGTAAACCCTCCTCATCCTATTTATATCCATCTCCCTGGCTTGCCTCTCTATCTCCTATACTGTACCGTACTGTACTATATAGTCTGTGTGTATAACAAACCCCACGCAAGCTTAGATCTTCTATATATAATAATAATAATTCATATAACCCTAAGTCGCCCGCCCATAAAGCTTTTTGGCAAGGCATAATCCAAAAGAATAATCCAACACACTTTTGGCTTGGGTGTAGTAGCTTACATACAGTACCTACCTAAGGAAGGTACTTATTCGGTACACCTGAGATTTCCAATGATTGTCTCTCCGGTCCCGAGACCGGTATCTGTGTCCTGACCTGACCTGACCTGACCTCTCTCGCTCGCGTCGTCTCGCCTCCACTAACAACTCGATATTCCATTAGAAAGCCTTCCTGGGCCTCCTCCCGCCTCCTCCTCCC
>Ga0247734_1000728_pt1 | contig 27236 bp, 27 predicted proteins | sample UWRJL103311B2_FD_180933 | JGI IMG/M metagenome (GOLD analysis project Ga0247734, IMG submission 180933) | Plant litter microbial communities from Arlington Agricultural Research Station in Wisconsin, United States - UWRJ-L103-311B-2 | ecosystem: Environmental > Terrestrial > Plant litter >...
GGGGGGTGGGTTGTTAAATCCCAAATTAGCTTACTGCAGAACATTAGACCTATGAGATCGAAAGCAGGCAATACAGGCAGTAATTACTGGCATTGAATCCGCAATATAAGGGCAACACTTCCCTATGGCTCTATCTAGAAGCAGATTATGTAGTTTGTATTTAACAAAAGATACTAAAATATCAACTCTCACTATCACAAAATGTAGGCAGGAAACCGAAGTCACCGGCGTAAATCTGATCCTGGATGGCTAATTACTCTATTGTTTGCCATAATGGAACTGGCTAAGTATTCTAAAGAAATCGAAAGACTTTATAGTGGACGGACACGGCGCTAGTGAGGCGGATTAGCGAGAGAAAAAAGGGCGAAGACGAAGTAAAACACAAGTTTTCTTTTCTCTTCTGCCACGCGGCTTCACGCCTTTGTTTATTGTTTATTTACATATATAACTTGAATAAAATTTCCTAAGCACTAGCCTCAGTTTAGTAAATAAGCGAAACTTGATGTATATGCTTAGCTTCCTGAATGAAAACCCCTTTATTTTGAAGTTTGTTCAAAAGCGTGTTGGCAGGGCTAGGTAAGGAGGTGATATCAAAGTAGGAAATAGCTTTTCCTGCAGGTAAATCCCATCGACGAGCTTCGATGCAGTTGACTGTAGCACCTTCCTTCTAATGCTTGTCTCATATTTAGCTTTAATGGTCAATTTAGGACAATATCGGTGCAATCTACGTCAGGTATGCAACACATTTGTTTTTGATATCTATCTATGCAACCCAAAGAATTGCCCCACAAGCAACGAAAGGTTCGACACAAGACGAGAGATGACCTGGAAGAAAATTCTTGGCTACAACTAGTCCTCTGTAAAATAAAATAAATACAAAATGTAAAATGTAAAATACAGATGCAAAACAAAACTTGGGTATCATCTTTTCCCGTTCTCTCACTTTGAAGCCATCTTTTCCTACAACTCCTTTAGCTATAACCATAGCACACCAATACACCTGTTTAGAATATCTTCATCGCCGTTCCATTCCCTATCCCATTTCCGTTGATCTTGCCATGCCCGTGGCCATTAGCCTTTGCTTCCCCATTCGTTGTTGCCGTTGTGGTAGTGCCGGCAGAGCAATTCACAACCGCGCCAACCGGCCAGGCGAAGCTCTTACCGAGCGGCTCTCCCGCCTCCTCACTTGTTAGATACTCTACGAGAGCAATGAAAATATAGGCTCCGACACCTGTGAAGATATGCCACCATCCATGCAGTTCCAGGATAAAGCTCCACGGCATACCAATGGCGCGTTTTGCCTGGGTTAAGGAGGAGCAGATTGCATTGTCAACATTCCATATGCCAAAGCCGGACACGAAGATGATGGCACCCCAGGTGGCGAGGTTCTTGACCTCCTTCTTGATGACCGGGTTTGGGACGCGTGCAGAGATGATTGAGCGTGTCTTGATGCCTACAACGGCAATCATAATTCCTGGGGGGTTGCATTAGCAAACTCGTTTGCGGCAGAATGGGCTGTGCTGTTTCTTGGAGATAGGAGCTGGAAGTAATTTACCAAACAGCCACTCGTGCACGAACAATTCATCCGTCCAACAATGGTAAAAGATAAAGGCGCTCATGAGAGTTGCCCCCATAGCACCAGATACGACTGTAACGGAGAGTGACTTATCGAAAGTGAAAACTCGATGAAGAACAAAAGCTGTCGCGACATGCATGGAAAGCTCGTCACCTAGCCTGTGTCAGAAAGTAGTTCTTCTGGGAAATGGAAGAGCGAGCACTCACACCACTGAGTGTAATTCTTCATGGTTGAATGAAATATGGCACTTCCGAACCCGACACCGGCAATACCCAGATACGGAAGATTTCTCAAAATGGCATCTTTCCGGTTTTTGTTCTGCTTGATTCCATGATATGCATAGTACACTAAACAGAAGAATCCTTGTCAGCAAACATTATAAGTAACTTTCCAATAGCTCCAAGATATTATGTAAACACGTGATCATGTCGTCATAGCTCCCTTGAATTGCCAGATTTCTCGTGAACTTGTTAGAAGAGAACTTTTGAGCTTACGATATGTAGCATTGGTCAGCGTGTTGATGAATTCGGCTATGTAGCCAGTGATGATATGATCCTATTGCTCTTTTGTTAGATGGCTCTTTTCAGTCGTATGCCAAGTATGGGGTGCACAAGTCGCTTGTGACAGGCATACATACCTCTTCACAAAAGCTGGGATTCTTGTTAGCCACAATCAACAATAAAGGGAACATAGGATGGGCTACTTGGCTCGCGAGTTGGTAGGACCCCAATAGGGGATTTCCGGTGTATCTTTGTATGGAATCGAGAATGCCATTTTATCCTCGTTGTGTGGTGGTGGTGCCAGGAGGATTCGTTGGGTGCTACTGGTGGGTCGTGTCCCAGGTATTCTCTTACGTGCACTTGGCGAACAAAAAGCTTGGTGAATGAAAGCAAAGATGGGGTTTGGGGTTTCTATTGATTTTCTGGAAGAAAAGTATATACAGTGAAGAGTAAAGAATAAGGAATGAGGAAAGAGGAAAGAGGAATGAACAGATATTTTTATGAGGGGCAAAAAGAGCGACAGAGAGTGCGCAAGCTCATATAGGATCCACGCCAAGGAAGAGAGCGCAGGCGGGTTCCAGATCCAGAGCGACTAACTTGGCAGCTGGACCCTTCAAAACCGGTTGGTGGTTCCAATGGCAGCAGCCAGAGCAAGCACAGTTGTTTGGTGATGAACAGTAGTGTAGAAGTTGGCAATAGTAGCCAGAAGCCAGAAGCCAGAAGCCATCGCCCATCACCATTATGCCATTAGCCATTAGCCATTAGCCATTAGTCCGTAGCCATTTGTTAGCCATTTGTTAGCCATTATTAGCCATGGCAACTGTGTCTGTCGATTCTTTTCATCCCCTTTTTGGTGTTGGTGCGTGATGCTACCGTCCTACCTACCCATCTATCTGGTGTCATATTGCGTCAAAAGGGCGAACACGCGATGCATTTAGGCTTCCAGGACCGGGGAAGGTTTCCTAGTGTTGCAACCGCGTGCTTTGGCTTTTGGCTTTGGCTTTTTGGCTTTGCCCTTGCCTTTGCCCTTGCTTTGTCCTCGTTGTCCTCGTTGTCCTCGTTGTCGTCGTTGTCGTCGTTGTCTTCGTTGCCTCTCTGTACCAGTAGCAAGCAAGCAACCTTACCCCGTCTCCCCCTTTACTCCATCACTATCACTTTTGTGGCCAACGCTTTTACACACCTTTGGTAGTTGATATATTATGTCCCAGCCAGTCCTTCGGGGCAGCTGCCGTGTCCGCATGGCAAAAGCGTATTTGTACCCGTCCAATTCGTCGATGGGCGTTTCTTAGGGTTGTCGGGTATATCTTCAAAGGTCGTGGATCGGGCGATACGTCGGGTTCCGCGAGAGACGAGCGAGGCCTGCTTGTGATTTGCCTCTCCTTATGGCCACCGGGCTTCGTTTCTTATATCCCTTTTCTAACCTCACCTCTCACCCTGGCCTGGCCTGGGCTTCGTGCCAAGTTCGTTATCCTTATCCTTATCGCCATTCACTTCCATCTGGCGGTGTACAATATACTGTAGCACAAGGGTGGCAGAACTCCTGTGATTAGATAAGCACACGGCATCCAATGACGGCCACCCATTTCACGATGACCGATTGCCAAAGATTAAGCCGAGGTCAATTCTCCGCTTGTTCTGGTCCGACTACTGACTGACCCAAGGGCGAGTCTTTAATCTGGGGAAGTGATATCTCATTTCTACTATTCAGCTTTCAATTGCTTCCTTCTGCTACCTACCTACAGCCTGTGCAATTGACTAGAATCCACCGTTCTCCTCCTCATATCTTGGTCTCTAACGGCATAATTTAATTCACCAAACTTCAAACAAGCATACCATCAGAGGATCAGCACAACAGTACCAAGTCACCACCACACACATTTACATTTACATACACAAGACTCCACACGACCAAAACAAATCATGTCGAAATCATTCAGCACAACCGATGTGGCCTCCCATAAAGATGCCGCCTCGGGCATGTATATCATTGTCGACGATGGAGTGTATGACATTACCAGTAAGCTGCTTCGTCTCCGGCCACCATACACCCACCCTGAACTTCCACTTCCACTTCCACTTCCACCAAGGCAAGCTAACACTCCAACCCAGCATTCGCAGACGAACACCCCGGCGGAGCCAAAATCCTCAAGCGCGTCGCGGGCAAAGACGCCACCAAGCAGTTCTGGAAATACCACAACGAGAACGTGCTGAAGAAGTACGGCGCCAAGCTGAAGATTGGCACCGTGAAGGAGACGGCGAAGCTATGATGGATGGATGGGGTCGACGGAGAGGAGCCGAGGGGGCCGTTGTAATATGCAGGCTGTGGCCGAGATGGGATTGTCTATACTGCTTTTGCTAGATCACATAGATGGGAGACAAACGAATCATACGAATACATACCAAACAGAGGATGGCTTATGAAACTGCTGGTTGTGGAAGTGCATATCATGCCGCCCCCCCCGTCCCCCCAATTTGTACCTCAAACTCCATTGGAAGGGTTGTGATAAATTACGCTCATATCACTATCCAGGCCCCTCCTCCTCCTCCTCGTACAGTACAAGTCGAGCTAAGGCAGAGAGAATATCTTCTAATCCTAGCAGGAGGAAAAAAGAAGTAGACAAACAGTATATCTTCGTGGTTTTAGGAGCCAAGAATTTCACCCCCGTTCCGTCCCAATAGACTTCTCTATCACTGTAGAGCCTCTTACATTTCCAGAGTGTTCAAGTGAAACGAGAGGTGCTGGTACAAGTCTTATCAACAAAGCTTCCTTGCGAATCATGAAGAATAGACGTTGTCAGAAATCACCTTTTCGCGTCAGCTGGAATTTTTTTTCAATGCTTCTGGTGAGGTCCCTGTTGCATTTATTTTTATTCTCTTCTTTTCTCATCTCGGTCGTCTTTTTCCTCTCCCATTTTTGGGAGAGGGGAAACTGTGTGAAAGTTTCATCGCTCAAACCCTCTTCTTCTCTTTCTTTTCTTTTCCTTTTTGCCATGAAAAAAAGAAAGCCGGTTGTAACTCGTGCAACGCTCGGTAATGACGGGTCAAGCAGCGTTACTGTTTTGAGTAAGTAACAGGAAGATAATTTAAAAAGTACTGTACAGCATATATGCATAGTAATGTAATATCACGTTGTTGTAGCAAGGTTTTAAAAGACAGCATTGAAACTTTATATATCATTGATATACTCAGCAGAGATACATATCCAAGGAGACAAAGCTAACCAAGCGTAACTTCGAAACCCTAGCCAAATTTAAAATGGTAAGCCACCAACTTGCAGGAGAAAGGCTGAATCATCGTTAACCCGCAGGTTACTGCTCCCACGTTGGGCTTTCATTGGAGACGGACGGGCTAGATAGATCGGTGCATATGTGCACCAGTAACATGGGGTAAAGTTGTCCTAAAAATACCACGCAACGCTTCCGAACTGCTCAAAACGTGCAAGGAGATGGCTGTGTCGTTGGAGGGAAGATAATTAGCCTTCCAGATTGCAGACTCCTACCAAGGATGAGTGAGGGAAGGAAGGAGATGGGAACGTCACGTGTTAGTTGTTCTGAGCTGCTTAGTTATCATTGCGAAGTGTGATGGGATAATATAACGAGGGATAATTGTGACAGGTCTCACGGATGTGTATGTGTGCGATATGAGGGTTTGATGAGCTTGAGATTTTGCACCGTCGATATCCGAATCAGGGTACCCATACCGTGACCAATGTTTATAAGGTACAGTCCTACCTCATAGCATGGTCAATCATTATATGCAGAAGCTATGCTCGCTTTATGTCGTAAATCTAAACCAAAGAAATAAGGGAAGGCTGCTCTAGCGCATAACCCGTCGTTGAAATCATTCCAGAATACCACCAACACCAAAAGTAAAGTGAAAATCTAACCTCCCAATTCTAGAAAATACAACTCCTGCAGCAATTGAAGAGCTGTAAAATGTGCCCCAAAAAACTTATGACGCTATGAGTGTGACTCCATTAACACTTTGGAATTGTTTTACAACATCTCCAATTTCGATAACACTAGAGATCTCGTCGTCATCCATGAGTACCAAAATGGAGTCATCGCGATATTGGCCCGCCAGCTTCGTCATGCGCATGCTCGCCACCATCTCCTGCGCTGCAGATAAAGTTGTCTCTAAAGGCATAGTGGTCCATTCGTTCCTCGGTATCATCAAGCCATTAATCAATTGAGCGGGTTCGTCCAAATCATCAGGTTGCATAGACTTGATCCGACGGGGTGACATAAGCGTATTGTAGCCACATCTTACCCATCCATTATCTGAACGGTATGCAGACATGAGTATTTCCGCTCCGGAAGTGGTGCTCTTGACCTCCGGGATATCTGAGAATGGAATTGCTATGTCAGAAACTCTTGGTGGCCCCTTGGAGGCTGCACCGATTGCTCCTCCAGGATGGTATTTTGAGAAAATGTTTGCAATATTAAGATGGAGATCGTTAGCAATAACCATTGCTAACGCATCGCCTAATGCAATTGCCATGGTCGTAGAGGTGGTTGGTGCCGAAACCCCAAAAGAATCCGCCTCCGATTGGTGAATCGGTGCAGAGAGAAGGATTGCATCCGGTCTTAAGTCGACTATGCCACATGTTGCTCGTTTGGTGTGTGAAGTCATGACTATTAGTGGAGTTGCAAGATCAAAATGAGGTATGAGTGAGAGAAGTTCTGGGGTCTTTCCTGAGAAAGTGATAAGCATTATAGTGTCGTGCTTGCCCAAAGTCCCAAGATCGCCATGCAGTGCTTCTGTGGGGTGTAGATATATCGATTCGATTTTGAGACTGTTCATAGTGGCCACCAGCTTTTTGGCGATATGGCCGCTCTTCCCGACTCCGCAAATGACGAGTTTGCCCTTGTCGCCGCGAAATCGTGTGATGGCCTCTACGGCATCATTGAAACCCTGCCGAGCCGTGGGGTCTGATTCGTACAGTCGGGTCAAGTGAGAGAGTGCAGTGGCTTCAGTACCAAGGACGTGAACAGCAGTAGCAAGTCGTCGCGACATCATTGAGTTAGAGTCAAGAAACTCTGGTGGTGTCATGGACATTAGGTCGTCCCCCGGGGGGGAGAGTTCGCTTTCACATGGCGTAGCTGGCGATGGAGGAGACGGTGGTGGTATGATTGGTCCATGGGTAGAGTTCAGCAGGTAGACCTCACTATTCTGGACGGGATGGTGATCCATTCCCATCTCGACAGCTTTTGCGCTATGAGCTGTAGGTATGTACCGAGGACGAAGCTGGTGGGTAGTGAATGGCCTTTCTAAAACGAACAGGGTCTTCGCCCAGTAAATATGGCTGTCGCAGAGATGTGATTAATGATCTAGACTAGAGGTTAGTGATTGAAAAACATAAACATAAAATCCAAAGACCTGCCACTACTCTATCGAATGGCTCAGGTCTTATCAGTATGGAAATATACCTTTAAAATCGCGTAGAGATAGGACAAAGCCCTGATTGTGTATGCTGCGAGATTTGGGTCCCAGGTCTCAGACAGAACGGAAGGTAAATCTGCGTTTGCGGATCATTCGAGAGGAGGAGGTGAAAAGAGCCATGGGGAGCACTGCGTATTGTAGCAACCCTGTGGATGCTTTTGTCTAACGGAAGGAGGGGGGGAGATTGAATATAATAAAGATGTTGGTGGACCCTGGTGGTGAAGGGACGAGGATCTCTGGCTCGCTCGGTCGGAGCTTATCCCCTGTAGATCTTGTCTCACCCTTGTAGACTCTCTGGTGCATGTCGCTGCTAATCAGGTAATCAGGTAACGCTTTTCCTTCTTGTAGCACGCAATCACCGTGTCCTGGTGGCCTATCCTGAATCAAGAGGGTCTCCAAGCATAATTTGTGGTTCTGGAAGACGGGTGGATCTGCTGCGGCGGACGAAAAGCGATATATAATTGGCAAGCTTCGGATTCGGCTAAAGCAAGCCTGGGTATCAAAGAGTCATGACGGCGTTTGAAGCAAGGCTGGCTCGCTGGTAGACTGGTAGTGTCCCGTTGTTATGTGCGGCGTTGGAAACATGTGGATAGTTGTTCCGAGCTTGCCATTATCATCATGGCTATTGCCCTTGATTGCCATGATTGCCCCGGATGGTGTTTTGGCACAACCGTAATTTTAAATGCACGGGTTGATAGCTTGCTGCTGCACAATTGGCGCACTGTTACGAGTCAAGTTTGGGCTGTAGGTTCGGTGAAATTGAGTGGGCGTTGCTGCAAAGGTCTAGATAAAGGTCTAGAGAGGTTTCGGGTGGATTTACGGAAGAGAAACGGGGGGATATGGGTCTTGGCAGATGTTTTCCTCTGGGAAGGATTCTACTCGATATATCCTTGGCTAATAATGAATGTATGCGAGCGGTGTACTGTACGATACAATAAATATAACATAGCTACGTTACGACGTTACCTTCACCAAATCCTGCCTCTGTTGTCTGCACTCTGCACTCTGAAATCTGCACGTGCTAATGCTTATGCATGTTAATACTAATGTTACCCCTTCAACCAGACAAGTAAACGAGTAAACTAGTAAACCGAGGCGAAAGGTGAGGACACGCCCGTACGGACGGGTACTGGAACAAAAACACACGCAGTAAGCAACCCTAAATAATCAATTTATCGAGGCTAGATTTGTAGTTATTGGGGGGAAAAAACACTTTAATGTTAATCCAGGATCCAGATCACGGCCTCGACGCAGACTTGGTTTCTGGAGCAGCCACCCACCTCCACCTATCCGATTCTCGACGACAGTGCTCAGCTAGTTCATAGTAGGATACACCTTAAAATACACCAGTAAACTCTGCTGGGCGACTTCTGCTTGGCCGGATCATCCTGACAGGCGATCCCGAGAGTTTAAAGATGACGCATCATAGGAGTCTATGCTGCTATGGCAGGCAGGTCGGGGGTTCTTGAGCATCGGATTCGCAATCAGCTGCAAGCGGAGATAGGAAGATGGGGCGACGACATTTGTAAACAAGCCCGTTACATGGTCAGTTGCCAATGGCAGCTGCTATTCCATTGGCTTGGTCTTGGGGTGAGATTCTTCAGAAAGGGCTACATGGGGTGGATGTGTTGATTGGTGTTCCATCATCACTTTCAACGGGTTTTTGGTTAGTTGTTGAATCTGGTAAGCCGTTGGAGGAGTTGGTAGTGATGGTGGGTGGTGGTGGTATGAACTGGACGGGCAAAAAGTTCAAACTCAACCTCACAGCCTCCTTATCGATAAGAAGTGCCAAGCGATCGTACCGAGTTTCTGTGTCGGTCTTGGCAAGAAAACACGCTAATTATGGCCGCTAACAGATTAGCTGGGACCTGCCGTGCTCCGCAAACAACATTTGCATCTTCCATCTGCAGCTGTACCCAGTTCACCATTACATATACACCTTCAGTAGGTACCAATTAGATCCATCCTCCTCTACCTATTTTAAGATCGTATCAATAGTATCCTCTTATGGTAAGAACTTGCCTCAAAATTCTTCGCCCACAATTAGCTGCTGCAAGAGTTCCTACCTAGCCTTGTGGCGGGGCAAAGTACTCGTAGCGGGCGAAGTATCTCATGAGGCTCTAGAAGCATTGCTTGAATGTGGACGGCAATGGAGCATCACTTATTCGACTGCAGCAGATCTGCTGCCACCATATGAATGTAAAGCTAATGGTTTCAATAGACTGCAGCAGATAGCGTAACTATTACCCTATCAACAAAGAACACAACCACAGACGTAAGCTTGGACAAGACCACAAAAAGGCTTGCGGAGACCTTTTGGGCTCGAAGGTTAGCGGCACTATCAAAGGGCTCAGTGCCACACGACCCTACCAGTGCCCCTTCGCTCTACAGATCTCCGTCTACCATCTATATGTCAGTAAAGAGATTTCCGGAACCCAGCTGGATACCTGTACTGATCTTCCTCCAGCCTTCAAAATGGTGCCGCTCCCTAGCCTTAGATCAAACTCACCCGCAAGCCAATTTTCGAAGCGGGGTAATTGGGCTAGTCGAGAACCTGGTGTCATAGTTGTCTTCTGCATCGTCTTCGTAGTAGCCAGCGGTCTGATAGCTCTCTATGTCTCACGCTACGTTGCCAAGCGCCGCGCAAATCGAGCAGACTTATGAAAAGATAAACTGGGAAAGGGTGGCGGACGAGTGGTGAATGGATTGGGAAGGTCATAATGTTGAGCGTTTTTCGGAGTTATAAGGGATACATCCAAGGGCATAAACTGGAATAGCATGGCATATTTACTGGTTCGTTTGTGAGGCCACTATGAGGCGTTTAGGATTTGCACAATGGCACAATACCCTGCCCGATGCCTTGTTTTAGGGGGTTCTTTGCAAAAAAAAACAAGCCTGGACATTATATAGTTCTTGTTATCGAGGTCATTTAATCAAAAACAGGATCACTTTTTCTTATTTACTAAAGATGAACTCCAGTCATCAACGCATGCTTTTCTAAACCCCTTAAGTTGATTCACGTGGCACTGGCTTCACAACTTTCCGTTTCTATATAAGTACGCTGACTCTACCCGGTATAGTCATCGCCTTACTACATTTTAGCACTAGATATATATATTTTTGATGTGGCTACTATTAAGGGCTAGCGAGCCCCTGAATATCAAATAATTAAGACCCACTCATTGGCGCCATTATATCGGATTTGCCGATTTTATCGATATATTACAAACACAATGGGCCACAGGGCGTATGGCAAAGTGATCGCTACTAACCACCTAATACGTTCAAGTTCTTGACACACTTTCGAGCCCGTAATGGTGCAAGGATAGCAGTCGGTTTGCCATGACTTTTGGTTGATGAAATAAACTATTGAACTTTTCCCCTCGTAGCAACCGGCCATATCTCCTCGATTACACCCTTCCGATGGGCATAATAAACATCATGCAAATTGACCGTTGGATCAATATGACTCGGAATCATCTCCACCCTCGCACCAACCTTTAACTCTCTCTCATCCTCCCAACTCAACCAACCATGCTCATCACCCATAGGCGTATGCGTAACTCCAGGCATATCCTTCGCTTCGGCAAATCCACTATCAGTGGTAAGTGATTTCAGCCCAGCATCTATCGTCACTCGCTTTTCCGAGCCAGATTTACTGATTACTGTAGAGAGAATAGTGAGACTATGCTCAAAAAACCCACCCACTGCATTGCGGTAGTCGGAATCCATGAATATGAAAGAACCGGGTTGGACTTCTGTGATGCCAGGAGTACTGGCGCAGACTTCGGCGGTACCTGTCCCACCAGTTGTCACGACTTGGATATCGAACCCATTCTCGCGCAGAAGATTGGCGGTGCCGACCAGCGTAGCCATTGATGCTCGACACTCGGTCTCTCGTTCATTGCGGTCATGCACGTGTTGGAGATGGCCTTCATAACCTTGGAGTCCGATGAGTTTTAGCTTCTTTTGTGAAGCTAGGTGATGGGCGAGAGCAAGAGCTGATTCTGGAGCTACACCGGTACGGTGTAAACCGACATCCAGATCGATCAGCACCTGGAGTGGACTTTCAATTCCAGAAGCAAGTAAAGCTTCATTGATAGCAGTAGCCCCCTCCTCGCTGTCCACGACAATCCTAATTTTTGGGTGCTTGCGGAACAGCTCAACCAAACGAGCAACCTTGATGACTCCAATAATCTCACAGGTGATTAATATATCATCAAAGCCTTCGGCTGCCATAACTTCTCCTTCACTAAGTTTCGCTACACATCCTCCTTCAGCTCCTGCTTCAACCAGCTTTTTGGCCAGGATGGGGCTTTTTGTTGTCTTGAGATGGGGTCTGATTTTGACTCCTTTTGGCTTTAAAATCCCGAACATTTTGCGGATGTTTTCTTCCATTATGTCGAGATCGACGATCATGGAAGGTGTATCGAGGCATTCTAGCCGGTCTCCTACTTTTGGTTCGTACATCGTGTTGAAGATTTTGAGAAACACGAATTGAAAGGTGAATCATTTTCTTTTTTCTTGAAGACAGTTTTATTTATATACGAGTTCCCTAAGACGATCACACGTAGTATGAAAGATAACAACGTCGAAGGTGGGGGATGGAAGATCATCAACTTCCCCATTTTTGCACTCTGGAGGGGATGAAATTTGACAGCCATTGCAATTTGTCTCGAGAAGGCTTAGAATGATAATGGCATTCTCTATTACCTCATTGTACAGTACTTCAATTAAAATCCCCTCCTTTGTTGCAGCCTGATACATCTCCCTAATTCCTCTGGTAACCTCAATATCTATTGCAATGTCCCTCCAAAATATCTCACATGCCATCCATCCATCCACTTAATTTAATTGTGAACCGCCCCTTTTTAAGGACCCTGTAAGCTCTCCAGATTGCTCATTGGCTGCGGGGCAACAAGTCATCGCTAGAACTCATCAACGTTCGATTCACATCCACAATTCCCACCATTGCTATAATTCATGTATCTAAACGAACACATAGCAGATAGCTCCCACCATACATATCCACAGAAACTTCTTCTAGCATTACACCTACGATAAACACGCCAACAAACTCTCGGAATGGCTCCCCTAATCAACAGTATGCTTGATTAACGGCAATAGCCCATTGATCGATCCCAGAAGCACTGCTTGCCCCTAAGGAATGTTTACCAATTGATCGGTTTTGAGTGGTTTATTCCTATGAGCGTCGATCTGGCCTTTAGTCAGTGTAACCCTTCGAGGAAGAGGTAGGATACGATTTCTCACGTGGAGGTAGTTGAAAGCTCAACCTCTGTGAGCAATAAAAGTAACGCACTTGATAGGATAAGAGAACAGATGTATTCGCGAGAATCTACAAGTAAAGCGCCAAAAACACCATTGCCTGCCTCTACTTTACACAGCACCAGATAACTTGAAACAGAAAGAACTCGCAATGCTGTTTGAGCAACCACGCACTATGAAAGTACAACTTCTATGTAGCTGTGAGATTCATTCAATATGAAGTTATCCAATCTTGATCTTGCTAATCAATGAAAACAATGACCTTAAGACCCTTTTCCACGGCCAAATTCGGTGAGACAATATACCATTGTAACAACTCCAATGGAACTGAACCATATCTGACTCTTGACAGGTGGATCGTCCTACTTCAACTCCAATCAAGACTTGCGAGTCTTAATGTTCAAAAAATTCTCTCAGTCAAAATAATCAGCACCACCATAGTATTCGTCATAATCAAAATTCGATGTAATATTAGCGTAACATCCCCGGCGCTGTTGGGATCGCAGCCTTGTGAGAACCTCGTGGTCGAAGCTTCGCCTGGCACTTAGGACATGCCATCATCTTGCAATCTGGGCATTGTAACAGGTAGTTGCGTCGAAACACACCGCACTCCTCGCAGGCTGCACGAGTATTGTGTTGCGGCCACCAGCCAGCGTGGCTGCATGCTCGACTTGTGTATGTGACTGGTTTTGGGACGTGTAGCAGGGCATCGCCGGGTGTTGGAAAGTACAAGATGAATCCCGAAATATTACGTACTGGCTCCTTGGCCACCAACCTATCGTAAGAGTCACGAATGATGCCTTTTAACTCGTCCTCTTTTCGCATCCGGTTGATCTGGTCTTGCCGGGCTTTGCGCACTATCTCACGTTCTTGTTTCTCTCTGGCTTGTTTCTCAGCGGCTTCTCTTGCCCGTCTTGCTTCCTCGTTTTTCTCTCGCGCCATTCTTTCTTTCTGCTCTTGCACCCGTCTTACTCGCTCTCTAGCTTCCCTTTCTACTCGCTCTTTCTCTTCTCTCACTTTCCTTACTCTTTCCATGGCTTCTCTCTCCACTCTCTCTTTCTGCTCTTGCACCCGTCTTACTCGCTCTCTAGCTTCCCTTTCTACTCGCTCTTTCTCTTCCCTCGCTTTCCTTACTCTTTCCATGGCTTCTCTTTCCACTCTCTCTTTCTCTTGTGCTTCCCTCCACAACTTCTCAGTAGCTTCCCACTGGGCCCTTCGTATTTCTGCTTGCTCCTTTTCTCGTTTAATCCTCAAAGATTGCGTGAGACGTGTAATTTTAGCATCATCTTTACTATTCTCAACCCTCATCCGCTCCTCTCGCTCACGCAAATTTCTTTGATTTTCAGTTATCCTTGCCTGCGTCGCATCCACAGCTCTCTCCTTCATGCCTTTCGCATGGAGCCTCTGTATCCGTTCATTAGCTTTGTTCTCTTTCTCCTCTTGCGTCTCAATTGCTTTCTTGTAGAGCGGGGATAAAATCCATGTTGACCAGCGATTAGCTGCTTCCCGCTCGGCTTTCTCTGCTCGTTCTATCTTTTCGAATAATTCGACAGCAGTTTTCAGCTGATTCAATTTTCTTCGCAGTTCAAATATCTCTCTATCAATTATGGTTCGCGATTTGACAAACTCTGTCTCTCGATCGAGCTTCGCTTTCTCCAGTGCGGTAATATGAACAGCTTCAGAAAACTCTGTTTCAGAGGCTTTAGAACTCCATTGATTTTGAGGTGAAGATTTGGAAGTTGGCTTGGTCTTTCGGATTTGGGGATAGAGCGAGTTATATTCTCGTCGTTTGGCAGGATCCTTCAGTGTATCATAAGCTATCGCCAACTATTTACCACGTTAGTAATTAGACTTTAGTTTAGATGGTGCTTTAAAATAAAGAAAATCAAACTTTGTATGTACAACTATCTCTCATGTTTTATAGCTAGCAGTATGAGAATTTCCCTTAATCCAAGCCTTGTCATAGGGATATGGTTGAGTATGTTCAAAATGTTCCAAGAGTTTAACAAATAAACATTCAATATCACTACAACACCAACGCACTCAAACACTGTCATTTGTACGATGCATGCATTTACAGTACGAAGCATGTTTAGAATGGCATGGAGAGAGATTTGTTTGGATTTGGAAGAATGTAGCAACGTACCAGCTGAAACTCCGCAGTTGTATCTTTCCCTGGATTCTTGTCAGGATGAAGAAGTAGAGCAAGCCGCTTCCATGAAGTAGTAATGGTCTCTAAATCATCTTTTTGGTCAACCTTCAAAATGAAATAATAGTCCTCGGTTGCCTTGCTGGGCGACATTGCTTATACTCATATTCTCAAGCCCCTTCAATCCTTAGAATCGATTGCAAAATAGCAAACAAAATGTATCCGGGTGAAGTAGTGTGAAGTAGTCTTGTGTTTGCTGTCCTTGCATAATTCGGTAACACAGAGCTTTAATTAGGCGTACTCTAAGGCCGATAAGATAAATGAATGACCCTTATAGCGGCCGGTATCACCAATGATACCTGAAAATTTCACGAATAGGCGCCGGCCTGCTGTAGCCTTCTTCTTCACCGAAGGTAGGCGTATTTCTAGCTATAGTTATTGAAAAAGAAAAATTTGCGGTGATATCGGATCTATAGATTCTAAAAACGAAATATTGGGGCAAATAGGACGTGTGTCAATATTTAATCCATTTTTCTCGTTCAGTGAAGGGGCCGAAAACTTCCATTTTCGAATTCATATAACCTAGTACTTGTAATCAAAATTCTACATGACTTTTGTTTTTTATGTACAGTACATAGTAGAATAGATTGGTGCTGATATCCAGCTATTACTTGAACTTCGGACGCAAATATGACAGATAAACCACATTCAAGTCCTCAACTGCTAGCTTTAGTCCTAACAAGTCTAGCATATAGCACATAATTTTCCCCCGGTGAGAAATAACAAATAACATCCGATAAATCAACTTTGAGGCTTTAAAAGAGGAAGCACAATCAATTTTGCTCCAATTAGCTGCCGAGTTTGTTTCTTGTGAATGCACACAACCCATCATCAATCATATTGTGATAACGCCCTTTGATATGAATCTGTACTCTGTTACCCGAAAAGTGACTAAGATGGCCGAGAATCAAAAATATACTTATACTACACTAGTACTCTGAACTTGAACTTGAGCCGATTTGTGAATGTTGGCAAAAGGAAATTGATGAGTGCAAACAACATTTGGTAACACTAACTAATCTGCGGGCAGTTCGATTTGATAATCAATTATCATATCTAGTCATATATGGATTTCGACTTCAGCGTAGTATGATATATAAAATAAAAAATGATTTAGCTTAGATGAGGTTGATGAACATTTCTTCCAACTGGTAATATTACTTCCACTCAAGGCCATGCAAAAACAAACGAACAACCTCGAACAACCTTGAATAGCAATTAAATAATCCAAGAAAAGCTACAGAGAATACAATGCCCTTTGGATCTGCTATGCAATAAAATTGCTGGTTGTGGAAACATGCCGAAAAAGCTTCATCAATGCTTTCAAATTATGCTGCCACTTGCTAAGTCAACTCTCCCCAAATATCACACAGTTATAAACAATGAAAAGTAAGTTGAGATGGATGTAGAAGAGTGTTTTACCACGATATTGTTGAGCTTGGGGAATATGTAGAATTGCGACGGAGATCTAGCTTATCGAAGTGGACTTGCTTTTGTTCCCTGGCTACCAGTACATCACGCGTGTGTAAATCCTAGGTGCTGACGGTGTATTTGAATACCACTTATTAATGAATGATAGAACCGAGTCAACGTTCTATAAATTACGAAAATAGTGACAACCCATAGAATCACAAAGATACTGCGCAACGTTTTGAACTATCCCACAACCCAGCAGTCAAAACCACGAAAGCAGTAAAATATCGGTCCAAGGCCGACTACGTACACTATTGATGAAAGCAGACTTCCCCTTTGCACAAGGAAAATTGCAAGACGTCCTGATAACTGAATCTTATGGGTTCATTACCTCCATTTGGATTTCTGTTTTCAAACCGGAGATTTCAATTAGATACGGATTTGTAGTTTTGCGGCAATTCTTTCGTCCCTATTTCCTCTAATTAACTGATTCAGTCATTAGATTTGTTTCAATAGGTAGCTTTATAACCTTCAAGACATTGTCACTAGGGAAGGAAATTTGAACGAGAGTCAGCTATCTCTGGCAACTCCGAATCGCATATTATACATCTAATGAGGTCTCTGGAGTCCGTCCTTAATCAAGACTATAGATTCGGAACAGCTACCATGTGGGAATGGTGAATACCGAGAAACATACTAGAATCCCGAGTTATCTCGGCTGCTTCTCTAGAACAGAGTTCTAGCTATTCTCCATTACTCTATTGGAGCGAGGAGCCCAGTCTGATATTCCTCAAGGCTTCTATCGACCCAAACATAATCCTTCACTTCGGCCTTAAGTCACCCTCTGTCTGCCTTCTCGCCCTCTGCTCACAAACCACAAGTTCAACCCCACCATCACTCCTGATTGCTCTCAAGAACGCCCTATCCACAGGTTTGATACTATAAACCCACTTGTTCGTATGGAAATTATACTTCTCGTTAAGTAAACGTTCGACATCCCTTCCGACCGCCTTCGAATGTTCTTTGAAACTGTAATCCGGGGCTAGTAGCACCTGGTATGATCCTTCTACCCGTTCACTAATCGGCCCATCACACTTTTCCAATGGTGCGAGGTGAGAAGAAGCTCCCGTTGACTCTCCCATGTTGAGGTACTCGTACTCCACTTGCACAACTTTGGGGTCTGCTCTTATTTTTGCAAGTAGTTCCTGGTTTATGTTTGTCCCAAGGTATACAGTGTTGTCTTTGTATCCTTTCTTTCCTCGATCTAGAATTTCCCTTACGTGCTCTGAGTGTCCGTGATAAGCTTTGTGGTCATCTAATGAGTATCCGGGGGTCAAATAGATAGCATATGAGTCAAGTGAGACATCCTCTTCTAACGGAGCATTTGGGTTCGAAAACGGTGCTTGATAAGGTGTTTTTACTGTGTCGAGAAGAACTGGAGCGATTGGAGTCTCGTGATGTGACTTTCCCCTGAATCGGATGAAGATGGCAGCGAGCAGGGCGGTCAAGAGAGCGATGAAAACTCTTCGTCCTCTGAACATATTGAATTGTGTGCGTTTCTTGACGATCGAGGGCTGTTACTACACTAGAGCGCTTTGGTCAATAACTCTCAGTGATAATCAGGTACTTCGTATGCTTTATTTTTTTTAATAATTGATCAGAGTTCACCCAGTTCGAGGGTCACCAGGTCCAGGCTGTGTTCTTAAAATATCATCAATAAGCGAGACTTTCCCCCGCCCCCTATTTTAGTGCCAAGCTGCGAGTTTGTGGGTGTGGCTGGAAATGCTTTCAGAATAGCTATTGGCGATGTCAAATTATGTGTAATAATGTCAAGTGTTGCCTGTTTCATATGATTCGTTACATCTTGATGAAACCACACTGCTATATTGCATGGCAAAAACTCCGCTCATAATCATCCAAATCATATTACTAGTCATTTCCTGATTGCCGTTTGAGTAGGCGAAGTAAGTTTTTCTGTAAACTCAATCAAGCTTCAGAATCCACCCATTATCCTCTCTCTCGTTCTTCTGGTTCAGTCCACCCCATAGGACAATCGCACTAACATCAAGATCTCCCATTGCTGAACTTGCGAACCAACCTCTCTCGCTTGGGAACAAGTTTCTCACATCATCTCCATCATGTCCTTCCGCTCTAGCAACCCCCACAAGACTCCAAAGTCCTTCACCTGTCTCTCTTCCTAGAGCCTGCCAGGTGGCGTCCTTCAAACTAGCACCAGTCATCCCTTGAGGGGGTGGAACAAACGCCCACACATCACCCCAAAACTTCCCTGCTCCAGCATGGCCTTGTGTGCTGGGCTCTCGTTCTCCGAGCACAAGTACTAGATATTCTCTACCCATTCCCGTGTTAATGGCATGTAGTCCAGCAACACTTCGATTTCCAGGGAAGGTCATGTTCGCATCCGCAAAATTCAACGTCTGCCATCCTCCCTTTGTCGTTACTGTAGCTTCACCATAACCACCCATATCATTGAAAGTATCCAAACCGAGTTCTAAAATATCGAGTTGACCACCTTCTTCCCCTTCACCATTAAATCCACCATATCTATATATCCGGTTTTTGGAGACACAGATTGCAGTTCCTCCTCGTGGCTTACCTGGCGCGGGCGGATATTCCTTCCATGTTCGACTTCGTACATCAAAGCCCCAGAAATCATTCGTTCGCCCACCTTGTGGACATCCCGCATGGACAAAAAATGTTCCATGTCCACCTTCCATATCATCAGTCTTTACTCCTGCTGCAATTGAACCTATGCTTGGTGTCTCCCTCGCTTGATTTGCTTTCTCAACCTTTATCTTTTTCGCTTCGGGTTTTTCGAGTGCTACGCTGGAGTGATAGGATCTAGCAGCAGGGTACGGCGTTCCTGGAATCGGGTCTAGGAATGACCATGTATCTGTACGAGTATTGTAAATCCATACTCTGCCATTTTCCTCTAATGGCGTCATTTCCTTGCCTCCTCTCCCTCCGAAAATAAAGATCCTCTCTCCAATAATCGCCGCCGTATGTCCAACTCTCTTCTCAGGAACTGGTCCACCAGCCGAATCTGGTCTTGCAGGTATGGATCGGTAGTCGGTGGAGGAGCTGGAGCCAGATGGGAGAATTAAAACATGCATGTCATTGTCAATAGGTTCTCTAGGATCTGTAGAAAAGTCAGCAACATTGAAATGCTACACGTAAAGCGAAATTATAAGCCTGCAGAAGGTTTATTTACCTATTTCACCTCCAAAAATATATGCTCGACCTGCAATCACACTTAGGCTGTGGGAGGAACGAGGTAGAGGCGGCGCGTCGAGATGCATCCATTTGGCTTTTAACGGATGAGTCTTCTTGAACATGCCTTTTACAGCTGCTACTCCTGTAGCTGCGATTTGCATCATTTTGATAGATTAAGTAGTCTTCTAAATAAGGTTGTAAATGATTGAGAGTTTGTTAACATAAACACTCCACGCTACAACACACCATCAACCTTGAGGATTGGTGGGGCGACCGTATTTAAGTAACGTCACTGACAGCAAGAGGGGTCAACAGCAATGCCGACAAGGCTGACAAGGCTGACGGCTGACAACAAAGGACATGAAAACACGAGGAGTTATTCCCAAAAAGTATAATATATCTTCACCAACCTCGAAATAAGACGTGGCGTCAAGGCAAGCCTTATACTTGCTATTGCTCTCAGCACCTAGAGATGTATGCAAAAGCCTTTGGAGGTCTGGCAAGAAATGCCTCATTACGAACTTTGCCACGGCCTATTCCCAAAGCTCCTCTTCGAACACAACAGCCTTCCAAGATCCTACAACGTTTTCAGTCGAACCAACCGCGAGGTCCTTTCCCTGGCCGTCCGCATAAAGTAAAATACACACGATTTGATCCTTCACAGGTCCAGCATGCTCGCCCACTATTTGATTCCGATAGATTCTTCCACAAACTCAAACACCGCAATACAAAATGGCTTCTGGTGTTGGGGGTTAGCGGGGGCGGTTGCTACTATGTCACACATATAGAGGAAGTCCCAGTATCGGGAAGAAAACGTTTTATGTGTTTTAGCGAAGAGAGCGTGGAGAAGGAAGCAGGTCTCTCGTACCAAAGAATAATGGACGATGCCCGAAGACAGGGATCAGTATTACCAGAATGGGATGCCCGATCACGGATGGTTAAAAGAGTCATGGATAGATTGATTGCAGCTGGGAATCTGGAACATGTAAATTTTGAAGTTAACGTTTTGGATTCACCTGGTAAGTATGGTTCCTATTGTTGAATTGGTTTCTCTAATAAGTATGGTAGATCTAAACGCTTTCGTGATCCCGGGGGGAAAGGTTTTTGTGTATACCGGTATACTCAAAGTTGCACAAACAGATGATGGACTCGCCGCTGTACTTGGACATGAAATCGCGCATAATCTTGCCAGACATGCAGCGGAACGAATGTCCAGCACCGTATTTCTTGAGCCATTAAGATGGGCTTTTATACTGGCGGATGCTGCGATAGGTGGCAATGGTCAGATTGGTAGAATTCTCGGAGATCTAGCTCTTGGACTTGGTATAGAGCGGCCGGCGTCGAGGGTACAAGAATCTGAAGCAGATTATATCGGGCTCTTGCTCATGGCGAATGGTTGTTATAATCCTGAAGCCGCGGTGAAGATGTGGCAAAGGATGGAAGAAGCGCAAAAGGCTTCAGGCCAGAGTATACCAGAGTGGTTCTCTACACATCCTTCGAATACAAATAGAATCAAGAAGCTTCAGGAGTGGCTGCCAAAGGCCGAGGAGGCCAGAGCTGAGAGCGGGTGTGCTACTACGATACAATATCAGCAGGATTTCCAAAATGTTATGAAGTCTTTATGGCATTAATGTAGTTCTGGGGTTGGAGCGAAGTAATAATTATGAGATTGAGATGAGCTGCATTGGAGTTAGGTAGTTTTGGTAAGGGAATCAGGATTGTTACCTGTAGGAACAGCGAGTAGTTAACACAGTTATGTGTCAATAAACACCACTTACGTAATATTCTGTTCAATTATGATGCTTAAGTTGATTCTCTTTTTTTATCTGGGATCAGGAATCTGGCCATATAATGTTTGCTGATACGGCTGTGAGGTTTTGAAGTGAAGATAATTCAGAAAGAAAAGCTCATAGTAGTTAAGGGTATGTCGGATCTCAAATAACAATAATTGTCTCTGTTTTTAGTACCTATGCTGCATGCTGTTATGACCAGTTGAGCTGAATGTGTTCTTTCTATCTCTGTCTTAGTTCAACTCTTTATACTTTATACTATTTTCAGTAACGCCTTACGTGGTACCAACTCATTGAATTTCTGTGCGTTATACTGTTTGTTTCAGAAATATCCAGAATGCTGAGTTTTACTGCCTGAGTACCGTCCAGGTCATGAAGTCTGAACATAACGCGCAGTTCCAAACTGTGAATATCTTCAATTTCTGAAAACCCTCCTAGCTTAATAAATATCCTACTTCCCTCTGTATACTCCCCCTTTGATTGCTTGTTAGTTACTGATCTAAATCCTGGTTCGGATGCTTAAGCTGCATCAGATTTGTGATCCTCAATTCGCTTAAATATCTATAAACTCAATATGAATATCCTCTAATTCCATATTCTCATCAACAAGCCGTCGTTGACAAGTGAATTTTTCTGTCACTACCCAGAAAATATTCTTTCGAACTCCGATTAAATATTTACTTGATGGGATTCCGGTCATAAACCCAGTATCATAAAACCCACGTGTAAAACATTAGGCAAATATCTAAACACGTTTTACACATCTGATCTAAATAATCTCCATATACTTGACTTCACAACAATGTCAACTCCTTTTGAAACTCCATAGCTGTATTTAGCTATTAGAGATATTATAATAGAAGCAACCGAGAAGGAGCCCTACTTTTAGAATGTGCGAGCAATATAATATCACAATGTGCTAGGAAGCTCATAAACCTTTGCTGTATGAACAAACCGAAACATAACAAGAAGACCACTTTCCCATCTAAGTAAGAATAAGGCATTAGATGCTCAAATTTCAACTTTAGTTGATTTTAATTAGCAACATGCTATCAAAATTTGGAAGTTATAGAAATTTGGCACCAGATAGAGAGCACAGAATCAGCCTTCCTCAAAGATTATCGCTCAATCTTGAGAGCTTCCTTCCCCCCACACCTTTTCCCGCTTCTTTTGAAAAACTCCATTCGCCGAAAACTCATCGCAAAAGCATAGCTTTCTATCCCAGTAATGGTGTATAGAAACGAGGCAGTACTTGTGTGTCAGTGGAACTGACATATCTCGCTAAAATTCAGGAGGCGACAGGGTCGGCTCGGCATATTTCACGGATTCGATAGGATCTCAGAGGATGACTCCCCCTAAGCTCTTCCGGGATAATGCATTCTGTTTAGGGTAATGCATCGCAATGGTCTTGGCACCCCCAGAAAACGTTATATATCACTGGAATGTATAACGTCAATTTTTCACTTTTTCATAAACACAGCTTCACTTTGATAATCATTGAACCGGTACCCCTCATCTCACTCCCACTTAAATCTTTAAACCTCGTCAAGATGTCTCTCGTCTCAAGCCTCCCGGTCTACACGGTCTCCCTCATCCATGGCTACATTCTCACCCTCGAAATGTTTCTCTGGAACACACCCCGCGGCCACAAAGCATTTGCCTTGAAACCTGAATACGCTGCCTCCACCGCTGTACTCGCTGCAAACCAAGGCCTCTACAATGGCTTTCTTGCTGCTGGTTTACTTTGGGGTTTGCATCATCCAAACAAGCAGTTTGGTAGGCAAATTCAACTATTCTTTTTGGGGTGTGTTACTGTAGCGGGGATTTATGGTGGTGCGACAGTTGGTAGGAAAATATTGCTGGTGCAGGTTGTGCCTGCTGTGGCGGGGATAGCGGCGGTGCTTTGGGGTTAGAGAGAGATGTTGAACTCTATTCATGGGGCGGACTGGGACTTTTGGGGCTGGGTTTGGGATCTGTGGCATTAGGAGTACGAGCTGAATTGAGTATGGATATATTTTCAGGAGTAAGGGTGTTACAATGAACTTGAACTGGTATATTGAACTCTGGGTTAGAAAGAAAGGAGCCTGGACACCTGAAACAATGGCTGATGGTAATAATATACTATTAAAATGTACTAAAATGACAACGGTGATAAGCAAGCATATACCAGAAAAATCAAGTGATTAGGAATGATTTTAAGCTTCCAAAATTTGGCCGCGATATTAAAACTTAATCCGAGTCAATTGGGAAGGCATTTCTTATGAAAAGGAGTCTCCCGTAATTGTTGCATACCTACTGACCAGAGTTGTTTGATGCATGCTATTGATAGCTAAAAAGTCAGCTGAACGTGAAGTAATAACAGATTAAAGGACGAGGCCAAAGGTTTTAACGAAACTCATGCAGGCACAAGTGCCTGCTAAGAGCTATGTTATACGAAATGGTCATCCCAGGATTTGTTGTGCACAACGGTGTCGACCATAATGGAGTCGAAATACAAACATACTTCCCGTATTGAATTTGCGAACTCGACCCAAGAGAAACGGTGCCACGTAGAATGAACTCCTGGGAGTCCTCAGTAGAAATTTCATCAAATTCAATAGTATACATATTGATTTGAAGTAATCGCGTCTATAAATCACTATGGTTTCAACACCTAGTATAAAGCTTGCTTCTCCAAGTGTATCAACCCATTAGCGGGCTACATATAGTCAGCTCAGAATATACAACTAGAACAGGAATACTCACGGGAATAAATTGCCGCAACCGCACACCTGCCTCCGAGAACACGGCCGCCGTCTCTGTGTCCATACTATAGCTAAAACTATAGATCACCTCTGTGATCCCAACCTGACAGATCTTGATACTGCAAGTCAAGCAGGGGCAAGTATCGCAGTAAAGAACGGCACCTTCCCTTATCCTTTCCCGTCCTGCTTCCAGTAATGCATTTTCTTCAGCATGTAAGCATAAGCATGAAGCAAGCGATACTCCAGAACCTTGTCCATCATTACATCGCGGACAACCTCCATCCCCGCAATTCTTGAGCCCTCGAGGTGTTCCATTATAACCAGTTGCAATGACGCGTTTTTCGCGTACAAGTACACATCCGACGCGTCTTTTCATACAGTTACTCCGCTGAGCCGCCAGGGAAGCAAGTTGCATGAAGTACTGGTCCCAGTTTGGCCGTAACCTGTCCTCATTTGTAAGATCCAGCTTGCCCAATGTCGCATACAGATGTGCAAGGTCAGACGAGGTATTGAGTAGACGAATAGTAGCTCGAGAGATCAAGGGTAAGAGGCCTGAGTTAGGATTATATAGGTGATTATCGGATTGGAGGAGGAAGTCTTCCAAGCTGTAACTTTTTGAAGATGCCTTGGACCTTTGTAGGCGCGTTTGGAATCGTCTCCAGCGGACACTGACAGGCGCGTCGACACTTACTAGAATGAAGAACGGGCGGCGGAATAGTTTGTCCAAGATAGCTTCGGTGTGGATATCTGTTGTAACCCAACGCTCCCTCCATCGTTTAGTTACGTAGTCCAGGAGATCGTCCGTTGTGCTGAAAATGTGTTCGGGTTTGGGTTCTCCTGTTATGCCATCAAATTGAGGGACTGTACGGGCCAAGTATTCATCATCATCCTCCTCAACCTTTATATCCGTCGTTCCATTTAAGGAGCCATTGCTACTCTTCTTGCTGCTTTCTTTAAGGTAGAGATGGGTAAATCCATGATGCTCTTTTAGATATTGAGCAACGGTACGTTTACCAGCACAGATTCCTTTTCATGGTCAGAGAAAGGACACTTTCTATTTCCAAGTGCTTACCTCCGCAGAGCCCGATTAACATTTTTTGTACTTGCTTCGCTGAATGTGAGTTGAATATATTGTAATGTTCAAGCCTTGCGACTAATAAAGTTGCCAAGCCTGGGGTTGCTGGACCCCTGCCTGCCGGCGCCTGTCTTTTGTTACTTTGGTTCGGTTGGAACAAGAGTCTCCAAGTCAACCGCGGTTCTATGAAAAGAGAGATAACTTGATGATCAGTGTACTGAGAAGTCTGGGGTTGTCAAACCAAGTAATTCATTTGCAACTATAATTTCTAGCAGAGTGGTTACTGTTAATTCCTGAGTGTAGTAGGAAGCTGTGGCTTTTCTGGTTTCTGTTGTTTCCGCACCTTGTTTTCAGGTGCAAATTAAGTGCTTGCTCACTTCAAAGATTTGCTCGGTAATTTTCAACAGAGGCTAAAAAAGATTCCTGCTATATATATGTGCAATAAAGCTTAGTCTTCTGTTCACCTTCCTCTGGACTAGCCTGAGTAAGTAGGTAAGAAGTGCTAAAATGGGGGAAGGCTGCTTAGCTAATTCAGTCCACGCAACACGTGAGCATTGATATCAAGGGTCAAGCCCATTACACATGACTCCCATCTCCTTGTGACTACATACGGACTTCTACCTACGCATGATAAACACTTAGATTTCAAATCAAATTAAGTAAAACCTCTAGTCATATTATTCTCCAAAGACCACAGAACACAAGGTCAAAAATTCTAGGTCCCATTTCTTTACACAATATCAAACATAAGAAGCTCTTGGATTTCTGTGTCCGTGCCACGGTGCCTACAATACGGGAAGGCAGTAACATATATTTCCAGCTCATAGATGGCTCTTAAGTTTGCCCCTTGGGGCTCCGAGATAGAGCTTCCTTTCTACACAGCTCTGTCGCAATCCAAGATAGACCACGACAAGCTTGACGACTCCGCAAGAACCGTTCTCGGCTTATACGAGCCCCGTGCTACAGCTCCAGAAGAAAGTTGTCGTATGAGAGTTCTTGGAAATGCACTAACCAGCGATGAGTATGAGATCTTTCCAGAATATAAGTGCATTTTTAATTCGAACACAGCGTACCCTCGAACAACATTCGAGCTGAGGGTAAGATCCGAAATGTGAATACCATCGAGGATTTCACAAATACCGATAAAGCTTCTATGCTGAAGATTGCCGGAAAGCAGGTAATGTTGTTCTGCCTAGCTTGGTGGAAGTTTGACTGACTTGACAGATATGGGATGCTATTAATGATGGGACTATATATTCTATTCCCTCGCTGCTCTCTTCATTTACCATTCTTTCTTTTGCCAACCTGAAGAAATATACATTTACCTATTGGTTTGCATTTCCAGCACTTCATTCAGATCCGGTGTGGAGACAGGTTGAAACGTCACCTGATAAAAAACAACTTAGCAGCGCTGAAACCACGGTTCTCGTGGATGAAGTTGGTACCTGGAGGTATGGGACCGACCAGAGGGAGCACGGATTCTTTCTAGCTAAGAGAGTTCGTATTACTGAAGCCGATAGAAGACCATCTACGCCAGGAGCATCTGGCGATGATTTAGACTTCAAGTGGGTCATTGACTCACTCAGAGCTTTCGAGAAGGGATTCTTTGACGGTGTTGATGCCGCTGATCAATTTGTTTGTTTTGTTGATCCGTCGACCTACGATGATAATCCGGGATGGATGTTGCGCAACCTTCTAGTTTTGATAAGACGGCGGTTTAAGCTGAGCAAGGTACAAATTCTGTGCTATAGAGATGTTCACTCAAAGCGTCATGAACCGAGAAGTCGAATTCTAGTACTGGAGACCGAAGCAAGTACGACGCCTGAGTCAACAGATATGCCCAAAGTAACGGGCTGGGAGAGAAATAGCATTGGAAAATTACATCCCAAAACTACCAATCTAGCAGCCTATATGGACCCCGAGAAACTTGCGGACCAATCAGTCGATTTAAATCTCAAACTTATGAAATG